>Ga0123355_10002121_pt1 | contig 27996 bp, 26 predicted proteins | sample TergutEmb28metaG_3_FD_89872 | JGI IMG/M metagenome (GOLD analysis project Ga0123355, IMG submission 89872) | Embiratermes neotenicus P1 segment gut microbial communities from Petit-Saut dam, French Guiana - Emb289 P1 | ecosystem: Host-associated > Arthropoda: Insects > Digestive system > Gut ... | reverse complement strand
GACCTCTGGTGTACCTGTTGCTAACCAATAGCATGGCAGGGTAGCCAAGTCTGGAAAGGATAAACGCTGAAAGCATCTAAGCGTGAAGCCATCCTCAAGATAAGATTCCCCAAGACTAAAAGTCAGTAAGGACCCTTGAAGACGACAAGGTTGATAGGCCAGAGATGTAAGCATGGTAACATGTTAAGTTGACTGGTACTAATAGTCCGAGGGCTTGTCCTAGAAACTAGTTCAAGCCTTGCCCCATAAAGTTTATGAATTTAAAGATTTAATGAATTTATGGTACGTCGAATTGCTTCTCCTTCTCTGTATTCAGTCTTCAAGGAAGTGAAAAACTTCCAGAGTGCGCCGCGCCCAATAGGTGCGGCATTCTTATATCGTACGGGGTGTAGCGTAGCTTGGCTAGCGCGCCTGATTTGGGATCAGGAGGTCGCAGGTTCGAATCCTGTCACCCCGATGAGAGCTGTTTTGGTTTAAATTTACTAATCAGTATTTAGGGATAGTATAGAAGAACAGTATCTAATTTTATAGTACCACCAGAGGCTTGTACCTGTAGCTCAGCTGGATAGAGCAACGGCCTTCTAAGCCGTGGGTCAGGGGTTCGAATCCCTTCAGGTACGTTGTAAATGTAATTTCTGGAGGATATAGCTCAGTTGGTTAGAGTGCCAGATTGTGGCTCTGGAGGCCGTGGGTTCGAATCCCATTATCCTCCCATATGAATCACTAGCTCAGTGGTAGAGCATCGGACTTTTAATCCGAGGGTCCTGGGTTCGAGCCCCAGGTGATTCAATGGCATGTTAAATGAAAAGAAGACTATAATGAGAGATATCTATCTCGTTACAGTCTTTTTTTATTTAATATTCAGAGCTACGAATATACCGTGACAATAACCTTTGATAGCCAGCCCAAGGATTATTTGTATTATTGTTATCCAAAATTTCTTCAAAGGCTTTGAGTTTTGCATCCATATTATCTGCATAATGCAAAAGCATTGCTTCTGCAATGTAAGGGAGTTTTGTCGAACCAAATTCATATTCTCCATGATGTGATATTATGGTATGTTTGATCAAAGTAGCAAGGTCATGTGGGAAATCTGGAATTTTTTCTGCTTCACGTGCAATCATTTCTACGCCCATAACTATATGCCCCAAAAGTTGCCCATCATTGGTATACTCATTTTGTGGCATTGGTGATAGCTCAAATATCTTACCAATATCATGTAAGAGAGCGCCTGTTATGGCAATATCACGGTTGATGTACTTATAACTGGAACTCATATAATCACAAATTTGTGCAACAGAAAGAGTATGCTCCAATAGCCCACCCATATAGCTGTGATGCATTTGCTTTGCCGCAGAATGAGTTTTAAATAATTTTGCATACACCTCATTTTTTATTAAAATATTTTCCAGTAATGCTTTCATATATGGGCTAACTATTGATTCTATGAGCGCTACTATTTGAGAATACATATCATCTACATCTTTTTTGCTACAGGCAATGTAATCCTTCGGGTCAAATTCGCCCTCACTACTGCGGCGGAGCTTACTAATTTTAAGTTGCAATTCATTTTGATAAACAGTTACGATACCATCAACTTTAACCACATCATTCTCTTCAAATGATTGAATATCCCCTGATAGTTCCCATACTTTACCTTCTATACTGCCTGTTGAATCTTGCAGTTTTAAAGAATAATATGTTTTACCCTTTTGAGTTTCACGTGTTTGTTTTTCTCTGCACAAATAATGCTCAATCACACGTTCATTTTCGCGCAGTTCTTTAATGTGTCGCATGTCATACCTCTTTTCTGTAGGATAAGTATAACACTTTCTGCTCCTTTTCGGAAACATTTAAATTAAATCAAGTAGACAGCAATAATTGACCATGTTAAGATAAGCGTTATGAATTTAATTGAAAAGGGTTGGGTAAACATGCAAGCAAAATATATTTTTATGACAGGCGGTGTATGTTCTGGGTTAGGCAAGGGCATTACCGCCGCTTCATTGGGAAGATTACTTAAATCACGTGGTTACAAAGTAACAATCCAAAAATTTGACCCATACATCAATATGCATCCTGGTCTGTTAAGCCCCTATCAACATGGTGAAGTTTATGTTACAGAAGACGGCGCGGAAGTTGATTTAGACTTAGGGCATTATGAGCGTTTTATAGATGAAAATTTAAGTGTAAATAACTCTGTCTCTGCTGGAAAAATTTACTGGGAAGTCTTAAACAATGAACGCAAAGGCGTTTATAAAGGTGCTACAATCCAGATAATACCACACATCACTAATGCAATTAAGGAGTATATTTATCGTGCTAGTAATAATGCACAATCAGATATAATAATATCCGAAATAGGCGGAACAGTGGGTGATATTGAAAGTTTGCCTTTTTTGGAAGCAATCCGTCAAACTATGCAGGACAAGGGATACGATAATGTAATGTATATCCATGTAACTTTAGTTCCATATTTATCTTTTGCAGACGAAATGAAAACGAAGCCATCTCAACATTCTGTGAAAGAATTATTGTCTTTAGGAATAAAACCTGATGTTCTTGTATGTCGCACAGAATACCCATTAACCAATGATATGAGGGTAAAATTAGCCTCTTTTTGTAATGTAAAAGAGAGCAATGTAATCGAAAACAGAAGTATAGAATGTTTATATGAAGTGCCGCTAATGCTAGAAAAAGAACGCTTTGCAGATATTGTATGTGAACGTCTTAAAATAGAATCGCCTCCCCCAGACCTTGTTGAATGGAATAATCTTGTTGCCCATTGCAAGCAAATTACAAAAGAGATTGAAATTGGGCTTGTAGGCAAATATACTGAATATCACGATGCATATCTTAGTGTGGTGGAATCCATATCACATGCAGGAATTACCCAAAATGTGCGCGTGAATTTGCGCTGGATCCATGCACAAGATGTTACCGCTGAAAATATTAAAGAACATTTGCAGGGTCTAAGTGGCATATTAGTGCCTGGAGGTTATGGAACTCGTGGTGTAGAGGGGCTTATTATTGCCATAAAATACGCACGAGAAAATAAAATTCCTTTTTTGGGAATTGGGTTAGGTATGCATTGTGCTATTATAGAATTTGCACGTAATGTACTAAATTGGTCTGATGCGGATTCCACAGAAGTAAACGACGAAACATCAACACCTGTGATTGAAAGAATTAATGTGCATTTGGCAGATGATAGTGACCCAATGCGTCGTGGCGCATTACCTTGCAAATTAAACCCTCAATCGCTACTATTTAATGTTTATGGAGAAAATTTAATTTATGAACGTTTTCGCCATCTATGCAAAATGAACAATCAGTATAGAAAAGATTTCATTGCCCACGGGATAATAGAAGCCGCCCTTTCTCCTGACGAACAATATGTTGAAGCTATCGAATTGCCTACAAATATTCACCCTTGGTTTGTGGCTGTGCAGTTTAACCCTGAGTTTAAATCACGCATTACTAAACCCAGCCCCTTGTTTAAATCGTTTATTGGTGCTTGTCTATCATACACACTAATGGTTTAAAACCATAAAACTCTGTCACTACCCTTAATGTCTAAGTTAGTGCATATGTAACTATAACACCAAATTCCTTGGTCAGGCATACAATGCGTTATACATGCCTATGGGAGATGGTGGGTATGAAACAATACCGAATTCGGGGGGAAACCCGACTTACGGGCGAGCTTTGTGTGGGAGGGGCAAAAAATGCAACTCTGCCAATATTAGCTGCTGTATGCCTAAACGAAAGTGAAAGTATAATTCATAATTGCCCACGTATCGCGGATACATTTGTATCAATAGAAATATTGGAGGCGATAGGCTGTAGGGTAAAGTTTGTAGGAAATACTTTAACTGTAGATTCCTCTGGAGTATTTACCCATGAGATACCAGACGATAGTGCCAAGAAAATGCGTTCCTCAATATTGTTTATGGGAGCAATGCTAGGCAGAATGCAAAAGGTAAACATTGCCTTGCCTGGCGGTTGCAGACTGGGTGAACGTGCAATAGATTTGCATATTTCGGGGCTTAGAACAATGGGTGCGACGATTCATGAATGTGGCGATAAACTCATTTGTTCAGCGCGAAAGTTGCGAGGGGCAAAAATCAGATTAAGCATGGCAAGTGTTGGCGCGACAGAGAATCTTATGATAGCGGCTGTTAAAGCAAAAGGTGAAACCATAATTGAAAATGCCGCCCGTGAACCTGAAATTTTAGACCTAGCACGTTTTCTAATTGGGATGGGCGCAGAAATTTATGGAGCAGGCACAGGAACAATTTTAATAAAAGGTGTGAAAAAATTAAAATCAACATCACACTATATTATGCCTGACCGCATAGTAGCAGGGACGTATCTTGTGGCAACTGCAATGACAGAAGGTAATATCAAGCTAAAAAATGTCCGCACGTCAGATTTAATTCCTATAACATCAAGGCTTATAGGAATGGGATGTAAGATTTCCACAACAGAAAACGAAATTACACTAGTTGCACCCCCACGACTTTTGGCATTACCACGCCTGATAACAAAAATCCACCCAGGTTTCCCCACAGATATGCAGGCACAATTTGTAGCCGCATTAGCAACGGCAAATGGACGAAGTTTAGTAACGGAAACTATTTTTGATAGTCGTTATCTTCATGCAGAAGAAATCAATCGTATGGGAGGGGACATCGTTGTTTCCCCTGATAAGCAGACTTTTGATATCCAAGGCAAAGAACAACTCTTTGGTACAACCGTAACTTCACATGATTTACGAGGTGGGGCGGCTTTGATATTAGCTGGGCTCTACGCTGAAGGGGAAACAATAGTTAGAAATGCCGAATATGTAGAACGTGGCTACGAGAACATTGTGGATAACCTAACACGTTTAGGGGCAGATATACGACTTGAAGTTGTGACACTAAAAGATATGTAGTAGTTTTTGATAATGGGGGGTTAGGATGCAAAATTTGCATCCTAACCCCCCATTATCATTATAAGCTCCATTCAAAGATGTTCTCGAAACGATTCCCTTCTTTATATAAATCGTGCCATTCAGGCACAGAAGCTATACGTAACAATCTAGCCCCTAGTTTTTCGCATACTCGTCGTGAAGCTGTATTTGCAACATTATTGGTTATTATTAACGTCTCCATCTTGTGGGCTTTGGCTATTGGTTTCAGCAATAAGCAGGCACGAGTGGCATAACCATGCCCACGATAAATGTCATGAATATCATAAGCAATATTTCCGCCATAATACAGTCTGGGACTGTATCCTATACGTATGCTAATGTTACCAATTTTTTCCCCTTCTTTGCAAATGACAAAATGGTAACAGGGTACACGAGCCTCGTCAGAATTTCCTGGTGATTTATTCGTACATACAAGAAAAATCTCACCATCTGACAATGCGGGTACACTGATAAAATCATCAAACAAACATGGCAAGTTATTATATTTGTCTATTTCCTTCTCGACTTCAAACTCGTTGTTATCAAAGCGCGCATTTTTTAAAAAGAATCGCACTGGCTCTGGTTCGCGAAACATAGCCTCTTGTTTAATTAATTCTAAAATTTCAGTCTGTGTTGCAATCCGTACATTGATGGTTTCGTCTTCTTGTAATACCAAATCAGACAAATTAAATTCTTGCCTAAATAACCAGTGGTCAAAAAAACAATTTTCTTCGTGGTATGAGGCAAACACTACACCGTTTTCGGCAAGAAGATTTATTCCTATTTCTTCCTGTGCTTCACGAATCGTTGCTGTAAGGCTATCCTCACCAGATAAAACACTGCCTCCTGGTGTTTCCCATATGCCAGGGGCAATACTCTTATTGTGTGACCGCTGGGCAATAAGAAATTCCCCTTTACTGTTTACAATCCAGGAACATACAACCAAATGGTAACTTCCTTGGGGCAAAGACTCGCCACGCTTATGCCTTTTTCCTATGAGATTACGGTTTTCATCCAATAAATCATAATATTCTTCCATCTTGATAATACGCCCTTTCAGGGTTCATTTGTTAAAGTGAGATAAACCCAAATAAGTTAAACTGCGTAATGCCTAAAATAACAGCAATCAAGGCAATAACAGCCATATGAAGTGGATACACTATATAAAACAACCATTTCGCGGGTTTTCCTCTTTCGCCATTATAATTACGAATTAAAATAGCACCTAAGAAGCAACCTATGGCAAATGTTGGTGTAGCTAGCATCAATTCAGCGGTCATGCCTGTTGTACCAATTACACTATACATCTCCTCTGCCATATCTCCTGTAGTTAAATAAACAAATGGAAGCATTGCACTAAGTAGCCCAAATACCCCAAATATAATCCCAGAAATAACACCAGGTAATGTGCGTCTTAGGCTTTCTTTTTTAATCGAATAATATAACAGCGGAACTAAAACCCCTATAAAAAATAAATCCATAAACATTGCTACAGCACATGACACAATAAATAAAATCCAGAAGATAAAACGAATTTTTATCTTGTCATACATAAACAAAACAATCAAACTTAATATGATAGTAAACAGAATATTCAAGAAAAATCCTGTTCCTAAAATGTCTGTCACACCCAAGACGGTGGGATGAAACGCCTGTGCAATAAGACCAAAAATAAAAAGTCGTCCAATATATTTCTTCAAATTGGATGTGTATTTATACCCTTCCACCACAAAATATGACATTATAACGTAAGTGAGCCCACCAGCTGCATACAAAATAAGCAATGGCACAAGAGGTAAAACAGGTGCAAGACCTATAGCTACGTGGTTGGCTATCATACCAATGACAGCAATCCATTTTAAAGTAAAAGCGTCAAAAGATAATATTTTCATTTTTTTCTCCCTTTACAAATATATTTGATAAATTTTGACACCTAGCCCCTAGCCTCCAAAAACTCAATTGCGGTTGCTTTTGCTTCCATACATAATCGTGCCAAAGCAAGAACATTCTCTTCGTCAATTCTAATCCCCCACTCCTCATCTTGTGCCCATGGGGTGAACATGTCAAATTCTAACATTGTATCAGTTTCTGCATTATACACGGCTCGCACTGAAATGGTTGTAAAGACGTTTTCATACATTACGAAATCAAAATGAAAGTGAACCATAAAAATTGTTGGATTGTTTTGCAATGGGTTGTCATGCAATGATGAAACCCACATAGCACCATCTACCCATATATCTTCAAATTGTGGTATTGGTAGATTGCCAATAAAATTTATATATCTCTCCTCTGGGCAAAATGACATTTGTGCCCAGTTGTGGCTTGGAATTTGTACTGTTACACGTCCTCTACCACCATCTTGACCACCAGTTTGTTGAACATTTCGCCCACCTACAAAATCAATGTTGATTAGGGGCGACCAGTCAGTAACTGGGTTGTCATCCAAAAATACATTTATATGCGGGTATTGTTGTAATGAAGTTAATGGGTGTATATCTGAGATTTGGTTATCAGATAGATTTATAGTTTGTAAAAATTGTAAATTTGCCAATGCGCTTATATCACTAATTTGTGCCGAATACAGGTCTAACATGGCTAAACGATTCATGTCCGCAAGCGGGGTTAAATCAGTAATAGGATTCCCTCCAGCAGATAAGATATCTAAATTTCTTAATCCTGTTAAAGGTGCTAAACTACTAATTTGATTATGACCAATACTTAGGAATCTCAAGTTTGTTAAATTGCCTAATGGTGATATGTCTGAAATTTGATTTGAACTCAAAGTTAATGATTCTAAATTTGTTAAATTCGCCAATACTTGTATATCATCAATTTGATTATGCATTAAATCAAGACCTATTAGGTTAGTTAATCCTGATAAAGGGGTTATGTCGCTTATTAGATTGCCACCAATACCTAATACTCGTAGATTAGTCAATCCAGCCAATGGTGTTAAGTCACTTATCCGATTCCCACCCAAATACAAATATGTCAAATTTGTTAATCCTGCCAATGCGGATATATCGGTAAGTTGCGCATAGCTTGCCCATTGTATACTGTTTGATAGATGTAATTCGGTTAAGTTCAACATATATCTAAGTGGGTACATTTCTTCATCTGCAAGATTGCGACGGGTTAAGTCAAGTGAAGTAAGTGATGTGCTAAATTGTTCTCCCTGAATAGTTACATAATCAGGTATTTCCAGAGGGGGTGATGGTATTACTGGCATTTGCCCCAATTCAGTTCCAGGAGGAGGAGATGCTACTACAGTTGTTTCTCCTCCTCCATCTCCACCACAAGCGGATAAAGCTAAGGTTGCAAATATTAAAATAATTAATAATTTTTTCATAAATAAAAAATCCCTCTCAAAAAAATAACAGCTTAACACGAGTGTTTTACCTTGCGTTAAGCCGTAGAAAAAACTCTTTATATCTTTAACCGTTCATTGCCTTACTAACTTCTTCTGCAAAGTTCTCTTCTTTCTTCTCAATACCTTCGCCTTTTTCAAAACGTACAAAGCGATTAATTGTAATATCGCCTACTGTTTTAAGATATTCAGATACAGATTGTTTGCCTTCTTTTACATATTCTTGTTCAAGTAAGCAGATTTCTTTTAGGAATAACTTACTAATACGCCCCTCAACCATTTGAATAATTACATTTTCAGGTTTTGGTTTTTCTGCCGTTGCGTTTTCATTAAGTGCCTGTTGTGTAAGAATTTCTCTTTCCCTGTTTATGAACTCGGAAGGAACATCTTCTTTTTTCAAAAATTGAGGAGACATAGCGGCAATTTGCATACAAACATTACGTCCAGCTTCAAGAATGGCATCATTTATATTGGAAGCCGTAAGTTCAACCATAACACCTACACGCCCACCACCATGGATATATTCAACAACTACGCCATTATCTGATGTTACATAACGCTCGAAACGACGAATACCAAGGTTTTCGCCAATTGTTGCTATTTTGTGTGTAAGAACATCTTTAACTGTTTCCGTGTTGTTTTCCAGCCAAGGTTCTGCAAGAAGTTCATCTACAGTAGTTGCGCTTGAATTAAGCACTTGTTTTGCAGTTTGTTGTACAAAGTTCACAAAAGTATCATTTTTGGCAACAAAGTCGGTTTCACTATTAATTTCTACAATTGCTCCACTTTTGCGGTCTTCTGTTAGTGCAATTGAAACTAAACCTTCTGCTGCTATGCGTCCTGCTTTTTTAGCCGCGGCGGCTAATCCTTTTTCGCGCAAAATTGCAATTGCACTTTGAATATCTCCGTTTGCTTCTACAAGGGCATTTTTGCAATCAGACATTCCTGCGCCGCTAAGTTCCCTTAATTCTTTTACTAATGCTGCTGTAACTGCCATTATTGATTCTCCTCTACTGTGTTTTCGGTTGTTTCTTCAATAACTTCTTCAATGTCTTTAGCAACTTCTTCTGTTTCTGGAATTTCTGAAACAACTTGGACAGCTTCAGGAACATCATCAATTTGTTCACCTTGACGAGCTTCTATAACAGCATCTGCAAGTTTTCCTGCAATTAGTTTTATTGCACGAATAGCATCATCATTACCTGGAATAACATAGTCAATTTCATCAGGGTCACAGTTTGTATCAACAATAGCCACAATAGGAATACCCAAAGAACGAGCTTCTTGTATAGCAATACGTTCTTTGCGCGCATCAACAATAAACATTACATCAGGTACACGCTTCATACCTTTTACTCCACCCAAGTTGCGTTGGAGTTTTTCCATTTCATGTTCTAGTTTAGCAACCTCTTTTTTAGGCAAAAGTGCCATGCGTCCGTCTTCTTGCATTTTTTCAAGCTCTTTTAGACGACCTACGCGCCCTTGCATAGTTTTAAAATTTGTAAGCATTCCGCCTAACCAGCGTTCGTTTACATAATACATACCACAACGGATTGCTTCTTCTTTGATGGATTCTTGTGCTTGTTTTTTTGTACCAACAAACAGAATTGTCCCATCATCTCCGATAATTTCGCTTACTGCTTTGTAGGCTTCATCAACTTTGCGTACGGTTTTTTGAAGGTCTACAATGTAGATTCCATTACGTTCGGCAAAAATATACTCTGCCATTTTGGGATTCCAGCGTCTGGTTTGATGTCCAAAGTGAACACCTGCTTCCAAGAGCTGTTTCATTGAAATAACTGCCATTTAGGCACCTCCTGGGGTTAGTAGACCTGCTCATTTCAGTTTGGGTCAGGTCTTCCTCCACAGCGTATCACTTTCTGGTTGAATATACCAACCACCCTGAAAGTAACTTTTTATAAATGAGGGCGTAGCCACTTTTTTATAAAAAACTGTGTGTGTAGTTCTTGCTACAACACCAGACATTATACAAAAAGAATGCCCCATTGTCAAAAATTTAGCAGGCTTCACAGATTTTTAATCATTATAAAATCCTCGTGTCCTGTATGGTCTAATTTCTCGTCTGTTACCAAATAACCAAGTCGTTGATAAAATCGCACCGCGGGATTATTCTGTTGCACTGATAATGAGGTGCGCACATAACCTCGCTTTCGTAAAAGGTCAAATAAGCTATTCATCAAGTCTGTACCAATGCCATTCCCACGAAATTCAGGTAAAATGGATATGGCAAGTTCGGGTGTTTTGTCATCAATATTACCATAGGCGGGGATAATCCTCGCCCATGCCGCACCAACAAGCAACCCATCAATTTCTGCAACAACACCACTATCATTTTTGCCACCAAAATCTTTAACATAGACGTAAATCTCTGGCTGAAAAATAATCTCACGCGCAGGGTATTCCTCGCCTTCTGGGATAAAAATAGCATGATAAAGGAAATTTTCAAGTTGTGAATAGTCCACAGGGGTTATCTCTCTAATAGAGTGGGTAGACCTCTTCTTCCTCTGCTTTGGTTTAACCAAGTTATAGCTGTGTTGAATCGAATCGTAAAGTTCTTCTTTTGGCACATCACCATCAACGTAGATAGTATTCCAATGAGTTTTGTTCATGTGCCAACCTGGTACAATGTCGGAAAACGCACCCCTTAAAAAATCTGCGCGAATTGGTTCACATTTGAGATTAATGCATAACTTTCCATTGCGGTTGTAAATGTGCGCAAAACTCTTCTTATTCGCGTCGTGCCGCATGACCGTCCATGTGCCATCATCTGAATGTGCAACTTGTCCACCAAAAGGGTAATCTTCATATGCCGCAGGGAATGTGAGGCAGTAGTCTATCAGTTCTTGTTTTGTCATAGTTAGTTCCTTTACAGTGGCAATGTAGTGGCTGGATCCAAAAGGGGTTTTCATTGATTCATACCCAATTATTCTTGACGCACCATAACTTGCCAATTAACCCCAAATTGATCAATGACATAACCATAAAGTGATGACCAAAATGCAGTAGATAATGGCTCAACTACTTTGCCACCTACTACAAGTTTTTCAAAAGCTGCCGTTACTTCTTCCTCTGTATCGTAGCTAATCATAAAAGAGAAATTTTCGCCTGATATCGGAGCTTCTGCACCATCCGTTAAAGCGAAATTGGTACCACAGATTATCACTTCTGAGTACATAATAAAGTTTGGTGGTAAAGAATCCATACCACTGTCCGCTGGAGCATCTTTGGCGTAGCTTATTACTTTGACTTCTGCCCCTAAAGCCTCTTTGTAAAATTTAATTGCTTCATCGCAATTTCCCAGGAAATGAATACTTGGTGTAATCATTTTAAATTCACTCCTTCTATTCTTGTTTTACTAGGCTGCTGTTTTCCAATTTTTGCCTAGGAGTTTATTATAACACAACCTAAGTTTGTTTGTCTGCTTGTTTTAAAAATGTCAACAAACACTTCCACAATTCTTGTGTTGAAAAAGGCTTTCCAAGATAACCAGTCATACCAAATTCTTTATAAGGTCCATCGTCCGCATTTAATACAGTTTCAGCAGTCATTGCAATTATAGGAACTCCTATATTAAATCTACGTATGATTGTAGCCGCCTCTTTTCCATCCATTTCTGGCATATGGATATCCATTAAAATCAAATCATACATTGGTTCGTTGTTATCCAGTCGTCTTTTAACCATTTCTACAGCTTGTTTACCGTTTGTGGCAATAAAAGACTTCAAACCTACCTGTTTTAAATGTTCACAAGCTACACCAATATTCATCTTATTATCTTCAACAATCAAAATTTCGCCTTTGTCAAAGCGTGGTTTTTCCAGCTTTGTCTTGTTTGCAAGAAAATTATAATCAGAATCCTTGTCAATATGGACTACAGGGAAAGTTAATATAAATGAAAACTTACTGCCAAGTCCCAATGTGCTTTCTACGTTTAATTCGCCGCCCATAGCCTCTATAAGTCTTTTGGAAATAGCAAGCCCCAATCCTGTCCCGCCATATTTGCGTGTAGTGCTTGTATCTGCTTGCACAAATGGCTCAAATATACGAGATACTTGTTCCTTTGTCATACCTATTCCTGTATCTTTAAATTCAAAATGTATTGTACATGCCTCGTCTGATATTGAGATAACTGTAGTAGAGGTGCTGACCATACCCTTTTCAGTAAACTTAACAGCGTTGGAAAGTATGTTTGTATATATTTGGCTAAGTTTCATGGGGTCGCCAAGTAAATGTTTTTTGTCTTCATTTAAATGCCCTAAATCATATTCGAGTGTTATGCCTTTTGCTTTTGCATCCGTCAATAATAATGACTGGCATTGTCGCATGAGATGATTAAAATTAAAGGGGACTTTCTCAAGATTAAGCCTTCCTGATTCTATTTTGGAAATATCTAATACATCATTAATAACGTTAAGCAACCATTTGGTATTCATCACGATTTTTTCAATATGCCCACGAGCAATATCGGAAATGTCTTCATCCAAGGCTAATTCTGAATAGCCCAAAATACTATTCATAGGAGTACGAAACTCATGGCTCATATTTGCGATAAAATTGGATTTTGCTTGGGATGCCGCTTGAACGGCTTTATGCTTGTAAAAATCGCGCATGTCACGCAAATGGACGATTGCCGCATTTACACCATCAATTGTGAACCTCGTGCTAGTTATATCGCAAGGAATTTCTTCACCTTTCTTAGTTTTAGCAACCCAGTCAAAACGAACAATGCCTTCATCAAAACATTGTCTTAATTTTTCCTGTATCACCTGTATAGATATATTACCATCAGGTTGTTTTTCGGGGAATAATTGATTGAAATTATCAACAAATTCCTGTTTGCTGTTTAATTCCACAAGATTAACTGTTTCTTGGTTTAGCTCTAAAATTCTAAAATTTTCGTCGAGGATAAAACAAGCCAGCGGTGAGGAATCAAGCATGGCATATAATATTCGCCGTTCTTGTTCCATGTTTTTTTGATTCTCGTAATACTCATTTAAGGCTTTGGCAGAGCGCAAATCTATAGTAAATACCGCAACAAAAGGTTTTCCATGACGTGTAAAACGCTCCATGATGATTTCAGCGGGGATTGCCTCCCCATTTAAATCGCAGTGCATCCATTCAAAACGGTTTCTCCCCTCATCAAACGCCTGCTTTACAAACTTCACAGCTTTTTCTATTGAATTCGTGCCACAGGGTTGAGTTTTTGGGGAAAGCTCTTCAAAGCGTTCTATATATTCTTTTTCGTTCGCAACCCCAAACATATTCACCACTTGTGGGCTGGTTGAGATAAGGTTAATGTTTTCATCCCAAATATTCATTATAAGCGGAGAGGCATTTAAGAATATATTGTCTATTGTATTCATTTCTTCTTTTTGTTCATCAATTTTTTGTGAAAGGTGTATGGAAATAGCAATAGCAATGACTAAAAACAGAAGTATGAATACAGAAAAAATCACCATAATTACAGCAGCAGCTGTATTAGTCGAGTTAATGACCAATAAAATAAGTAATCCTATTAAGGCAAGAAATGCTATTCCTAAAATAAGATTCTGGGACGTTTTTAATTTTTCTATCATGCCTTTTCTCATTCCTCATATCTTTAAAATGGGGCTACGCCCCAAACCCCATTCGCTACAGCAGGCAAAACCCGCTTCTGATGTGACGATGTAGCCGCCGCATCGCGCTTTCATTAAGGTACTTAAAAGAATCAAGAAGTAGGATTTGTTAAAACTTCGATAATTTGTTGATACATCTTACTGGTATTTTCGCGCCAGTTAGTTTGTATCAACTTTGCTTGTTCGCGGGTATCTACTGAAATAAATAACTCCAGTAATGCCCTTTTATCTTCATAAACGCCACATTTTACCCGAAACTCATTGTTTTCAACATTAGGGAAATAATTGGCAGTACTTTCATAGTCTTTTTTAATACGGACACGATTTTCATTTACATAATTATCAATCACTTGGCGCACAGGACGTGGGAGAAAATCATCAACCAATTTATCCAGCGTTGAAAGCCCGTTTTCTGTTAGATAGTAATGTGTTGTTATTCCATCTTCTGCGTCTGCATTTTCCTGAACAGCATCCAAAAAATCACCCTCCACCATGCTAGATATGATTTCCTCTAAATCATAGTAACTCATGATTTCTTTTAACATAATAAAATCAGTAATAAGCCCGTGCGACATTGGCAACTCCATAATGTTTACCAAATAAAGCAATATTAATTTTTTTTGTATGTCTGTGTATTGTGAAGGAAATTTCACTGAAACCACCGCCCATTTTCAACTGACATTCACTATATGAAAACAATATCATAAGCTACTACCAATATCAAGCATTTCTTAGAGCCCGTTCAAAATCTCTACAATTTATAGATATTGGCGTAATTTTTCTATTAACAGCTCAAAATCTATTGGTTTACCAAGATGGTCATTCATGCCTGAATCGTGGCAACGGTCAATATCTTCTTTAAACACATTTGCTGTCATTGCAATAATCGGTATTGTTTTAGCCCGTGGTATGTCTATTCCACTGGCGCGAATTGTGCGTGTGGCAACGTAACCATCCATTTCAGGCATTTGAACATCCATCAAAATCAAATCATATTTAAAAGGGGTTGCTAAAAACATCTGTACAGCCACTTCGCCATTATCTGCTGTATCTATTTTCAACTCTGTAGCCTCTAGTAGTGAAACAACAATTTCCCTATTAATTTCTATATCATCAACAAGCAGTATAGTTTTTCCAGAAAATATTTCATTATATGTTACTTCTGTTTCTTCATCAGAAGGAGAGGATGAAGAAACAGAAGTTCTGGTAATGTTAGCAAGATTTTCTGTGATAATATCTAATATTGTGGATGGAAAAATAGGCTTTGACAAAAATTTTGCCCCAGCGGCTTGTGCTTGTGATTCAATCTCGTTACGATCTGCACCTGATATCATGATAATTATAGGGCTTTCACCTACCAGCAACCTAAGTTCGTATATGAGTGATAACCCATCTTTGCCAGGTAATCTCCAATCTATAAAATATAGGTGATAGCCCCCATTTTCTTTTACCAGTTCAATAGCTCTGTCTGCATGGGTACTAACGTCACAAGTCATTCCCAACGATTTTGAATAATCGCGGAAATACGTAAGCAAATCTGGGTCATCATCAACAACCAACATACGCAAACTTTGCCAATCAACATTACTTGACGATGATATAGTTGTATCCGAGCCAACCTTTACTTTTACAGTAAAATAGAATGAAGAACCTTGCCCTTCAACAGATTCTACCCAAATTCGTCCGCTCAACATCTCTACAATTTGTTTTGATATGGCTAACCCCAGCCCTGTGCCACCAAAACGTCGAGACATACTGGATTCTGTTTGTGCAAAAGAATCAAACACTTTGGATATATTTTCAGGGGCAATTCCTATACCAGTATCTGTAACTTCAAAACGCAAAGTACATATATTATTGTCATCAATATCCATCAATTTAGTTCCAAGATGGACAGTGCCATATTCAGGTGTAAACTTAACTGCATTACTTAACAAATTGGTTATTACCTGTGATATACGCAATTCATCAGTATAAATCACTTCAGGAATTTCAGGGTCGAGATAAATAGTAAACTTTTGTTGTTTTTCATCTGCTTTAAAACAAGAAACATTTACCACTTGGCGCAACATTTTTTCAAAATTAAATTCAGAAGGTGCAAGTTCTAACTTATTTGCTTCAATTTTTGACAAATCCAAAACATCATTAATTAACCCCAATAAATGTCGCGAAGCCGCTTCTATTCGTGTAAGACAATAATCCTTTCGTTCTGGATTAGCAGCAACTTGTCCCAAAGTTGTCATGCCTATTATTGCATTAATGGGGGTGCGTATTTCATGGCTCATATTTGCCAAAAATTCCGTTTTATGTTGACTTTTTTCTTCTGCTAAAGATTTTTGTGCCTCAAAGTGAATAAAAATTAAAATCAACAAAAATGCCATTGTAGCACTTACAGCAATTTGCAGAGCCAGCATATCACGTATTGGGCGAATATGTTGATTTTGCGGAATTCTCACCATTAACACTAAATCATTGGGCAAGTTACGAGAAAATATTATATATGTTACATTGCTCATCACTAGCAACTCATTTGCTATCTCTTCCCCATGCCCTATACGATTTAAAAAATCATGCGGAACAACAGGAAGTATTTCCCATAGCGATTTGCTAATTATGCTACTTTCTTCAAATGCAACTATAATAAAATTATTATTTGTAATAATAATTTCCCATGTATCATCCAATCCCAAATCACCAATAAAATCTGTTAAGACTTGAGTTTTTATATCAAGTGCTAGTACCCCCACGCGTCGTCCGTTCTCATCATGAATATTACGCATTAAAGAAATTATTCTTTCTCCTGTTATTGCATCATGAAAAGGGGGTGTATTCATAACATTTCTACTACCTGCTTCTGCCGAAGAAATTAGGTACCAAAGGCGTTCTCTTGGCTTAAAATACTCATTACTCAAAGTTTCATGGTCTCTACCTACTCCTGTTATAAAAAAAGAGTCTTCGTAGCCACAAGTCCGCTCTATATATCCAAAAAAACCTGCATCGCTGATTATATCTAATTGTGTAATAACAATGTCAAGGGATTTAAGATATTTTTCTATATCATCTGAATTATAGTTATTGTCATTTCTAAGCATATACTGTATGCTTTCAACTATAATATCTAAGGTCATTCCTAGAGTTGTTAATGCACTATCAATGCGCTCTCTCCCAAGTTCTAAAACCATAACAGTAGAGGTGTTTAAATTGCCTCGCATAATACGACGTGTGGGCATAATGTTTACTGCTATCATTATTGAAAAAGCCATAATAGTAGATAATATCTGAAATGCTAGAAGTCTTTTGCGATTAAACCAATTTAAAGTATTTTTTATCATGTGATTCACCTCATAGGTTTATCCCTACTTATCTTTAGACAGAGCTAGGGGTACAGCCCTTTTATAGTATGGACTTTTGCTATGATTGTGTCAAATAAAGTTTGATGATATTTTGCATAAAGGAATGGACTTATAAGGATATACTTGCGATTTTTTGTAAGCGCGTTTACAATCTATATATAATACATGATAATGAAGGGACGATACTTTATGAATGAAGTTTTAAAGACAATCGCAGACAGATATTCTTGCAGGGATTTCTCGGCGACTCAACTAACAAAAGAGCAAATTGAAAATCTGGTAACTGCCTCTCTTGCCTCACCCAGTGCATTAAACTTGCAACCATGGCATATCATTGTAGTTACAGACAAATCTCTTATTGACGAAATGGACGCAACTGCAATGGAAACAGGCAAATCTAATAATGAACCATGGTATGATCGCATAGTGGAGCGTGGCGGAAAAATGTTTTATAATGCCCCATGTATGATTTTTATAATGTCTGATGGTTCAAATTATGCTACTCTTGATTGTGGAATTGTTAGTCAAAATATAGCACTTGCGGCGCATTCTATGGGGTTGGGTAGTGTAATTTGTGGTATGGCACGAATCCCTCTTAGTGGCGCGAAGGGTGAAGAGTATAAAAAGCGTCTTAAATTCCCAGAGGGTTATGAATTTGGAATGTCTGTATGTGTGGGATATGCTAACAGTGGTAAACCCCCTCATGAGCCAGATATGAGTAAAGTAACATATGTATAAGTGTATAAGGCAGGTGTATTATGAGTGATGTATTTAAAGAACAAATTGTAAAGCGCAAACAGACAACAAAAAATACAATAATCCGCATATTATTAATTTTTGTGGTGGCTATGGTATTTTTTATTTCTTTTGCGTTAGGATTGGGTCCTTTAGCAGTGCTTCTTACAGCAGGGGCAATATTTGGGGCTTTATATATTCACAGCTTTTTTATAGTAGAATATGAGTATATATTTACAAATGGTGACTTGGATATTGATATAATATACAACCGTTCACGAAGGAAACGGGTATTTTCCGCCCATGTAAATACAATTGAAGTGATGGCGCATGTGGAGGACAATAATCATATTCGTGAATTCGATTCATCACAAGAAACACGTGATTATTCCAGTGGGACAGTTGGTGAAAGCACATATGCTTTTCTAACTCCAATTGGAGGAAAGCGACTAAAAGTTGTAATTGAGCCTAACGAAAAAATGTTAGCGGCTTTTAAAACGGGAATATCACCACGAAAGTTGCATATACGCGCGTGATATATCCAGAACCCAAAGGGGGAAATATGCAAAAATTAATTTCAGAAGGGCTTGCTTTTGATGATGTGTTAATCATCCCAGTTTTTTCTGATGTGCAGCCAGCCCAAGTTAATACTACTATACAATTGACTAAAAATGTTTTGTTAAAAATTCCGTTTTTGTCAGCGGGAATGGATACTGTAACAGAAAGTCAAATGGCTATTGCAATTGCACGGTGCGGAGGTTTGGGGGTTATCCATAGACATTTACCAATAGCCACCCAAGCCAGTGAAGTTGACCGTGTAAAGCGTAGCGAACATGGTGTAATTTCCGACCCATTTCATTTGTCACCAAACCATTATGTATATGAAGCCGATAAGTTGATGGAAAAATACCGCATTTCAGGTGTACCAATTGTTGAACATGATAAATTAGTGGGTATTATCACCAATAGGGATTTGCGCTTTGAAACAGATTATAGTAAAAAAGTCTATGAGGTTATGACCCGCGAAAATCTTATTACGGCTAATGTTGGCACAACCCTTGAAGAGGCGAAACAAATTCTAACTAAACACAAAGTAGAGAAACTACCCCTTGTAGACGATAAAGGGAATCTAAAAGGGTTGATCACCATCAAAGATATTAACAAATCAATTAAATACCCTTTGTCTGCGAAAGATGCACAAGGGCGGTTACTTGTTGGTGCCGCAATTGGCATAAAGGACGACTATTTAGAGCGGGTTGATGCCCTTGCAAAACGCAAAGTTGATGTATTTTCATTGGAAATTCCAAATGGATATGCAAAAGATGTTTCAGAAGCCATACGCAAAATTAAGGGCGACTTTCCTCAAATTGCTTTAATAGCTGGAAATGTTGCCACTCCAGAAGCAACACTTGCACTGATTGAAGCGGGGGCTGATATAATAAAAGTGGGAATAGGTCCATCTTCTGTATCAACCAAACGAGTTATTGCAGGAATAGGTGTACCACAAGTTACTGCGATTATGAATTGCGCAGAAGTTGCACGCGAAAAGGGTGTTCCTATTATTGCAGATGGTGGGATACGTTTTTCTGGTGATATTACAAAAGCCCTTGCCGCTGGAGCATCCGCTTGTATGATGGGTAATCTTTTTGCAGGATGTGAAGAAAGCCCTGGTACTACAGAGCTTTTCCAAGGGCGCAAGTATAAAGTTTATCGTGGCATGGAGTCTTCTGCATTCGATGACCCAGAGCCATCTGCAATAGAAAACGGTTCTGATCATCCTAGCCCAACAGGGGTTATTATCTCTCGTGGAGTAGAGGGACGTATTACCTACAAGGGGCATTTGTTTGATGTTTTGCAACAGCTTTTGGGTGGATTGGCAGTAGGGATGAGTTATGCAGGCTGCAAAACGCTGGAAGACATGCACAATAATGCTCGTTTTGTTCGCGTTACAACAGCTGGATTACAAGAAAGCCATCCTCATGATATTCAAATTACCCGTGAATCTCCTAATTATAATATGATATAATGGATGCAAGACATAGACCGTGGGGTTTAACCCCACACCCCATGAAGGGCTTTTCCCCTCAACCCCACGGTCTTATATGTTAAGGATGTCAGAGAGGAACATAAAAATGTACAGTCAAAAGAACTCCAGTGTAAAAAGGAAAAAGGTTAGTACGCGAATTTTAGTTACCCTGTTTATCATTTTTGGTGTGGCGGCTTTAGTAATGGGTGTTTTTTCATATGCAACATTTACTTTGGAATATACACGCGCCCTTACCTTTAGGGCAAGTGGCATTGCAGCTGGATTTGCAGGTGCAATTGATACAGACAGGCTATATGCCTCCATGAATGCCCCCTCAGAGGATGAATATTGGCATTTAATGCAAGAGGGTCTAAGTAGTATTAAAGATGGTATGCCACGTGTTGTCGCAATGTACATAATTAGAGTACAAAACGACAATCTTATTCATTATGTTTCTGGAAGTCGCGCTGGCGAGGTCACACTAGGATTATTGCCTTTTGGGGCGATAGTGCCACGTACTAACACTGTTGCAGATGATTTGGCACGTCAGGTTGCTATTGATGGAGTAACCAATAGGGCATGGACACATAACAATGGTGAATTTGGACGCGTATTATCTGGGATAACACCTATCTTTGACAGAAATGGTAATGTGATTGCTTTAGTTATACTACATTTTGAAACACAAACAATCATGTCCTCAGCTATGGATGTTGCGTTGATAGTTCTAATTGCTTCAATACTCTTTTTTATTATATTTTCGTTTTTTATGAGATGGCGAATTTATCGCATTGTTGATAAGGCATTACTTCGATTGGTGAATATTGAACACGGTGATTTATCATTTATTGCCCGTGAATATGACAAAACAACTTCAGAAGATAACTTTGAAAAGATGTATGGGCATTTTTCGCATCTTTATAGCACATTCAAAATGATGTTTGATGATATTAAGCAAATGTCCTATGCACACACAAATGGTGACTATAACAGCAAACTTGATGAATCAAAATATATAGGTGGGCATAAAGAACTGGTACATGCCATTAATGAAATGACGTTTATGTATGTGAAAGATTATTTGGCACTCATTGAAGTTGTGGAGCATTATGGAAAAGGTAATTTTGATGCAACTCTTCCACCCGCAAAAGAGAAATGGCAATGGGTTAATCACAGGATTGATAACTTACGCGATAATTTTATACGTGTAACAGGAGAAATTAACAAACTTACCAAAGAAGCAACAGCTGGGCGATTTGACATACTTGCCAATAGATGGGATTTAGAGGGCGAGTGGGTGCAAATGATAGATGGGCTTAATACGCTTGTTATATCAATGGGTGAGCCACTACAAAAAATTCAAGGTAATATTACTCTTATGGCAGAAGGAAAATTTATTCCTCTGGAAGGTGAATTTAATGGGCAATTTGATGTTATTAAACAAGCGTGTAATTTAAATTGTGCGAATACCATCAAAATCATAGATGAAATTTCTAACACGCTTGGATCCATATCTCGTGGCGATTTAACAACCTCCATACATCAAGCCTATCCTGGAAGTTATGCCCCTATTCGTGATGCTCTTACTGTTATTTTGGACTCACTCAACCAATATATGCAAGAAATTTCAGCTACGGCGGATTTAGTACTTGAAGGCTCTGATGGTCTTACACAAAGCGCGGAAACATTAACATATGGCACAGCGAGCCAAGCGCAAACAATACAAAAATTAGTGGAAATTGTTGGAAGTATAAATGATATTGCCATAGCAAATGCAACAAAAGCAGCAGAAGCAAGTTCTCTTGCACAACAATCAAACAAAAATGCACAAAAAGGCAATCAAGAAATGCAAAATTTACTAATCAGCATGGAGGATATAAAAACAAGTAGTGCTGCAATATCTCAAATAATCAAAGTAATAGAGAGTATTGCCTTCCAAACAAATTTACTGGCATTAAATGCCTCTGTAGAAGCGGCGCGCGCTGGAGAACATGGCAGAGGATTTGCAGTAGTTGCAAACGAGGTGCGTAATTTGGCTTCTAGGAGTTCGGATGCCGCAAAAGAAACGGCAGGGCTAATAGAAACTTCTATTACAAGTGTTGATGGTGGTAATGTTGCGGTGGAGATAACAGCAAATTCATTAAATACGATTGTGGGTACAGCTTCAACGGTTTCTGGGATTATTTCAAAAATAGTTGATATTTCTAATCAACAAACAGAAACCGTACAAGAAATACTTTCTGATATTAGTCAAATTTCAAAGGTAGTCCAAGATAATATCGCAACCAGCGAAGAATGTTCTTCAATGGCTAATGAATTTAATGCACAAGCTAAATCCCTAAAAGAACTTGTATCGTTCTATCAGTTGAAAAGTTAATTAAATCAAAAACACATTATTATATGTGTTCGACAGCTTTTCTATTCATTAGTATTGTATTGCAAGTGAATAATGGTAAAAAAATCTAGGAAGCAGGTTTGCCCTATGCGTAAGAAGATTGTTGTTTTTTTAGTTGCTGTAAGTATAATCCTTAGCACAACAATTATTGCTTTTGCATCTCAGCCAGGATTTTTTATTAATCCTCCTGCATGGGATAATTCCATAGATACTGTGTTTGACTGCTGGGATGCTTTAGTAGCTGCTTTTGACATATGTCCAGCTTCTATGCCGAGATATGAAATGTTTTACTGTTCAGAGATGTTTCCCATCTCAATAAGAATGTCTCCTGAAGAGGTTATTCGTGGTGAAATACAGTTTTTAACATATCCAGATGATGGTTGTGATACCCCTGAGTCACGAATGAGTACGTGGTTTTTTAGACTTACAGAAAATTTATATACACCAAATTCTTCATTTAATCCACCTAGGAGTCAATGGTTTTTCATTGATATGGGTAATGGAGAGGCATGGACGGGAACATTGTTTCTGATTGATTTTTGGCATGGTGGTTTCCTTGTAAATGAGTGGTGTCAGACAATTCATAGATGGACGGCTTTTTATGAAGGACACCTCACTTTAACATGGTTATGGTAATAAGCGTAATTTAATATTAAAGTATAAAATCCTCTAAGCCCCCTTTTAAATACCATTATTCACAGGGCTAAGGGGATTTTTACATTATGTTGTAGATCTCGCAATATCACATTTTTTTCCTCAAACAAACTAATGAAATTAGCTCAATAATAATAGTTGCAGATTATGTAATAACATGATATGATACTTTAAAGAAAATGCAGTCAAAGGATTTGACATTAGTTTTTCCTTAAATTTGAGGAGGCCATTTAGTTTATGAGCGAACAAACAGTAGCAACATCATTTGAAGAGATGCTGGATGCATCCCTTGTATCCCTAAAAACGGGAACTACTGTGAAAGGTACTGTAGTGCGTGTGACCCCAACTGAAGTTATTGTTGATTTGGGCTTCAAGTCGGACGGTATTATTAGTCGCGCCGAGTTTATTGATGACCCCAACGCTGACCTAACCCAGTTGACAAAACCTGGTGACACGTTTGAAGTGTGGGTTCTGCGCGTAAACGATGGTGACGGCAATGTAGTAGTTTCCAAAAAAAGAGCAGACGGCCAGTTAAATTATAAGCATATCGAGCAGGCGTTTGTTGACAAAACCCCTGTTAGAGGCAAAGTAACAGAAATCGTTAAAAACAAAGAAGGTACTGCATCTAGTGGTATGATTGTTAATATCATGGGAACTCGTGCATTTGTTCCTGCCTCTCTTGCATCCAACTATTTTGAAAAAAACCTTGACGATTTCAAAGGCAAAGAGTTCGATTTTCATATTATTGAAATGGATAAAGGTAAAAAACGTATCGTCGCCAGTCGTAAAGAACTAGCAGCAACAGAAGCACAAAAACGTCGTGATGACGTATTCACCAATATTAAAGAAGGGCAACGCGTTGAAGGTGTTGTTAGCCGTATTGTAGATTTTGGGGCATTTGTTGACCTTGGGGGCGTTGATGGTTTGGTTCATGTGTCCGAAGTTTCGTGGAAAAGAATCCGTAAAATTTCAGATGTGCTTAATGTTGGAGATAGAGTTGTTGCAGAGGTTATAAAAATTGATTCTGAAAAAGGCAAAATTTCACTTTCCCTTAAAGATAGTAACGCTAATCCTTGGAAAGATATTTTGGAAAGATTCCCAATTGGCGAAGTTGTTGAAGGTACAGTTGCACGCCTTGCTAGTTTTGGGGCTTTTGTAAGCCTTGCAGATGGGGTTGATGGTCTTGTTCACATCTCTCAAATTGCAAATAAACATGTTGCAAAACCCAGCGATGAATTACAAATTGGTGATGTTATTAAAGTAAAAGTTTTGGGAATTGACCTCGAGAGCCAAAAAATTAGTTTATCTAAACGTGAGTCAGAAGTAGAGGCATCTGAATCAGATGTAGAAGAGTTAGGATTTACAGATGAACCTAATGAAGACAACAAAAATGATAACTATGAAGAACCTGCTGGTGAATCTGATAATCCTGTTGAAGAAGCAGAGGGTAATACTCCACAAGAATAATTTTAATTTTATAATAAAATGAGTAAGCTGGACAGTCGCGTGCCTATATTTTTATAATGAATATAGGCATGAGGAAAGTCCGAGTACCACAGGGCAAGAATGCCAGATAACGTCTGGCGGAGGCAACTCTAGGGATAGTGCAACAGAAATAAACCGCTACAACTAAGCATATTATTGTAGTAAGGGTGGAAAGGTGTGGTAAGAGCGCACCGCCATTTTGGCAACAAAATGGGCTATGTAAACCCCATTCGGTACAAGACCAGATAACGCATTTGGGGTTGCCCGCCTCGCGTTGGTAGTGTCGCATGAGTTGTATGGTGACATGCAACCAAGATAGATGACTGTCCATGACAGAACTCGGCTTATAGGCTTGCTCTTTTCTTTTTTATATGTTATACTCCTTACTGGTTGGCAAGATTGGTAAAAGGTTGGCAAGAAAATACTTTGGAGATGTACTCAAGTGGCTGAAGAGGCTCCCCTGCTAAGGGAGTAGGTCGTTAGCGCGGCGCGGAGGTTCAAATCCTCTCATCTCCGTAAGAGGCTTCCTCGACTTAAATGTTGAGGAAGCATTTATTTTTATACCAAAAACACCTGTTTTAGCTATTCTGCTAGTGGCTAAAGATTGTGGTTATCGTTTGGTCAGTTTTCCGTGAGTTTTGGTTGGAAATTTTATGGTAATTTATGTCTATGTAAAGTTGTGGGAACAGACTCGCCCGATATTCCTATTTTCGGCTGGTCAGTTCCCACAATTTTCTTTTTCATTACTTGTATTCCCGCTGTATAGTCTTTATGTTTTCCGAACTTCTAAACTGCTCTATTTGGTCAACATCTTCATTTGGGAGATTGATGTTAAACAACAGGTCTACAGTTTCATCATTTATGACAACCTTGTTGATATACGTCTTGATGAATTGCATACACTCTGCAAGGTTTTTGGTCTTAACAAAGTCTTTGGATTGGTCTATCAACTCTGCTATTGCCGTTTCTTGCTTATGGATGGTCAATTCTCTAATGATATTTTCAAGGAAAATCTTCCGTTCTTCCAGTTTTCGCAAGTTTGATGATTACATTTATTTTAGGGAGTGTTGACCATATAACGATATATTGATAAAATTTCGTCAAGTAGTTGAGAACCGTGACGAATAATATTGCTTGTAAAAAATGCGAGAGCATAGAAGTTGTAAAATCGGGATTCGTGAAGCAAGCTGTCCGACAAGGGCGTATACCATTTGAGATTACAACCAATACCGACCCGTTTTACAGTGACAGCAATATGTATATACTACGGCAATCTATAGCGGATGCGGAAGCAGGTAAATTAACAGAACACGATTTGATAGAGGTATAACTCTGATGAAAAAGCTGTGGACTGACAGGGCATGGGATGAATATCTATCTTGGCAAGAGCAGAACAAAAAGACACTTCGCAAGTTGAATAAATTGATAAAGGATATTGAACGAAGTCCCTATGAGGGAATTGGTAAACCTGAACCATTAAAACATGATTTATCTGGTTGTGGTGGTCACGGCAAATTGATGAACAAAATCGAATAGTCTACCGTATTAAAGACTACAACCTTGAAATTTCGCAGTGTAAAGGACATTACGATGATTAAAATGTAGCGATGAGTCCAGAGTTTTTAGCCAAATTAAATAACCGCTATAAGACAACACTTACAGCGGTTATTTAATATTTTCATCAAAATTTACTATCTCTCAATTTTATAGTCGCCACGCTGTGCTGCTTCATAATTTCCACATGATTTGCAACCACTACTATTCAGACAATAGGTGTTTTTCCAACTATCATCCCTTTTTGCATTTGAATCATATGGCGTAACCCTGCACTCTTGTTGATGCATTGAAATATGGACACATTTGCTATACCCCCTTTCAAATTTTGATAACTTCTAAAACTACTTATCTTCATATGGTGCATTATCAATACCTTTTTTGTTTAACCTTTCCACTACGTTAGCTATAATTGGCTTAAAAAAGTTATTGAACCACTTTTTATTTCCAAAAACTTCAACTATCTTCGGGCTTACTGAATAATACATACGAATAAATCGCCTTCCTAGCCAGGAATCAGCTAAAATAGTATCACGATATCGGCGTAATACCCAAAGTTCTTGGCAATCATAAGAACCATATACACATGTAGCAACATAGCAGCCACCTGAAGACTTGGGAGGCGTATCTGGCCGATTATAATTGGCACAACTAGAACGCCATTTGTCAGAGTGCAGACAATAGTTCTCAACATGACTATATCCAACAGCATCTAGCCATGTCTGCCACCGTCTTTCTGCTCTATCTGGAGTTTTTGCATATACTTCGCACATGCCTTTAGCTTGATTAAATTTGGGGCACATATTTCACCATTCCTCTCTTGATGCGAATTATAAGAAGGTAAACCTTTTTATAAAGGTGGTCTGGATTAAGATATTTAAAATAATTTCTCGAAATATGGAAAATACCTCTTGTTTTTATGCCATATCCTGTGGTATAATCTCCAAAGAAGGGTTGCCACGGCATAAAAAAACGAACTTCAAAAAGGTTTACCTTTTTATAGTCCGTCACTTCTTCTTACTATTCCGAAACTCCCGCAAACGGTTGTAAAACGTACCTTGTTTTAATCCTGTTTGCTCCAATACTTCTTCAAAAGTGATTTTTCCACGTTCCCATAACTTCACCAATTCAGGGAAGTTTTCAGGGGGCTTTTTTATAGGTCTGCCAAGATGTACACCCCTTGCTCTGGCAACAGCAATACCCTCTGCTTGTCGTAATAATGTACATTCACGCTCTAACTCCGAGATTGCAGCAAAAACGGTTAGAATGAATCGCCCCGTTGGTGTGGTTGTGTCGATATGTTCTTTCAAACTGATAAATTCAACTCCCTTTTGGGTTAGTTTTTCTACAAGCCCAAGTAAATCTCTTGTATTTCGAGCAAATCGGCTAATGGATTCGACAACGATTATGTCACCGTTTTGTACTGTGTTCATGAGTGATTGAAGTTCTGGGCGTTTGGTATTTTTGCCACTCTGCTTTTCGGAAAATATTCGCTCTGGAGGGATTCCTCGGCTCTCCATTGCTAGTAGCTGTCTGCCATCTTGCTGTTCTTTTGATGATACGCGTACATAGGCGAACTCTCTCATATTAAGTATTATTCCCTTCATTTAACTGTTTTTCCGAGCAATAAAAAAGGCCCATACTGAAAACAGCATGAACCTTATTTATTCATCAAGCTCGGAATGACAAGACTTTATGGTCTTTCAAATTTTAACTCTTGATTTGCATATAGCAGTTTAATAAGGTGTAGTCGCGCTTGCGCGAACGAAACCTTGTGAAACTGCCCCCTCACTTTAACTTTTTGTGACTACGAAAAGTTAAAGTGCTATAT
>Ga0123355_10002120_pt1 | contig 27999 bp, 30 predicted proteins | sample TergutEmb28metaG_3_FD_89872 | JGI IMG/M metagenome (GOLD analysis project Ga0123355, IMG submission 89872) | Embiratermes neotenicus P1 segment gut microbial communities from Petit-Saut dam, French Guiana - Emb289 P1 | ecosystem: Host-associated > Arthropoda: Insects > Digestive system > Gut ... | reverse complement strand
TTGAATAGTAGGGAAGGTTTTTTTTTAAAAAAAAACCAAATTTTCAAAAAAATTTCAGGAAATACCAAAATCTTAAAAAAAAAAAAAAAAAAAAGTAACAGAAAGTTTAATGGCTGATCAGATAGGATCACAGAAAGTGGACATAAACTCAGGAAAATTCTAGACTCATAATACTAAATGGATTTTACTGTGTCTGTTCACATATGGAAGCTGGCAGGTTGTAACCAGATGAGAGCATAGTGATAATGTAGAAGCATAAGTGTTGCTACAGTAACAGTTTGTAATTCAATAATTTCTCCCACATCACATGCACATTGCTGAAAGAACTGTGGCTACCACACATACTAGCAAGAGTACACAAAAAATTACATACTACATTCAGGTAACCTGTTTCAGTCTATGATGAGAAACTGGATACAGATTACATATTTAACAGAAAGACAGAGCTTTATAGGACCCAAAATACCTCAAAGTATCAACCCAAAGGTTGTGCACCTCTAGAAATCCAAGTGTCACCAATTATGTAGAATGATAAGAGAGACAAAGGTAGCAATGGCGATAATTACGATCAAAGATCCAGAATTACAATCTGCATCTACCTGTTGACACTCAGTAAAATTCGCTTTCCAAAAGTCTCAGAATACACTCAATGAAAACTACTTTGACAGCACACACAGCATTACGTAAACAAAGCTGATCCCAGTGACCATGCGGTCTTGGAAGTCTGCGACCGCTTGTTGGCTGGGATTGCAAGTTCAAATCCTACTTGGGGCAAGGATGTCTGTCTCTTGTAAGTATTGTGTGGTGTCAGGTAGAGGTCTCTGCATCAGACTGCCTTATCCAGATGAATCCTACTGAGTGTGGTGTCTCTGAGTGTGATCATGAATCCTTGATAATGAGAAGGCCCAGACCCACTAGGGGCTGCTGTGCCACAAAAAAAAAAAATTTGAATAAACAAAATATATATATATAACTCCACAACTCCTTCTTCAGATACCCAGTCACACAGCTAATCAAGAAATTCCTCACCATTTACTGAATATCACTGTTCATACCACTACCCACGATTTCAATATGATACCCAACCCTCAGCCAGAATAATCCAGTCCACATCCCATACCAAATTTCTTTACAATTCATTTTAACATCATCCTTCCAACCACTCCACAGTTGTTCAAAGTAACCTCTTCCCTTCCGGGTTTCAGGGAACAAACATAATATATTCTATTAACTACATTCTACAACTTGCACATGATTATAAACTGGCTTCTAAATTTTTAATAAATAAAAACCTAGGTTAAATATGTACTCTTCATTGGCTTCCACTTACTTCATCATAAGGACTCAGACCCCAAGTGTAAGCAACAAAGTTTCAGCATGAAACTTACATACCTTCTTGAACACAAATGGCCCTTCATCATACATAGGATTGATGCCATTAGCAGGTACAATGCGTGTACGAAACTTCTTACGGACAGTATCTGTAGGTAATCCATACATATCCACTTCTATGTAAGTTCCTACACGTCTGTCAGTGAGGAAATGGCCAGAAATGACAGACACTTGCACTGTCCCTGCAATGATACCATCAACAGTGGACTCGGCAAATGGATCCAAACATCGGTCCCGCCGACGCATGAATTCTGGTTTCAGTAGATACCCACACCGATGATTGTACTCGAACATACCTAGGTTTAGTTGCATTGCAAGATCTGTAATAATGGATAAATAGCATTGAACTACTAGTACAGACAAAGTGATCTTGTACTTAATGAAGCATCATGCCAGGAAATACAGGTTAGTGGAGGTACAGCTGCCCACATTCTTAATCTTGCCACCAGAGGGCAATGACCAGTTTCACATTCTGGCAACCCCATATCAGGGAAAAAAGCCTTTGTTGCCCATGGCTGACTTATGTCCCAGGTTGATCACGGTGCTACTACAAACAGAAATGTCTGCTTCTATAAAGAACCAAACTCCATCTAGCTGATAGCGCAGTAACTATATGGACTAAGACACCAATGCTCTAACAAAATATTAATTATGTGTATAAACTAGTTCATTCAGAAGCAAAGACGCATAATAGCGAGTACCTGACTATAGCAACAAAACTATGAGAAGGTAAAAATAGACATTTCACACTGCATTAAATTTCTATCATTTGTTCAATATGTCAGAACATTTCATTCATCATAAATGCTGACAGACATAAATGTGCAGTCATCCCTGTATATGCCATGAAGACATATCGGGGGAATGGAGGTACAGCTCCAGTCATTCTTAACTTCAGCACTAGAATGAAGTAAGTGGTTGGCCTCACACCCTGGCTGCTTCAGCCCATAAAAAATGGCCCCTGTATGCCTTGAATTGTCGGCAGTAAACATGAAATACATGATCCCGATTTCAGTGTTGCATATCACCATGTACTTTATTGTACAAGCTTAGAATGTAATTAAACCAACAAATACACTTTACTGAGGAATAACCCCTGTCTATGATTTGCCTCCTACATGTTTCAGCCACTCACAGGGTTTACTCACCACTAATGCATATTTTAATTCCTAGGTTTGTATATGATTCTGACTGGTCCAAAGCACTGCGACATAAAAATTAAAGCTAAACGTAACAGTGAAGTAGGCAGGTGCAGGACCAAACATACAGCATATAACGTAATACATCCTTGTATATTTTCTTATGCAGTTACTGGTTACCAGGAACAGTACTGCCCAATCAAAGTAACTGGTACTGTATAACAAAGGTGGCATCATCTATCACCAATTTGGAGTCATTCACACTAGCCAATAATGAGTGACCATTGTTTTTATGAGGAACAATGACAGTGCTATCAAGAAAGTGGCCATGAGGCTGACGATTGCAAGCTGCACTGAATATTGAAAAATAAATGGACTTCAATTCACATATTAGTAACATTCATGCCATTGCAAGAAATTTAAAGGTTATTAATTGCATCTTTTACACTCAACTGTTTGTACCAAACCACACACCTTAATGTTTGACATATTTTCCAATTAAATGTGCAGCTAATATTCCTGTAAAGACGCTAAGGGTTACTTGAAAACTCAATTGTCACTATACATGACACCAAGTTCAATGCCGAAAACTCCGCATTTTGTGCTCACAGTGTATTTGCATGTTCCATGTTTCTTAAAGCAAACTACCACTATTTCACTATACAGCATTCAACATTCACTCTTGCTAATGGAAGCACACAATGTTCTCTGTGACGCAGGAAAAGAATCTTCATGTATAATGTACACAGATTTCAGTCTTAAAGGTGTTATAAACCTACAAAGAACCATCAGCAGACTTACCAAGAGTCTGGTAGTTGAGTGCAACCAGATGACAACCAGTATTCCAAAACACCTGGGGCATAAAATTGCTCGAGTCAAAACGTGTACCAGCAGGATAGACTCGGCTCATCTGGTGTTTGTTGTAATTGACAAACTCAATAGGCCTTTCTTTTAATAATGTTGTTGCCTGCCGTTCATCAAAAGATGACATTTCATAAGAACGGTTCTTCTCTGCAAAAGTGGTTCAACATCATATAAATAGAAGTACCACAGTTAACATTAGCAGCCTCCCTGGCACACATTTATAATAAACAATTTACCAGAATGTACATTCAATAATTTAAAGGGAAGCCTCAATGAAATGAGAATTCAAATGGACAACATATATTACTTGATATTTCTCAAGTAAAAAATAAATTCCAGTGGTATGTTTATGTCTGGAATATGAGAGAAGAATGAATTCTAAGGAGGTTTCACAGCAGCGGAAGCAGTGAGTTTATATGCACTTAACTTAATGGGTTCTTCTGAACCTACTACATTTGCGTTACCATAAAGACACACCTTCTCCCCCCCTCCACAAATACTGTACAGAGTTCTCCTCTGTGTAATGGCAGGGAGGTGTGTCAATATGACATTCAAAGCACACTGCAGCGATAACAATGGTTATGTATCAATCCACTGCTGTTCCAAGCCCATGCATTCATCTATCACCAATGCTACATAACTTCAGCAACTGACAGCATCCTAACCTCACATAATATAATTTAAGATAAGAACATACACAGATTAACAAAGGCTAGCCTTTTATAACATAAACACAAAACATTACATGATGTACAGCACAAAAAGGGTTAACAATGTTCATGGATGCAAGTCGGAGGATAGTGGTAAGTTCACCCTAGAACAGGCCACAAAGGCCCAGAGGGGGAGTAGAGGTATAGCCCTACTCTTTCTTCAACCTCAGAGCTTGATAGGGGTGGCTGGGCCCCAGGGCCAGTCTGGACAGGTGAAGAAAATCTCGCCCCCACCAGGATTCGAACCCCGGACCGTCCAGCCCGTTCTGAGTCGCTATACCGACTGTGCTGTCCTGACCCAAGGATAGTGGTAGATTTATTATTATAACTAAATGACATACTGTAAACGTATAACATTAAATGCCAACTGTCAATTGAAAGACACTTACTTTTAGAAATTTCAAAAGAAAAAAAATGAACAGGTTGTACATAGTTAACAAGTGCCGAAATCTCAGCCCCTGCTTCAGATTCCTTCTCATTTGAACATTTATCTGTTGATGATTTATCTTGAGACCGCTTAAGATCACCAGGGCTATCCTCTTCAACTTCCTCAGCACTACTGCTTTCTTCTTCTTCATCTGTAAATAGACACAAACAACCCTACTTCTTTATACAAAATATTCACATATAAAGCTAAAATTATGTGCATACCAAATACCACTCATGAGGTGGAACAGCTGGTATAGACTTAAGGTGGAATTAACTTCAATGTTTAGTACTGCATTAGGATAGGAACATCTCTAACACATGACAAAAATGGGCCTAAAGGCAGGCATGTAACAATGGAGTACTGATTGGCTACAAAAACCCTGCAAATCTGGGAAGACCAGTAATTAAGAGGTCCCCAGTAGTGGCCTTGTTCCACCATTACTTGCCTAGTGCACTTTGGTTTCATTAAATCTTGACTTTTTATAATTTTATATTTTTTATCAGCAATCTGTGCATGTGCGTGCACGTGTGCGTGCACACATGCATACATGTTGTGTAGTGGGGTATAATATTAATTACTGTACTGTTTTCTGAACTACATCTAGAATCAATTACATTATTTTATCTAGCTCACAACACAAATTAAAGTTGTTCAAAAAATTTTAAATATACAAAAAACAATCTACTCTAAATATATGATAGTTCAGGTACATGGTTTGAGTTTTACATAAAGTAATATGATTCACTCTTTCAGAAAGTTCACCCTGTCTCTTGGAGGTTATAGGTAACTTTACAAACACTATGCTCCCTTGAGCAATTATGAATGTGGGTATTCTAGCCTTCCTAAATGTACAGTTCAACAAACACTTCAATCATAACCAATGATACAATTACAAATAAAATAATGTAAGATCACGCAACACACTGCACCCATACTGTAAAAGTGTTGCATGAAGTGTTAATAATACACTAAAAATCATACAACACTGACAACAAAACATGTAGCTGGAAATTAAAACACACACAGATGGACTCACCATTTTCATCCTCCTCATGAGCACTTTCCTTGCTGCTCTGGCGAACCTGGATGGGAGGGTGATGAGGAATGTCACCATTTCCCTGTATTACCTCACCAGTGCCCCCTGCAGACCCAATCACATCTGGCAGGGGTGACAACTGTGAATTACCATGACTTGCATCCTTGTGGTGGTGGTGGTGGTGGTGGTGGTGGTGGTGTTTTTTCTTATTTTTTATGATGATTTTCCGTCTCAGAAATGATGGTGGTGGCAGAAGTGTTCCTGGTTCCAACTGAAAAAAAGATTTTCAGTTTATTTGATGTTTGATAGAGGAGCTTAGTCATCCCCTGCAGTTACATCACACGTGATTCCAAGACTGGCAATGTTGAGACAGATTTTCCCACAAATGCAATGTTACTAAAATGGCAAGGGTGGTTCCAGACAACCTATTTTGACCAAGAAAAGATATATTCATCCCTATGAGAAATTTACAAGCAATACAGGCAATGTATATACAACATAACGCTGAGGTATGTTCATGCAACCACTGTTGCAGTAGAAAAGCAATAAGTATTACATATTCCAAAAGTACATTTGTAGCCTTAGCTAGCCAGCTTGAAATATGCATGCCTTGTACTCTCATCTGCGGCCTCTCCTGCTCTACTATGTTTTTCCACATTATCTCACAAATGGCATGATTTTCAAAAAAAGTTACTGAACAAAAATGTGTGTTTTGATTTTCTCTACAACTTTTGTCTGAAACATACTCATTCTAAGAGGAATTAAGTGAAATATGATTTTAAAAATTGTACATTGCTCTTCACATAAAGTATCCATTATTCTTGCCCAATTTTAATGAAACTTGAATTTTACTGACAGATTTTCGAAAAATATTCAAATATCAAATATACATCAAACTTCATGAAAATCAATCAGTGGAAGCCGAGTTGTTCCATGCAGATAGATAGATGGACAGACATGATGAAGCTAACAGTTGCTAATTGCAATTTTGTGAACACACCTAAAAAGTATAAAATGTACAAGGGCAAATATGAATTATAATTCGTAAATAATAAAAAAAAAACATTGATTTATTCTCCGAAACTGAAATTGTTACTTTTCAACATAATCTCCCTGATTTGCGATACACTTGCGCCAGCGGTCTGGAAGCTTGCAGATGCCACTCAGAAAGAAGTATTTGGTTGCCAGCGTAGCCGCTCCTGAACATCCTGTATCATTTCCTTGTTACTGCGAAACCTTTTTCTGCCCAGATGTTCCTTTAGGCGGCCAAAGAGGTGATAGTCTGAGGAAGTAAAGTCCAGACTATATGGAAGATGTGGTAGAATGTTCCATTTCAGTTTCTGGATGGTGTCCATGGTGCGAGCAGCCACGTGTGGATGGGTGTTATTCTGAAGCAATGACACTGATGTTTGTGTCCTTTTTTCTCTTGTTCCTGATGGCTGTCTTTACTGGGCCTTCAAGGTGCCGTGTAATATTCAGCATTTATTGTGTGACGCTCTGTGAGGAAATCCACATACGGCACACCTTTAGAGTCTCAGAGGATGGTGGTCATAACCTTCCCAGCAAAGAACGTGGTTTTTGCTTTTTTGGGTTTTGGAGACCCTGGGTGACACCACTGCATTGAAGAACATTTGCTCTCGGGCGTGAAGTAATGCATCCATGTTTTGTCTGTTGTCACGATTGAATCCAAAAAAAGTCCCCTTCCTGCTTGTATTGCGACAACAATGATTGCGCCACTTGCAGTCATGTACTCTTGTGTTCATCTGTCAATAAATGCGGGATCCTTCGGGCACACAATTTCAAGTATTGAAGGTGTTGTTTGATGATTGTTTTCACACTACCATCACTGATGTTCAGTATTCCAGACAACTCGTGGACAGTTATTCACCTGTTCTCCTGAATGAGTGCATCGATGCAGTCACTGTTCTCACCTGTTATGGAAGTCCTTGGTTGGTGCTCATGAGGTTCATTCTCCACCATTTCCTTTCCATTTTTAAATGCACTGCTTCTGTTATAGACACTAACATTTGACAGTGTCTTCTCACCATATGGCCTCTTCAATCTTGAACAGATTTCCGACGGTTTACAACCTTCTTTTGTCAGGAATTTGATTATAATGTGCTGTTCCATGCTAACGTGTATCTTCACTTCACTCAACTTCTTCACAACTGACAAAACTGCGCAGTAGCAAACTACAGGTCCGTGAATGACCTTGGAACAGTGCTTCCACCTTCCACATATTACTACTTTCAATGGACCGCACCACATTTTTGAACTACAAACAAATTATAATTCACATTTGCCCATGCCTTGTATAATAATAACAACATAAGGAAGAAGCATGACCTCCTCCTCTCCTTCAGAATGTCCTCATAGCAAGCAAGCAAGCATCCTCATCATTCCTTGTCTAGTTGCTGCTGCTAGCTGCTCATTCAAATCAAGGTCTTCAAACACCTTGATGCCAGTTACAGCGTGTCCAAGTCCCTCAGTCAACCTCAAAATCGTCATGGTTCTCTTAGGCTCAGGCTCAGGTTCCTCAGCTTCTTCATGGGCACTTACTTACTCCATACTTACTTACTCCATGGAGTAGAGTCCTTCTTGAGAAGCTAACCGGTTTTCAGCTAGTCAAGAAATTACCTGCATATTATGGAACCTGAAGGTTTATTACCATGTTCACAAGTGCCCACCACCTGTCCCTATCCTGAGCCAGCTTGATCCAGTCCATACCCCCACACCCTACTTCCTGAAGATCCATCTTAATATTATCCTCCCATCTATGCCTGGGTCTCCCAAATGGTCTATTTCCCTCAGGTTTCCCCACCAAAACCCTCTTCATGGGCACTTGGCCTCCAAATTTCAAGAGGATGGTCAAGCATGAGCACCTGACCATGGAGATTCAGCAAATCAAAAACCTTTTCAGCAGTGTACGTTAAAAACTGCATGCTTGGCTTAATACACTGGGTCTGGGGTCAAATTATGCAAATGCTGAATGATGCAGGTTGAGAAGCCGTAAATCAGGGAATGACTTGAACTGAAAGCAATTATCACACAGCAAACATGGTAATGTTTGATATGATGAATAAAGTCAAGTCTTAAAACCTTTCTAACATGATACATCATCAAGATTCAAGTCTTCTGGGATGCTACAACCATTTCTTCTGTCTATAGCTCATAAGCATAACATACTGGAATAGTATGAGAAATACTCTTGTACTTCCAACACAATCTCTTCACTTGTTTGGTCACCCTCATTGTTCACAGATATTGGTAATTCAATCAAATGTTTAGGTTTCTTTAATTTATCCTTGACTTTGGGAGTGAACAGTAACTAGAAATGTGGGGTTGTAGAGCCTTCAAAACCTGTATACAGTTTATCAGTTGACAAAGCATAACACCAAAGACTAAGTTAAAAAAAATGACAGATATATAAATGTACATATATGTATAATGAAACAAAATTATGCTTTTATGGAAAAATAAAAATCTCACTCAACAATCCTTCAAAACAAATTATCAGTTGGTGAAACAGTATGTACCAAGCATACACCCAACAAAAAAGTGAAGCCAATGACTAAGCATACTTACTTTGTGTGAATCTAAAGGAACATCTAATAATTTTTCTCCAAAAATTTCTCGACAATATTGTGCTATCTTAGCTTGCTGCCTAGGGTTGCAGTGATTCTCAAACGACAGAATCACAGGGTAATCCGAAGTCTTGAATGCAGATTCTGCAATTGCTTCAATCACTTCCTGCATAAAATAACATCACAGATGCAGTCTTACCACACACCAACCTACAAATCAGTAAATTAAAACCATGACACCAGATCTCTGAGCACTCAGCCTTAAGTCAAGCCAAGCTGCCTGGCCTCTGTATCAGTACTGAAGTTTACTTTGTCAGGCAAAACATATTTACTGAAGAAGATAAAAACAAGGAATTTCTGGCAGAGCTTTTAGGCTTACCTTCCCACTTCTAAGACTTCAACTGGCAAATATCTTAAATGGTTAATCCTGTATTAAATAATGTCTGCTTATACAATGAGGTGCTGATAAGCCCTTAGCCCGACCAGAAAGGAAACAAGCTACAGCAGCCAAACTCAGGATTTATTCAACATACTCCCCACGAAGCTCAATACACTTCTTAGCCCATTGCTCTAACTTTTGCAAGCCACTCAAAAATAATTCAGAAGGTTGTCCGTCCAACCAGGTCTCCGCAGCAGCAATGACCTCCGCGTCGGACAAAAAATGGCGACCTTGCAATTGTTTTTTCAGCCCAGGGAACAGGTGGTAGTCTGATGGGGCCAGATCCGGAGAATAGGGTGGGTGATCAAGAAACTGGAAGCCCAAGTAGGCCAGTTTCTTCTGGATTGCAAGTGTCCAGTGAGCTGGGGCATTGTTGTGCAAGAACAAGACTCCCTTGGTGACCTTCCTGCGGCCGGCGTTTTTCCCCTCAAAATGTCCTTCAATTGCACCAGCAGAGATGAATAATCCTCCGTGTTGAAAGTTTGGCCCTTTGGAAGATAATCAATGAGGAGGATGCTGTCTTGATCCCCAAAAAATCGAGGCAAGAAATTTTCCAGTGGATTCTTGCACTTGGAATTTTTTGGGGCAGGGTGAGCCGCTATGCCACCACTCCATTGATTGTTGCTTTGTCTCCGGGTCATAGTGATATAACCAGGTTTCGTCCATGGTCACCAATTGGATAGGAAATCATTTGGATTGCGCCGAAAAAATTCCGAAAGTTGCTCAGACGACTGGCACCATTGACGTTTTTGATCTGCATTCAGGCATTTCGGGACCCACTTAGCGGAGAGCTTCCGCATGTCCAAATCTTCATGAATGATGGGCCCAACCTGCTCACGTGAGATACCCAGTTGCTCAGCTATTGATTTAGCCAAAATCTGGTGGCCTTTCAAGATGAGTTTGTCAATTTGATCAATAATCTCCGGGGTGGTCACTGTTTTGGGTCGTCCAGGACGAGATGCATCACAGGTGGGAAAAAACGCCATGTTTAAACTGGACCACCCAGTTTTTGACGGTGGCATATGATGGTGCATATTCCCCTAACGTTTCTGTCAGAATGGCATGAATTTCCTTTGGCGCCTTGCCTTGCAGGAAAAAAAACCTCATGACAGCTGGCGTCTCTAGGTTGTTGAAATCACGCGCATCACCTGACATCCTTCCTATCAGTCTCTGTAACAAGAAAAGACTTGCAATTCGGCACATGAACAGACCCCTCTTTCCAACGACACTATCGATTCTGTCCTACGACATCGGTAAGTAGGTCAGGCTAAGGACTTATCAGCACCCCCTCGTAATACAACAATAAACTGCAATTACCCTCACATGTTAATATGCTCAACTTGTGCACAGACAACCACAGGACTGAGTCCTCCTCCAACCAGACTTTAGCATTGATGGCAAATGTAAGTATATTACATATTTTTTACTCTACTACTACTACTACTGCTGCTGCTGCTACTACAATCACCACCAGCACTAGCGGTGGAGGTGGTGGTGGTGATCGCAGTAGTAGTAGTAGTAGTAGTAGTAATCATCATCATCATCATCATCATCATCATCTCTTGGGATTAAGCAAAATTTCTGTCTATGAAATATGTCAGATTTATATTTAAAGCTTTAAACCAAAGAAATGTTTGTAATTGTTAATGTATAAACAACATTTCTCACAAGATTTTCAGGAATGTTACAACCAACCATCATACACAATTTGAAGACTCCATATTAAATGCCACCAGTATTGTTGCCATCTTGTAAATTGGGCATTTGGCATGTTACTCTTACTGAATTTAAGGCAAGGGCTAGAACAGCCTCCAACAACATAACACCTACACACCTACATACAGAGAGCATGGCACTCTCATAAGCCTACTTTCTACCTAGGCCAAAAAAGTAATACCACTATCAAAACCTCCTTCATTTACAGTAAAGTTCCCCATTACCTTTGCAGAAATATCAGGTACCAGAGTATAACCATGAACAATTACAGGTTCTTCAGTCCGCCCATTCCAGAAGTCCAATTCTACACAACGACAACCAGCAAGCAGACACTGTCTGTATATTTCTACTGATGATTTTCCTGTCAGCTGGTGGCCTAAAACACATTTATAAATTCTACAGTGCGGCAGGATGACAGCAAACAGTGACAGACCACTGGACAATATTCAAGCCAAGCATACCCCAAAAACAACTCAGATGCTTCAATGCTTAGCTGACTTGCTCAGTAACATGTAACTTGACTTACCAGTCAGATATGTGTTGTGAGAAGAATTGATGAAATAATGTGGCAATGGCTGGTCCATGTCATCTGAGAGGTCAAGTTTCGAAGGTGAAACGATGGGATTGTCTTCGCTCATCAGATACCTCAGAAAGCCATCAAAACTGAACTGACCTGAACAGGAAATCATCACTTGATATCATATGAACAATATTTCAGAGATCAATAAAGTACACAGTGTAATTCACTACAAGTGGCCTTACAAGAAATTTTTATTCTATCTTCAAAAAAAGTAAAACTAGTCTAGATGCCAATGCCAATAATAAGCACATAAAGTGACACACACACATACACACAGACACACACACATAGACACAGACACACACACATACAAAACTCATCAACAATTCCAAAAATATAACCCCATTGCAGAAACCTGGAAATACAGAAGTACCTGTACTACTGCTCATACACAATGTACAGTATATGTTTTTCATTAAACAGATGTTTACACTTCTATTTAATTTGTAAATTTTATTAAGATGTCCCTCAATAAAACTCAGGTTTAACACTACTATATGTTTCAGTCATACACATCAATAACCAGTCAAGTCAATTCCTGTTACTGCACTTCAGAGAAAAGGGCCTCCAATGGAGCAATGCCAGTGGACTTTGTTTCCAGCTATTGCCCTGACTTTAAACTGAATGCTACCCATAGTTCTCCCATCTCACAATTTGTTTGTTTGGTTTCTGCAATAATACATATTTAAGTGTTGTGGGCTGTTAACTCCCAGACCCCAGTACCACGATAGGGCTGCTATCTCTACACCTAGGCACAGGACTCTAAACATACAATTCATTTCTATCCCATCAATTGCAATTGCTCACCATGGTTATACTGTCCTCATTTTGTTGCCACTGCTTCATCTGTGATAATGGGGAACACCATGAAAAAGTGGGTATACAGCAATATAGTACTTGAATATTTTTCACATTACACACTCATTATAAAATTTACCATCTTCAGGCACATATCTTTCACATGCTATCATGGATGCAGTCCACAGAGGACATTAAGAATAACTTAGAAGAATGTGGAACAGGAAAGAAACTGTGCAGCTCTGATGTAAGGAGTTTGACACAGATTAATCAAATATCTCATAAAGGAAAACAGACCGTACATGACGTGGAGGTATTCATAGACATGATAAAAGGTATGAGGCTGCTTCATATGCAACAGGCATGTATATGGATCTTAAGGAGATGGGTTGCCAGAACTGGAGGCATATGGAACTCAAATAAAATCACATCCAATGACATTGATGGTGGTGGTGAACTGCTGGGTTCTCCTGCAAGAACTTGTCAGTACTTACAAAAATTTTGCTATAAAACCTGTCTGAGACAATATAAACACCCAACGAATAAAGTGTAATATGATTACATCTTATTTGGATATCTATGACATTATTACAAGTGAGAAATTTCCATTATTACGTAACAAGAAACCAAGATTTACATATGTAACACATTTTTCTCAGAGGGTGAATTACAGGCTGCTGTAATGGGATGGGCATGTGAAGCTACAGAAGCTAAGAAATAAATACAGATCTGTGATGGTAAAATCTCTTCAGAAATGTGCACTCTGAAGACCAAGATAAGAAATAATAATATTAAAATTTATCTTGCACATGAAAGGAGGTAGATGAACTGCCTCTAGTTTGTGTCTAAAGTTGCGCATTGGTATCTGGTGTTGAACCTCTAGGTTATACAACCATGGTCAGGTTATTTTTAAAGTTCATCGAGTGACAACATACAGACTTACAAAAATCACAAAAATTTGTACCTCGCTGTGCATTGTACTTGTTTGGCTCATACTGCTGAATGAGATCCTTGGCTCTTGAGGTGTTGGCATATGGATACAAAATCTCATTTAGTCGAGGATCTCGCTGCGTTTTGTTTAGAAATTCTACAAACTGAGCTGCTGTCATTAATCTTCGCTTGGTAGTACCACCACATCTGAAAACAAATCGCTTAACTATTCTCATGTTTTTCATTTCTGATTGATGCTTCTGTCAATATAAATGACTCTGGTCTTGTGGTATGTTAACAGTGAGTAATGGGTAATTTAACTTAACAATGTCTCCATTTTAGTACATGCATAAATTTTTTGCTCCAACAGCATAATGATCCAATACATTTCCTGAAAGATAAACTTTATATATAGATGCATGAACACAAAAAGTTTTTACACTCTAAAAATTAAATTTTCGTAGTAAAAGATGTTTTCTCAACCACAAAATGCATTAAAACTTCATACCCCAGACACACCCATGATTAACTTCAAATGGTTCACCATACATGTCTAGATAAAATGAAAAAATTTCCTACGTTAGTACTGAGCTACGCTTGTGTATTAGTTATTGTGATATACACTTATATAATATTAGTGTATGTCAGCACAATCACTTTATTACTCAAGGTAATTATAAGGCTACATGTTTCGACTAATAAAGTGATTGTGCTGACATACTCTATCTAATATTATATTACGTTACAAGCACATCGTGATGCTTCCATTCAAATATACACTTATGGTGCTCTCCAAACCCTACACAAAATACATTTTTCTTCTGTGAACACTAAATGAACTAAAGGATGTGACAGCAAAAATACAGAACTAACCGAGGTGGCTTCAAAGACTGCACTACATGTGTGCATGTTTGGCAGCTTCCTGAAATGTTGCAAAACCACACAGACAATGACAAAAGTGTATACTTGCTTAAGACAATTGAATCTAAGACGTTCTTAGTACCACAAATTTCAGGATATGAACACTATATCAGAATCTTCTGAAGCTACCAAATACATATTCTAATACTTACAATTCCTCAAAAATCTTCTCAACTTCAACCCTATGTGTAAGGCTTTTATAGAAGTTGAAGAAATCTTCAAACTGAAATTTTTGAAGACTTAGTGCATCATTCTGAAACAAAATTAAGCATACATACAGAACTGTGTACACAAGACAAAACTTATAAATTAAATATTACAATAGTGAAACAAATATTTCTTACCTTGCCTGATGGTAACCCTGATATATCAAGGGCTTTTTCAACCCGTTTTCGATCCTCCTTGTTCTGGGCAAACATCTTCACTACACTGTAAAACAAATCAAAATCTAAAAATGCAACTTCATATCAGTGAAACATACTATGTTAAATCACAGACAGCCAACAAAGAACAGTCTTCCAGCTTTAGGTTTGTCTACAGCCCTGCCTTGTAAATCACAGTGTTACAGAGCTTTTACCATGGCCTGCCAACTGGACAAATTCTCAGAAATTACTTACATGACACCTGACAAATACACAAATTGTTACTTGGAGTATGGAGTTCATATGTGCAAAGTTTCGAAAAGACCAAATATAAATGTTTACATCTCTATGGCAAATTCAGGTCGAGTAACCAATCACATGCCATTTTGCAATAACAAGTACCCACTTTTTGTTACAAATGTTCCAATGTATACATTTCCAGAAACACAGCAAACATCCAGCATGTATTCAATCTGCTTCTAAATCCTCTGTACCAAATCCAAAATTAGAGGTGCTACCAGCTTTGTAAATGAAACCTATTAATTTAAAAAGTGCAATTCCAAGTATTGCTCTCTGAATGCATTCAGTTCATACTGTCTTTCCCTTAATTTCACAGACTGTTGACTCACTATGGGCTGGATGGTCTGGAGTTTGAAGTAGCCCTGAGGCCCAGCAAGCCTCCTGTACAATGGGTACAAGATCTCTTTCCCGGTGGTACAGGGGGTGGGGCATGGCTCTGACCACCCACCTCAATCTTGCAAAGAAGTTAAAGAAAGAGTAGAGCTATACCTCTACTACACTAATGGGCCTTAATGGCCTGTTATCAGGCGAAATTTACTTTATTTATATAATATACTGGGTTGGCAAAAAGTTTATCTCAAACAAGCAACAACTGTATGAAGGAAAGATCCACAACCTAAGACAGTCACCAATTTTCCCTGTTAATCATCATTCCTCAAAAATCCCACATAGAGGCCAAGTCTATCAAGCCTGCTTATTTGCAGGTCTATACTCTACACTTAATGTGCCTTATGTTGCCAATGACTTGACACATCAGTCTCTTGATGTACTTACTTTTTGATTGGAATTTTGCCAGATTTATCAGTCATTAATGTCAGTTTAGTGTGTGCTTTGTGCAGGAACATCACAGCAGAACTGTTGAGCTGCAGTAGGTTGTACGCCATCTTTAAGAGCTCATCTGTCCATAGCTAAATAACAGTAAAGACTCATCACTGCCACCATCACTGATGAAAATGAACACAAACACTTAAAAGAACCTTAAGAAACTCTACCCTGGTGCACCTTAATTCAAAGCTTATGTAATTTATGTCTGCTCGGTTGCAGGTCCATGGTAAAAAAAAAGCCCAGATCTTTTAATGTATATAATGTGCTCAAATCGTTTGAAAACCTGAAAGATTACATTGTGGTAAAATTGAACACTCCCTGCTGCACCTAACATACTAAAATGCAGTGTAAAAAAGGAGCATTAAAATTAATTAATATAGTGTATCATACAATGAATCAGAATGGCATGGAAAAGTACTAACAATTAATGTCAGAGTTTCAACATTAAAAGGCTCCTTTGACTCATACAAATAAGTGGCAATTGTTTGTTTGTTTATTTTCACATTCCATAGATCCAAATTATGTTATAAAAACCTTAAGGATACAGACTGTCATATTGTTATAAATATATCTAATACAAAAGAGCTTCTTATCATACATGTTAATTATCATTCTTGTTGTTGCTAAACAGTAGTTTGTATTAATATATACTATACAATTTAAAATTATTAGAGATGAGTTATAAATACACTTTCATTGATCCCTATACACAAACCATGATTCCTAATTAAAACTGTATTCTAAATACTCTACCACTGAATAAAATGAATGTAAGTTAAGAAACCTTTTTAAGGCAGGTTTAAATAATTCTATCTCGTTTGAAAGATTTTTTATTTTTAGTGGTAGGTTGTTGAATAACTTTATACCAGAGTAATAAGTTCCCTTCTGGAATACAGTCAAGTTACACACAGTAGGATGTAAATTTGTATTCGATCTTGTGATAATGTTATGAATTTCTTGGTTGGTTGTATATAAATCTTTATTCTTTACCACAAATAATAATAATAATAATAATAATAATAATAATAATAATAATGGGCTTGAAGTGACTTTCAGAAGAAAGAGCAATCACATCTCTAAATAGCTTAATTAACTAACTGGTATTTCTCATGGTAAAGCAGCATTTTCTGTCTGGTAGGAAACATTGTATAATTGTGGCTAATTTGACTCCTAAAGGAGTTAACAACCTTTTAAAGTCCACATTTTTATTGATTACTTTGCAAAAACCATGTTTTTTTGAGCAATCCAAATAGCTTGCATGATCATAACTGTCTCATATTATCACAACAAACAAGGAATCTTCAGGTACATGCAACATCCCAACATTAGCTAAGCAGTAGAAACCTTATCAGGAAAGAAAAAACTCTATAAAGATAAAAGCACTATTATCACAAAGGCTATACCAACTTACTTGTGCAATTTCCTTCTTTGTGCAACAGAAATTGATAAAAGAAAGGTTCACAAAGTCTGAACCACAGCAGACAGTAACAGTCTTCTCTTCCAGTGTGTCCTGTGGACCCATTGTTACTATCTGTCGTAATTTTGGATCCTTTGGAATCTTTGCGTACCTTCCTGTTCTTGTATCCCGTATAGTGGCTATGTCCAGCATGTCCATTTCCTGTAATATGAAGGACAGCATTTCTCTTATCCCACACACACACACACACACACACACACACACACACACACACACACACACACATGCCACTCCCATCACATCCTCATTGATATGATCACCCAGTATATACTCTTATGCAAACCTAAGGAACACCCTGCTGAACCATGCATGTCATACAAAGTTTCACGATTAAAATAAGGTATTATAAACATGGCCTTAGTAACACTTAGTTCTGTGAGTAATGGTTCAGCAGCATGTATTTGAAACTCACTGAATTCCAGTCATATAAATGGTTAGTAAAAGCAGTCCCATTACAGGCCCGGAATGGCCCAGAGGGTTCCAGGAAATTAAGGTTCTCAGATTTCGTGACAACAGTACAGGACAGTGGTAGGTTGTCAGCCTTATGCACCAGCCGCTTTCACCCCCAGGAATTACTCCTGATGCTCATTTCTGTAAGAGGCTGAGTCGACCCCAGGGCCATAGTGCGAACGGAAGTATTTTTATGTCAATGAAAAATCCACTGACACCAGCTGGGATCGAACCAGCAACCTTCCGATTTGTAACACAGCACCTTAACCACTATGCTACAGCAGTCCCCATAAATGGTTAGTAGTTTACCAAAAATATTTCTGCCTATCTAGAATGCTATGGGAATCTACAAGCAGATCCTCATTCATGCCACTTGCTAGGTGTACCATTAATTCACGCTTAAGTTTCCCTTCTACATAACACTTCTAATCCATTACACTCTTGTTAAAAAAACAATGAACAAATTCACACACCTTGTTTTGGTCAACCCAGTAGAGATAAAACCCATACTTGTCAACTCGGAGAGTAACAGGTGTCCCAACTCCTGAATCCTGTAACAGATATATCAGCTTACTGAAGGTTTCAATTTGCAATGTAAGAAATACAAAAATGTCTGTGGCATTCATATTCAAATACAAAGCACTCCAGGCAGAACACAAAAAGTACCTTTTACTATTGAACATATCTTCATACCAAAAATCGTGTGTTCTTTACTTTAATTTATAGAATACAAATTTATTATTCCACAAAACACAACTTCAAGAGCTGGCCTTGGTCACAGACAGTCCTATTAACAAATACTACTCAGCTGAGAATTCACATTCTCTGACAGTTGTAAATATGGAAAACAGTGTTCTTGTTTTCTTTCCCGGAACATCCTATTACTTAAGTACACACTACTGAAGTACAAACTCTGATCATAGTATATTTTCTGGATATAGCAAAGTTTCGCACTATCACCATGTTCCTAACGGTTCACTTACAAACAATATTTCACATAATAATTGACAGGTATGTTGAAAATCTATCTTTGTACCTCATGTCACACACCCAGCTCCAAGAGTTCATTAGCTGTCCCTACACAACTACCCATGATGCTGTTTTACAGTCCAAAAGGATATTTAAAAAAAGGTTTCGTTTGCTTCCAAATACATTACAGTCATTTTGGAAAGTAATTCAACTGGATCAAAATTGAAAAGTGGGGAATGGAATGACACACGCACACACATGCACACACACAAAGCATGGGAATGGTGTAAACTCAATTATTCCATCAGTAAGGAATGCATACTAAAAAATATATAACGTATAAAATCCATAACATAAAGAAAAAACTGCTCTTAATAATTCAGTTAAACAAAACTAAGTACCATATTTGCTGACAAAATATCTGGTTCACACATGAGCTCCAGATCCCGTTCTATACTACGATGTCTCTGTGGCTATGTATGGATCTTTTTCTTATACTTAGTCACTGCTGAAATAGAACCTAAAAGGATCAATGCTAATATACCTTCTCTATTTTCTACATTTCAATAAACTTTCTGTTGAGAATTTTTCAGAGGCAAAGAAAATAATTATTACTAACACAGGCACTGTATTGGCAGTATTTTAGTTGAAAGTTTTCTCAAAATGTAAAAGTTCTGGAATAAGTTGCTGTTCCATTAAATCATCAAAATTCTTCTGGTATAGTCCAAGACTGCAACATAAAACAATCAAGTGCTGAATACAAGCAATGATAATCATGAAACTTGTACATATGACTGTGTCTAACAATGTTCAAGGAAAACAACCTTTTATATCACCTGAAATGCACAATTCTGGTCTGACAAACACACCTCTGATAATGCAGAGGTTACCTGTTTTTTAACATGCATACTGTAATAAACCATATCATACTAACCGGCAGAATTACGTAATGTATATTACATGGCACAGCACACAAGTACAAACCATCAAATTCAGTCAACACAAATTTTTTACTTCTGGAGTTCTCATGGTAATGACTACAGAGATGACTGTCTTCTGAAACGTGCAGTTTGACAGGTATTTATCTCTTATATTTTTAAGATTATATTACAAATATTTATCAAAAGTTTGACATATATTTCATATTACATGCTGGGAATTCTCTTGGGTGACACATTTTCTAACTTTGCTCCCCATAGGAACAACATTTATACATCATCACACAGCATAAATGTCAATATTATATAGTCTGGGTGTCATTTAAATAGGACAGAAATAAACAAAGACCATGCAAACCACCAACTGCAAAGTCACTAAACATAATATACACAGAACAATCTACACATCCTGATGCCAGCAAGATTAAGTATGAAATCATAATAACCAAGGTCACTGCACAGTGACAGAAATGACTGTGACCTTGATTCTTGATTACACAGGCTTGAATCCAATCTGAAGTTCTTTTACACGCACACAAACACACACACACACACACAAAAACACCTGTCTTTTCCTCACTATTCAATTAGACTTGGCCTATAATAATCAACATTCAAAAACTTGGAATAAAATTTACCATAGCAAAAGTTGCCTATAATAAACCCACTGGGCCTAATTATTTTTTTTCAGTTCAAATGGGTTTTACAGGTATGTACTACTTGACAAACAGAATATTCCACACTACATACTCCATATGGTATTCATGGTCTAAATTAAATCAGAAATTCATGATACTATGCTTTTCATTACTGAAAAGTACACAGTGTCTTACAGACTCTCATTAGAATGTCAATGTCCAGGATGATAAACTGTCAAAAAACTGGTGTTGCCAGGAAATTTCATACAATATGTACTTAAGTTTGACGTTCTGCAGTTCTACAAATAGCAGCTGATCATAAAACTCAGTATTTTGTCAGAGTTGTCACAGATGTTTTATCAAACAGAACTTCTTACACCTGTGTTCATAAGGGGTTATGCTATATGATTACCAGCTGTGACAGTTTAAATTTGGTACAATGATACAAACATTCCTCCCTCACCTCAGCATCTTCATATAGGATTATTTACATGTATCTTCAGTGAATCAAAATTACACCAAGAAGGACCAAGGTAAGTAAATGTGGGATTAAACATTTGCCCTGACTTTGTATTAAATAGAGGGAAGTGTAAATAACAAAAAATGTAGACTATAAGAAAATTTCAGTGACCACATCTCCCCTCCCAACGTCAACAATTAGTACTTCTGAATGTCATCTGTTTGTGGCTGCTTTGGCATATGTATCTGCACACATCATCAATATTATGTACTTAGAAGTGTTTACATCCCATACAGATAAACAGGTAAAATGTTTTAGGAAGAATTCATATCTTGTGAAGCAGAAGTCAGAATCAGAAGGATTGCTCGATGCTTTATATGCAGATTTAGCTGTAACACTGGATGCATTCAAGTGTCATGTAAATGAGCATATCTGGCTGAGTGGTATAGCTCTCACTGAAATCCATTACATTTCAATTTAACTGCATATCTTGACTGCTTTTTGTCACCTTAGCCCTTCTGTCCCATGTGATAAGTGGGTCCCTGTCCCCACTGCATGGTGCGTCCTCAGGTTGCGGATGGAGGAATGGCCTCCAATATAGAGGATAGCTGCGACTATACTGAATAAGCAGTCGCGGACAGCCGACAAGGGGTGGTCCTCCAGCTTGGGGGTTGGGCGAGGTGCTAACAGCTCCTCCACACTAAAACATATCTTGTTACGAAATATTCACAGACAAAGCCTTGGACCTGGACTGATACTATGGTACGACCTAAGCAATGAAAGAGGGATTCAAGATTTGGTACTTCGAATGTTAGGAGCCTGTATAGGGCAGGTTCGTTTATGGCAGCAGCCAGGGAATTGGCTAGATATAAATTAGATTTAGTGGGTGTGCAGGAGGTTAGGTGGGACAGAGGGGGCACAGTTAAAGCAGGGGATTATAATTTTTTCTATGGAAAAGGAAATGAGAAACATGAATTGGGAACAGGATTCTTTGTACACCAAAGAATAGTATCAGCAATTAAGAGGGTAGAGTTTGTTAGTGATAGGGTGTCATATATAATTCTGAGAGGTGGCTGGTGTAATATAATTGTTCTAAATGTGCATGCACCAAGTAAGGAGAAAAGTGATTAGTCAAAAGACACTTTTTACAAGGAAGTGGAGCAGGTTTTTTATCATTTCCCTAAGTACCATATGAAAATTCTATTAGGAGATTTCAATGCCAAAGTGGGGAGAGAGAATATTTTCAAACTGACAATTGGTAATGAGAGTCTGAATCAGGAAAGTAATGATAATGGTGTTAGAATAGTAAACTTTGCCACAACAAAAAATCTAGATGTTAAGAGCACAGTGTTCCCATGCTGAAACATAAGTACACCTGGACCTCTTCTGATGGGGATACTCACAACCAGATTTATCACATAGATAGACAGGAGATGGCATTCGAGCATAATAGATGTACAAAGTTTCAGGGGATCTGATTGTGATACTGATCATGATCTAGTGGTTGCAAAAGTTAGGGATAGATTGGCAGTAAGTAAACAAACAGCAGAGATGTTTGATGGGGAACAACTTAATCTGAAGAAGCTAAATGAGCTGGAGGTTAGGAAACAGTATCAGATTGAGATTACAAACAGGTTTGCAGCTTTGGAGAACTTAAGTGATGATGAGGACATAAATAGGGCTTTGGAGAACATTAAAGACAACATCAAAAACCTCAGCTAAAAAGAGTCTAGGTCTGCAAGAATTGAAGCAGCATAAACCATGGTTTGATGAAGAATGTTTAGGTTTTTTAGATCAGAGGAAGCAGGCTAAAATGCAGTGGATACATGATCCAAGCCAAAGCAATGTAGATAATCTGAATGAAGTTAAGACGTGATGCTAGCAGACATTTCAGGAACAAACAAACAAACAAACAAAAAAGGGCATATCTGAGCACTAAAATTTAGGAACTTGAAACTAACAGTAAGATAAAAAATATCTGGGACTTGTATAGGGGCATCAGTTACTTTAATAAGGGTTACCAGCCTAGAACTAATATAGTGAAGGATGACAACGGTGATTTGGTTGCAGACTCCCAAAGTATTTTGGCTAGGTGGAAGAACTATTTCTCCCAGCTATTGAATGTATATGAGGTTAATGATGTTAGGCAGACAGAAATACATACAGCAGAACCACTAGTCCCTGAGCCAAGTGCCTCAGAGTTTGAGCTGGCTATTGAAAAGCTAAAAAGTCACAAATCACCAGGTACTGATCAAATACCAGCAGAACTGATTAAAGCAGGGGGTAAGACAATTCACTGTGAGATTCATAAACTTCTTATTTCTATTTGGAATACAGAAGAAATGAATGAGGAGTGGAAGGAATCGATCATAGTACCTATCCATAAGAACGGTGATAAAACAGATTCTAGTAATTATAGGGGCATCACTTTTGCCAACTACGTAAAAAATTTTATCCAACATCCTGCTGTCAAGGTTAACTCCATAAGCAGAGGAAATTATTGGGGATCATCAGTGTGGATTTTGACTCAACATATCAACTACTAATCATATATTATGCATTTGTCAAATACTTCAGAAAAAATTGGAATACAATGAAGCAGTGCATCAGCTTTTTATAGACTTCAAGAAAGCTTATGATTCAGTTAGGAGGGAGGTAAAAGGTAAAGGTAAAGCAGTCCCATTACAGGCCTGGACAGGCCCAGAGGGTTCCAGGAAGTTAAGTTTCCCAGATTTTGTGACAACGGCACAAGGATGGTGGTAGGTTGTCAGCCTTATGCACCGGCCGCCTTTACTCCCAGGAAATACTCCTGGTACTTATTTCTGTTAGAGGCTGAGTCGACCTCAGGGCCATAGTGCAATTGGAAGGATTTTACGTCAACGAAAAATCCACTGACACCAGCTGGGATCGAAACAGTGACCTTCCGATTTGTAGCACAGCACCTTAACCACTGTTCTACCACGGTCCCCTAGGAGGGAGGTCTTATATAATATTCTTATTGAGTTTGGTCTCCCCATGAAACTGGTAAGGCTAATAAAAATGTGTATGACTGAAATGTATAGCAGAGTCCAAGTAGGCAATAATTTGTCCAACATGTTTCCTGTTAGGAATGGGTGGAAACAAGGAGATGCTCTATCGCCATTGCTTTGCAACTTCGCTTTAGAGTACGCCATTAGGAGGGTTCAGGTAATCCAGGATGCCTTGAAATTAAATGGTACACATCAGTTTCTGGTTTATGCTGATGATGTTAATATATTGGGAGGAAGCATACATACTATAAAGGAAAACACAGAAGCTTTTGTAGTGGCTAGTAAGGAGATTGGACTAGAAGTAAATGCTGATAAAACTAAGTACATGGTCATGTCTCAAGTTCAGAATGAAGGATGAAGTCATGATATGAAGACTGATAATAGTTCCTTTGAAAGGGTGGAAAAATTCAAATATTTGGGAACAACTTTAACAAATCAAAATTCTATTCAGGAAGAAATTAAGAGCAGATTGAAGTCAGGAACTGCTTGCTATCATTCGGCGCAGAATCTTTTGACTTCCAGTTTGCTATCCAAAAATCTAAAGATTAAGGTATACAGAACTATAATTTTGTCTGTTGTTTTGTATGGGTGTGAAACTTGGTCACTGACATTGAGGAAGGAACGCAGGCTGAGGGTGTTTGAGAATAGGGTGTTGAAGAGAATATTTTGGCCTAAGAGGGATGAGGTAAAAGCGGAATGGAGAAAACTACATAATGAGGAGCTTAATGTCTGTACTGCTCACCCTATATTGTGCAGGTGATAAAATCGAGAAGAATGAGATGGGCGGGGCATGTAGCGCGTATGGGGGAGGGGAGAGACCATTGGGGAGAACCAGACATAGATGGGAGGATAATATTAAGATGGATCTTCAGGAAGTGGGATGTGGGAGTATGGACTGGATCAAGCTGGCTCAGGATAGGGACAGGTGGCGGGCACTTATGAGTGCGGTAATGAACCTTCGGGTTCCATAAAATGCGGGGAATTTCTAGACTAGCTCCAAACCGGTTAGCTTCTCAAGAAGTACTCTGCTGCATGGAGTGAGTAAGTAAGTAAGCCCTTCTGTCAAAATTCCAAGACAACAGTTTTAAATGGGTCATAACTATTTCCTTCCTTACCCTTTTAAATCATTCGACATAAACTTCCTGCCACGTCAAGATTAGAGACTCCTGTAATGTGACAAAGCAATTAGATAGTTACATACCAATGTTTTGGAAGAAGCTGGCCTTACACCCAGAAGATGGAGGCAGCAGGTTTCTTTAAAACACTGGTACCTATCTACCACCCTACAGTGCCACATCCTAAAGACTACACTTCTGATACTCAGTAATATGAGAAATTCAAATCTCTCACATCCTGCCATTCTTATAACAAACTGCTTAAACTGAATTAACACAGCACTGTTTGCAAACTAAGACACAAATGTTCTTAAACAGAATGATCCTTAATTACAGACAGCAAGTGTAGGAATTGTGTTGTACACCCAAACGAAATCAAAACAGTCCTATACACAGAGTTGCAACTACTCTGTTACTGATAAAAACAGGCATTACAATATCAGACATGTATTACTGCACTTTTAAAAATGGCTATGTTGTAAGGGTAAATCAGTGCTCACTCCTTCAATCAATGAATGTTGTATTTCACAGCTCCATTTATTTGTTCAGATTTATCAGATTTCAACATCACAGCATACTGAAGCTCACAAAAAGGTTTAAAAAAGCTTCTGAAAATGACCTTCACTTGTGTGATGCCAAGAATTCCTGATACAACATAATGTGACAATTACCACCAACCAAGATAATAAGTTCACTTGTCTCAACTGCAGCTGGAGCCTATTCACTCATTCATTCCTCCTTTCCATCATGTCTTATGACAAGTCCATAGCCTCTTCCCAAACGAGTTTATCCATACAGTGTGATCCAGTGCTCCCTCCTTCAATTTCTAGTATCCTCTCTTTTCCTCGAGGTCATCTAGTACCAAACGGCACAGTTGTGACCTACTATCACCCTACAGCATACATAACCTCATACCAAACCTACAATCCACATCCACTTCAATGACATAATCTTCAGCATATAAGGAAATAAATATCTTTGATCTTCTAAACCTAGCCGAAATAGAGGCCACCAAGACATCTCATTCTTATTGTTTTTGTGTGCTCTAGCTGTAATGAATGAGAAGTATACAAAGGTTTGAATGATTTATTAGTAAATGACCTACGCAATTTATGTCCAGAACTCCATATTTATCTGTTAAACACTTGCTTTATTTTAGATATTACATACCGATATCAGCTGCAGACTGAATTTGTCATCAGACTTCCTAAAATCAAACACCACTACCATGTCCCACGCAATAATCAAGGCCAGCGGGAATGGAGTGCAACAATGGTATAAAAATTCTAGGCATGTGTCATAGCTGCTTAAATAAAACCCCAATGCTTTCCCTGCATATTAACTCCTTTTCACAAAACTTTGCCTTTCACGTGACTCCACATGTAGAAGACAGCAGGAAAGAAACTGAATGATTGTAGGTGTCACAAAACTGGTGTGTTTGGTTCCATCTAACCATCCGATATTAAGAGGCCAAAAGTTACTTAGATCATGGGTAAAATAAGTAGGAAGTCTATCATGCATTTTCACAGTCTTGTCACACTGCCCACAGTCCATCCTCCAGTAGTTGAGCTAATTCTTCTGTTGCCACATATTATTAACAAAGTGGTTGTAACTGTATGTTTAGAGGAAATCTTTTGATGATTTCAGGAACAGAGTACAACCCTTATATGCAATGTATGTAATTAAGAATCACCCTACATAATCTTCACACATCACACTCAAAAGAAATTAAACTCAAACAGGTATTTGTTGGTAAACACAGTGACTGGGATTAAAAGACAACATTGCATAACAAACTTGGAGACAAACTTATGGTTGAAAATGATTTGGTGAGGACAACATAAACTGGTAATAATTATATAATTTAACCACTCAGGTCTACATGTAATTTCTAGTCTAGCCAATGCTAAACTTCCAAGTTCAGAGATTCTCATAGTAGTGATTATGAAGAATACTGCCTACTGGGATGTGACACAAGGGGCCAAAGGGGCAGTATGTGGCCTCAGGAGTACACACTCTGCTGGGGAGTGTGTACTACTAAAACCTGGGAAATACAATTTATTCTTGCCAAGTCTGATGCATGCATGTCCACGCCATGGTCCCTGGGCAATGTCTTCAGACAGCTAAGTCATGCAAGGGTGGAACACGGGTTCCTGACGCGTTAATCAGGACATTCCAGCTAAGGGAGATCACCCTGACAGAAAATCCTAGGCCCTCCAAGGTAGCGGGGGTTGAGCGCAGTGCCAACAACCCAGCCTCGGAAAAATTATATCGCTAAAAAATCTCAACGGAAAGAAAATTCAGGATTGATTAAAGGATAAGACCACGGTATGTATCACGGGACAAGACTGATAATTTGTATATAGGAACGTGGAACGTTATTAAAACCTGGGAAATTGCAAGAGCTGATGGATGAAATAGCAAAAACCCAAACTGAAATACTGGCATTACAGGAAGTAAGATGGCCGGGTAAAGGACAGATAAATAAAAAAGACTACCTATTCTACTATAGTGGGACCAAGGAGAAAACAGGCCAAGCAGGCACAGGTTTCTTACCCATGAAGAAAATACAAAAACATCTAATTAATTTTGAATTACATAATGAACGATTATGTAAAATAAGAATAAAAGGGAAATATAACAATATAACATTAATAAATGCATACACACCCACAGAAGATAAAACTGAGGAAATAAAGGAACAGTTTTATGACGATTTACAGTCAATGGTCGATAGGATCCCAAAGAGTGACCTAATAATCATACTGGGTGATGTAAACGCAAAACTTGGGAAAGAACCAGCATACCAGAAAATAACTGGTAAACACACATTACATGAAGAAACCAACAGAAATGGAGAACTCCTATATGATTTTGCAGCAGCTAATAACATGATA
>Ga0123355_10002119_pt1 | contig 28000 bp, 21 predicted proteins | sample TergutEmb28metaG_3_FD_89872 | JGI IMG/M metagenome (GOLD analysis project Ga0123355, IMG submission 89872) | Embiratermes neotenicus P1 segment gut microbial communities from Petit-Saut dam, French Guiana - Emb289 P1 | ecosystem: Host-associated > Arthropoda: Insects > Digestive system > Gut ... | reverse complement strand
GTTGGACAGAGCGCAGCCAACAATGGCTTTTGCAAAGGCACCTTGCCGCCATGCCCGTCGATTTACATGCCACAAATATAAATAACCTTGTTAATTTTTTCAATGCTTCGGGAATAACAGAATTTGATTTAACAGACATATTACCAAGCGGCAATTTTGATGAGAATATATTTTATGAAATAGTACAAGCCGTTAACCGCGGAGAAATTCTTTCTTTAACTGTAAACAGAAATTTCATAATACCTGATATATCCGTAAGTGAAATGTCTGAAGACTTTAAATGGCAATACCGCGTAATAGCACAAGAATTTTTTTCATTTGTGCAAGGGCTCACAGATTATTTAACCAAAAATGTTAACCCGAATTCAGAGCTTATATTTGACAAGTTATTTTATGAAAAAGACCGTATGCGGATTGCTCTTAATGTTGGACTTTGGGAAATGTTAAAAAATGCCATAGCCCATGGATATTACGGTCAATTAAATAAACCGCTATTTATCTACATAGACAAAACAAACGCTACTGTAAATGTTTTAAACAAAATAGGCGCAGTTGCAAATAATAACGCAAAAGCACTTGCAAAAATTACTGGCGTACACGGACATGGCGGAGGAATCATTGAAGTAAACAATAACCACGGAGCTTCCTATTTTACTACGGAGTACAAAAGTGAAGAAATACAATTTGATGAAGGCTCTGCCTTTTATCATGCCCGCCAAATATTTAATCCTGTACCCTCTACCGTATTAACTACAGATACAACTGTCACAAGTGTGCAAGAACACACAATTTTAGGCAAAATTTTCACGTCTTCTTGGGCAAGAGCTTACAGATTTGGCGGAACAACCAAAGGTTTAAGGCACTTTATTTTAACGCGCATATTAGCCCCTATTTTTGAACAATCTGAACTAAGGGAATTAGCAGAACTTAGAATTTATGTTAAAAACTTTAGGCTTGAGACACACGCTATAGAAGAATATAAAAATAAGAGAAATGCGTTTTTAATGAGGCACTTGCGTTATAGAACCGCGGTTGCAGTAGGAAATACTGAGACAATAGCAGAATTTAATGCCAAGCTAGATAGAATATTATACAGTTATGATAGTAGATTTACAACCAACACTTTTGCCTCTGCTTTTGCAAATGTCGCTATGATGTTTACCCACTCATTGGTAAACAGAAAAGGCATTGCACTTACAACTGACGTAGCAACCGCACAATACATTTTAACCCAAAAACTTAATCCGCAACAAATTATTGATTTTAACTTTACTGACTTACTCATGCAAAAAGCCTTTCATGATCAGATAACACCGGGAGACGAACATGTCAGACAAACTATAACTGAAAAAATGCAAAGAGGGCAATCTGCATTAATATCTATAATATTTGACAGTTTTGAAACAGACGCCCCCATCCTTCCTGAAATATTCCGCCAAGACGTGGCAGGTATAATTTATACATTAGCTGGCGTACTTGTAGAAAAATTGCATATTAGTGAATATGATCTCCAATGGAAGCAGGAGGCTTTAAAAGAAACTATAAAAAACGCTTATATTCACGGCAATAATGCAGATCCGTCCAAAAAAATATGGATATTTTACGACGGCGCAAACAGCATTTCGGTAATAAATGAAGATATCGGCAGGCAAGCAAGCCTTAACATGCTGTCACAAATTACAGCAGCAAGACTATATGGCGCCGGAGTGGGCAATTTACAAGCAAGAAATGCTTATGGCTCGCAATTTGCGAGAATACATGCAGACGGCAAAAACATGTTTGTTGTTGGGAAAACTATAAAATTAAATGAAAACCCTACTTTCCACCAAGCGCTTGAAGGACTTAACGAAAGTATACACTGGCAAGAATTTGACGGAACCCAAAGAACAAACTTGGTTTTTGCTCTGCCAGATTTAAGCAATGGAGATACTATTTTTTATCATGGACATGGCGACCGATATTTTCCTCTTATCGCTATTTCTAAACAAAACGGAAATTTTCAAATAGCAAACATTTCAAACGGGTTTGTAAATCTTGCAACAGACACATTTGAAATAAAGGAAGAAAACGGGATTTATTACTTAATTACCAACAGCCATCTTCATTCTAAATATTCAATAAATTTGTCCGAACATAATAAAATTGTAAGCAGAAAAACTTTTATTAATTTACAAACAGGCGAATATGTATTTGAGCGCGTTGAAATGGAAAACAACCCTGAGTCTGAACAGGAAAGGTTTTTAGAGTTTTTAACTAGCGCAGAAGGACAAGCATACGCGTTTTTAAGAAGTGAGGAAAGCATTGCGCGCTTCTATGCATTTTTTGACAACATATTAAACCTTAACTTAAACGGAGTTACAGAATTTAAAATTGTAAATAGATTTTTCTTTTCCGGAAGAAACATAGTAGAAGTCGCATACCCTAATGGGCAGAGACATTTGTTTTACAAATCGTCACAAGGTACATACGGCAAACAGGCGGGTGTATGGTATCCTCTAATAGGTATTGCTACAGGCAATGACGGTTTTAGAAATACTTATACATCATTTTGGTTCGTTAAGACAGAAGAAATACAAAACTTTTACTCCAACGAAGTATTTAGAGCAACCTCTACAATTCTTCCAAAAAAACTTACCCAACTACAACAGATTGAGGCAATAGCAGTGCCGCAGGAAGCCCCATGGCAAGCCGCTGGCATAACAGGTGATTTTCGGTCAATAGGACAGCATTTAACAACAGAAACAACCCTAGACAAATGGTACAGCAAGCTTATACTTAGGTTTCTTGGTGAAAACGGTTTAAGGATAATTCAGGTTGCCATAGCGCCTTTCGCTGAAAGGCGCGAACTTAAAAATGTTTTTCTTGCGGGTTTGCAGGGAAAAACCAGCCAAGAGCAGGAATTTCTTGAAAACCATTCAGGCTATAACGAAACCACCAGAAAACAATACGAAAAAGGCCTTAACCAAATTTTAAGTTCTGCCAAAAGAACATATGAAAGGTTTAGCAGGTTTAAAATTTTACAAAACATCGCGCTAAATATTGCCCTGATATGGAGCCATTTTATTTGGAACGCTTTCGGCTCATCCGAAGCGCGTTTAACGCAAAACATTAACGCCATTACAGCAAGAAACATCGCAAATTTAAGAGCCGCCGTAATCAATGACAGAGAAACCTCTATTGTTTTTGTTTGCTCTGAAAATATGAATCGCAGCGCTGTGGCAAACGTTTTGTTTAGACAATTTTTGCGCGACAACGGCAAAAAGAATATAGAGGTTTTTTCAGCTGGCATAGACTATTATTCAAGTATTCAAAACAACTCATTATCTCTTGAATATAAAAATATATTACGCGGACAAGTTGATATAGACATATTAAACCGTTTTAAATCTGAATATCTTGGCGACACTTTAATAGCAACAATTCCTAACTTTATAATAACAGTCGATGAAGAGCACCGGCAAACATTATTACAGCGTTTAAATGCTTTAGGCGTACACCCTAACGTGCTTTTGTTTAGCGAGCTTTCACCCGAATTGCCACAATTGCAACATAGACATATGCCCGACCCGTTAAACTTTACTGACAACATACGTAAAGAAGAATTAGTTAATCTTATAAACCAAATTTTTAAAGACAACTTTAAAACAAAAGAGCAACAAATTGCCACCAACATAAACAAGCTTATTGCACTTTTAAGCCGCTCTGAACAGTTAACCACGGACAGCCCAGCAGATTTCCTTTTAATTTGCGGTCACGATAATGCGGATATCTTTAAGAAAGCTTTGCAGTTATACAATGAAGGCGCTACAAAAAGAATAATCATTTCAGGCGGTTTCGGCTGGGGAACAATGTCGCTTCTTGAAAGAACCGCTAAAGCGGCAATACCCGTAAAAATATCAAACAATATAACAATTTCAAACATCGCAGACTTTGAAAACAAAATAGGCAACCTTACAGAAAATCAACAAAGGGATTTTTTTAGTGCAAATGGTCTTAGCGAAGCAAAAATTATAGAAATAGTTTTAAGGCATCATGCGTATAATATGGGGATAGAAATAGCTGCAGGTGATTTAATTTTGGAAACACAAGCGCGCCACACGGGCGAAAATTTTACCCTAACCAGAGATATTATACTTGAGTATATTATTGAAAATGCCCGCCCCGCACGCCCCATAAGGCTTGCCTATATGCAAATACCTGTTCAACAATTACGCACACACGGTACTTTTATGCAAACTTTTGCAGCCGAGTTGGAGCAAGGCAAAATTGAAGGCATAAGCATAACCATACCGTATGTGCACGAAAGAAGAAATGAAAATTTAAGCGAAACCGACGAACAAATACAATCTATCGCAGGCGAACTGTTAAGAATGCTTATTTATTCCAAACACAACTGGGGAGATAACGCTGACCTGAAAATACCCTCTCCCGTAACCGCAGATGTTTTACCTGTAATTATAGGTTTGATTGAAAATTCCCAAAACCCTCAAGCAATAAAAACATATTTGTTTCGCTTGACCAATCACGCAGATATTTTAAGGCTGTATGAAAATTTTAAAAACACTATCCCCGAATATTTAAAACTAATAATCGAACGCTACATTGAAGAGTTGCGCATTTATGAAGAAACAATGCGCACATTAAATCTCGATGCGGTTAGAACTCAGATAAAAAAATCTATGCCCGAAGAAGGAACGACGCTTTATACTGCGCCTACCATAATAACCAGATATTCACTCAACCGCGCATTTACAGAAGCCATAACACCCTTTGTCGAGCAGTTAAACGCACCTGAACTTGAAGGGCTTTTACACATTTCAACTAATAATGCTCTTCACTCTACCTTAAGTTTTAAACCTGGAACCTCACCATACGATATAATAACTCCAGAAAATCTTGCTTTGCTTAGGCAGGCAACTGAAGCCGCCTCAATAGCGGCAGGGCAACTTAACAATGTAAAACTTACAGGCGAGTTTATTTTTACGCCTAGCGGGGTAATAATATACAAAATTTCTAATGCGGAAATATTAGATTGGATAAGTAATGCGCGCCTTGCGCTTATAGAAGTTAGCGAGGATTTTAAAACTCAACTAGATTTTTTCCATATTACAATAGCAAGACTCAAAACTACTGACTTTACACCTAAGCAGATTATGCGCCTGCGGGCAATTATAGCCCAAGCCAATGAAAACGGCATTTTAAATAATGTTGCCGTAAATTTTACTTCTTTTGAATATGGAGAATTTGAAACGCTTTATATTATCCCCATCAACAATAACTTTGGCGAAATTCATTTGCCGTTGAATATGACAAGCGAAGAACATTCAGTTGAAGCAGTTCAAACAAATTTTATAGACGGATTTATATCTACTCTAAACAGCAGAAAAATTGTAGCCTATATTTTCCGGCAGATTATAAAGTTCAAAATGGGGTTTGGCAGGAATATAAATAGCAACGCAACCCAGACAGTGTTTTTTGTATATGCTACAGAAGCTAATCTACAAGAAAAAATTAAGCAATACGGCTTGGTAGACGGTGTTGTTTTTATAGTTAACGATGTTATACGGGGAAACTCTACCAGCATTAATATAAGCGCTAACCGTGCGGCACTAAGAGAGTGGCCGCTAGAAATAAGTTACGGTAAACGGGTGTTTTCGGCAAATGGTGTTTCTCACACCGAAATAGCCCAAACTTTACAAAACAGCAGAATGTTTAGCGATATATCGGCTTTTGTAGTTATTGATAGCGAAAACGCAACCGCAATAAGCTTTGAGGGAGACATGATAAAAGTTGGCCACGAGTTAATAGAGCAACACCGCACTACAGGAAGCCTTGCCGATTACATAACCGGTCTTTCTAACTTACAAAGAGAGTGGCGCGAAACACAAGCAAACAAAAACATTTTAGATATTTCTAACTTTAGATCCTTTCAAAGGTCTGCCGGTGAAGTTTTAAGGCTGCTTGCAACCCAAAATGCACTCCAACCTATGAAAGTTATGTTAAATGAAAAACAACTTGAAAAACTTGAAAACTACGGCGCAAATATAAGAAATTTGCGTTTATTTGGCGTAGAAATATTTTTAAATCTTGGCAACGAAAACACTGCCACCGAACAAAAGGCTAGTTATGCTAATACAGGTATTAGCGGGATTTTTTCAAACGGTGTTTTAACAAGCTTGTCCACAGGGATAACGTTACCGGCACGCACATTTCACAAAATCGAAGATTTAGGGGGTTTGAGTTTTGACGCAAAACTAAGCGATAACTTCCAAGGTTATAACATAATAGATATAAATTTCATACAAGACGAAATAAATAGCATGCGTAGTATTTTGGCGGGAAACAATATTTTAAGCGCGCTACAAGGCTGGTTTGGCAAAACATTCTTCTTAAACGAAATAACCAAACAAGACGCTACAAATATGGCGCATAAGTTGGAATTTAGCGAAGCGGTGCGTATTACTGGCGAAGCATTAACAAAAGATATGGCGCGACCTATAGCAGCAAATTTACACCAAGCGCAAATAATGCGTTCACAGCTTGACGCTGACACCTACGAAGCATACATTGAAACCTTAACGGCAAGAATTTTGGTTTTAAACATGATAGAACGCACAAGGGCTGAACAAAACCTTATACAAAGCGAAAGGCTAATAATAGAGCAAGACACAGGGCGGAAAAATACGCTTACAACGCTTATAGTTAAAGATGAAACTTTTAACGGCATTGAATTTTTGCAAAATGCTTCATCTTTCTTTGTAGCTTCAGATGATGATTTTACTTTTGGACAGCTTATAATGCAAGGGCTTTCAGGCAATGCCACTCAAGAACAAATTAAACAGGCAATAGCGGTTGTAATTAGCGATTCTTTCAGGCTTGCGCCCGTTCTTGATATTACATCGCGCAGGCAAAGAAATAACGCACACAGCCATCAAATTGCCGGAACCCGCGCAATTCTTGCAGCCGCCTAGCGGCTGCCTTATTCCCAAAAAGTCACTCGTATGCTTTAAAGCAGTCTGGCTAAGGAAGTGGCTTGGGCACCTCAAAATAATATATAATAACTCTTGTGAAAATTTTTAAATTTATAATATTTTTATTGCTTATACCCGTGGCGCTTGCCGCTGTTTATACCAGCCTTGAAATTGTACTTGTTTTTGGCGCAAATACAAAAATGTACACAATACCTTTCTGGGCGGGTATTGCTACATACGTTTTATTTCAAATTTTTTTCGCCCGCCCCATGCGCACTTATGTTTTCGGGCATGAGCTTACCCACGCGCTAGCCGGCATACTTTCCGGCGCAACGCTTAAAAAATTTAAAGTTACAAAAAACGGCGGTAGCGTAACCTTAGATAGAAACAATATTTGGATAACTCTCTCTCCCTATTTTATACCGTTTTACAGCATAATAATTATAGTCTGTTATTTACTTTTAGGTTTTTTTATAAATCTCACGCCGTTTTATCCGTACTTTATTTTTCTTGTAGGCATTACCACGGCATTTCATTTCGCGCTAACTTATTACGCCATAAAAGCCGGACAAAAAGATTTGAAAATTTACGGCGTGTTTTTTTCGCTTTTAATAATAGTTCTGGTTAATGCAATAACGCTAACTTTTGTGCTTGCGGCGATTTTTCCGGGATCTGTAAATATTTTAATGCTTTTTTACGGCACATTTTTACGGGCTGTTTCAATATTTCAATATATTTTAGAAGGGGTTAAAGTTATATGGGCATCATTCCAAAGGATGAATTAGCGCGCAAAGCATTTCATATGCTTATACTTTTATATGCGCTAAGCTACAAATTTATATCCGCGCCGCTTACAATGTGGATTATAGGGGCAGTGGTTTTATACACAATTATCCAAGAAAGTGTACGCCTAAACAATGTAAAACTTAATGCGCGGTTTTTAAAATATTTCGGCGCTTTTCACCGCCATGAAGAAAGACGCAAAGTTTCAGGGCTTACATGGACGCTATCCGGCGCCTTTTTAACAATGTTTCTTTTTCCGGACAGACATATAGTATTTGCAAGTTTTTTGTTTTTAGCTTTTGGCGATTCAGCCGCCGCCATTGTAGGCAGAAGTATCGGCAAACGCAAACTTCTCGGGCAAAAAACTCTTGAAGGAAGTTTGGCGTGTTTTGTTGTTTGTTTTATTTTGGGACTACTTTTGTTTAACTGGCAATTTGCGCTTATTGCCGCCTTAATAGCAACAATTGTGGAAGCCATACATTGGCCGCTTAACGACAACTTTTGGCTACAAATTATAAATGCGCTTGCCTTAACTTTACTTGGACGCTTTATTTAAGGGATAACTCGCACGCGCCGTGAGGGCAAATGTTAAAAAAAATAATACTGTCAGTATTTTTTGCATTATTTTTACTGTCTGTAGCGTCAGCTGCTGAACTTAGCCGTTTTTATACGCACGGAAGCCCCGACATAAAAAAAGTAGCTTTAACTTTTGACGACGGCCCCGGCCGCAACACGCAAATAATTTTAGATATTTTAGAAGAAAAAAATGTGCGGGCAACGTTTTTTATGACGGGCTCTAACGCAAAAGCGCGCCCTGCGCTTGCAAGAAGAGTCCGCGACGGCGGCCACGAAATAGCAAATCACACTTTTAACCACATAAACTTTTCTTCATATACAGGCGAAGATAAAGACCAAACTTTTGAAACCGAACTTTTAAACGGGCAAGAAGCCATATTTAATGCTACAGGTATAAGAACCCGCCTGCTTCGCAGCCCTTTCGGCTACTCCCGCTCTACAGCCCGTCAGGTTGCTGCGCGCCATGGTTATATTATGGTAAATTGGTCTTTCGGCATAGACTGGAACAGAAACCTTACCAAAGAAGAAATGCACCAAAGATATAAAGCCCACATAAAACCCGGCGCTATTTTTTTAATGCACGACCTTTCAAGCAACCCGAGAGTGCCCGGCTTTTTAGCGCAACTTATAGATGATATCCGCGCGGCAGGACTTGAGCCTGTAACCCTGAGCGAACTGCTTGGCTTAGAATAATTTTAACGTGCCTTAGGCACAAGGGAGAATTAAACCTATGACAAACATTTTAATTGTTACGCTTGCAAAAAGAAAAGAAACATCCGTGCCGGTACAGGAAGTTTTAACAAACTTTGGGTGCATAATAAAAATGCGTTTAGGGCTACACGAAACCTACCCGAATGCTTGCACGGATAAAGGAATTATAATATTAGACGTTTGCGGCAAAAAAACCGAAATTACAAAATTTATAAATGCTTTAAAGAAAATTAAAGGCGTAAAAACAAAACTGGTAACTGTTTAAATTTTGCTGTTCGCGGATTGTTGACGTTTACGGCAACAGACGCGCTTGTGCTGTTGCGTTTGTTCAGAAGGTTGCCAACCTCTTGCTGTTTTGCAAACTTCTGCCAAACGCCCGCGCTTTTGGATTACTTTTTGTCGCCACAAAAAATAATGCATGGGGGTTCAAGGGGGCACGCAGACGCCCCCTTTAAAACATGGTTGAGGTATAAATTATGACAGAAAAAGAAAAAATGTTAAGCGGCGCACCTTATGACGCCTCTTGCCCCGAACTTAGAAACATTTTTCATAAAGCAAAAGAATTTATTGCAAAATATAATGCCACTGCCACGCACGATGAAAAGTTACGCTGTGAAATGCTAAAAGGATTTTTAGGTGCGGCGGGCGAGAGCCCTTATATAGAACCGCCTTTTTACTGCGATTACGGGCAAAACATACACTTCGGAGATATGGTTTACTTAAACTGCAACTGCGTGTTTTTAGACTGCGCAAAAATTACCATAGGTTCTCGCGTACTTTTTGCGCCAAATGTTCATATTTACACGGCACACCATCCGTTAAACGGTAAAAAGCGCGTTATTTCAAATGCAAACGGTGAACGCAAAATTGTAGATTTAGCAAGCCCTGTAACAATTGGAAACGATGTTTGGATTGGCGGTAACGTAACAATACTTCCCGGCATTACCATAGGAGATAATGTGGTAATAGGCGCGGGTTCTGTAGTAACAAAAAACATACCTTCAAATACCGTAGCCGCGGGTAACCCCTGCAAAGTTATAAAACATTTATAAACCCAGCCAAAATAAAGCCGGCGGAGCTCAAGCGCCGCCGGCAAAAAACCTAAAACTAAAAAGACAAAGTTACTTAAGCAAGTCCGCTAAAATTTTATTCACAGCCTGCGGATTGGCTTGACCTTTAGACAGTTTCATTACAGCACCTACAATAGCGCCTATCGCGGCAGTTTTGCCTGCTTTATATTGTTCTACTGCTTTGGGCATGCTTTCAATAGCTTGTTTGCAAAGTTCGGCAATAGCGCCCTCATCTGAAATTTGCACAAGCCCTTTTTCTTTTATTATAACTTCAGGACATTTCCCGCTTGTAAACATTTCTTCAAAAACGCCTTTTGCAATTTTACCCGAAATTGTACCGTTTACTACCAAACCCACAAGTTTGCCTAAGTTTTCAGGCGCGACAGGCGAAGCCTGTATTTCAAGCCCCGCGGCATTAAGCTTACCCAAAAGTTCGGTAGTAACCCAATTAGCTACGGGTTTGGCAACCTTATCCGCCTGTATGCCGGTACCTGACAATGCCGTTTCGTAAAAATCTGAAACAGGCTTAGAAGCGGTAAGAACTTGTGCGTCATAATCCGATAAGCCTAAATCCGTAATAAAACGAAGTTTCTTTGCTTGCGGCAGTTCAGGCAGAGTTTTTGCAATATCATCTATAAAATTTTGGCTTAAATTAAAAGGGGCAAGGTCTGGCTCGGGGAAATAGCGGTAATCTGCTGCCGATTCTTTTGAGCGCATGGATTTTGTTACGCGCTCTTCAGTATCCCACAAGCGCGTTTCCTGAACGAGCGTACCACCCGAGTTTAAAATTTCTTTTTGGCGCTCAACCTCATAAGTTATTGCTTCACGCACGCCAGACAGCGAATTCATATTTTTTATTTCAACGCGCGTGCCGAATTCTTTTTGACCCGCAGGGCGTATACTGACATTAGCATCACACCTCAAACGCCCCTCTTCCATGGAACATTCACAAGTGCCTAAATATTCAAGCGCGTTTTTAAGTTCGCTTAAATACTGGTAGGCTTCTTCGGGAGAGTTCATTTCTGGTTCAGACACTATTTCCATAAGCCCGATACCCGCGCGGTTTAAGTCTACAAGCGAATAGTCAAGTTTGCACGCGCCGATGTCATGGACAAGTTTGCCGGCGTCTTCTTCTAAATGTATGCGGGTAATATTTATGTTTTTTGTTTTGCCGTCTGAAATTATATCAAGCCTGCCTTTTGAACATAAAGGCGGCTCAAATTGCGTTATCTGATAATTTTTTGAAATATCAGGGTAAAAATATTGCTTTCTTGAAAACATGCAAACGGAGTTAATTGTAAAGTTTAGTGCAAGCCCCGTGCGCACAACAGCTTCAACTGCCGCTTTGTTAAGTATTGGCAACGCGCCCGGTTGTGCTGTGCATATATGGCAGGTGTTTGCATTAGGCTCTGCGCCAAACTCTGTTGAACACTCGCAAAACACTTTGCTTTTTGTATTAATTTGCGCGTGTACTTCAAGCCCTATTACTGTTTCATAAGTTATTGTCATATTTTTTATCCTAAGGCGCTTGGGAGTTTTGAACTGTCCCAGCCTGAAATTTTTTCAAATGCCGCCGCCGCTTTTAAAGCGTCTGCGTCTTTTAGGCGAGGGGCGCTAAAGTGCATACCAACGGGAACGCCGCCTAAAAGCCCCGCAGGAACCGATATTCCAGACGCGCCCGTAAGGTTAGAAGCTGTAGAAAACACATCGCAATACTCTGAAAGCTCCGCACCTGACCTTGTGGGCATTTGTGTTGTGGTAGGCGTAAAAAGCACGTTGCACTTTTTAAAAGCTTCTTTGGTTTCGTTAATTAAAACAGTACGCGCCCTTTGCGCTTTATCAAAATAGTTATGATAATTTTTTGCGCTAAGCACAAATGTGCCAAACAATATACGCTCTTTTACTTCACGCCCTAAAGCTTCACCGCGCGACTTTTCAAAAATCTCTGTAAGGTTACGCACATTTTTAGCGCGATAACCGTAACGTATGCCGTCAAACTTAGCCAAGTTTGCAGAAGCTTCCGCACACATGATTATTTTATAAATTGCGGGAATATATTGATACGACGGTATTTCAAGTTCTACAATTTCTGCGCCTGAATCTTTAATTTTTTGTATATTTTCTTTGTAGGCTTTTTTTATTTCAGGGTCTAGTTTTATATAATCAACATCTTTAAACACGCCCACTTTTAAACCTTTAAAATTTGCTTCATCTAACCCTTGTGAAAAGCTTGGATTTTCAAGCGGCTCGCACATGGGATCTTTATAGTCTGCGCCTGCTATAATGTCAAACAAAACAGCAGTATCTTTTACCGTGCGGGAAAACGTGCCTATCTGGTCGAGAGAAGAAGCCAATGCAACCGCGCCAAAACGCGATACAAGCCCGTAAGAAGGCTTAAAGCCCACCACACCGCAAAATGCCGCGGGCTGGCGTATAGAGCCGCCTGTATCTGTACCAAGGGCAAGCGGTACGGTAAACGCCGCCACTGCCGCCGCACTACCGCCTGATGAGCCGCCGGGTATCAAACTTAAATCCCAAGGATTATTGGTACGCATAAAAGCAGAAGTTTCAGTAGACGAGCCCATGGCAAGTTCGTCCATATTGGTTTTGCCTATAAGCAAGGTTCCCGCATTTTTAAGTTTTTCTATAACAGTTGCGTTATAAGGGGCAATATAGTTTTCCAGCATTTTAGAGCACGCAGTCACAGGGTGATTTTTTATCATTATATTATCTTTAATTGCTATAGGTACGCCTGCCAGAGACGAACATTTCTCACCTGATACTTTAGGCTGAGCAAGCGCGCCATTTTCAAGTACAAGCTGATAAGCTTTAATTTTAGGTTCAACTTCCTTAATATGATTTAAGCAAGTTTGCGTAACTTTGTCGTTTGAAATCTCGCCGGAGCAAATTTTTGCGCTAAGCTCAACAGCTGTTAATTTTAATATATCTATATCTTTCATTGCGTTTAAGCCTCTAATATTTTTTCGACTTTATAAAAAGTGCCTTCTGTTTCAGGAGCAACTTTCATCATTTCATCAAAAGTTTCTTTGCTTGCAGGTTTAACAATGTCATCGCGCCAAACATTGCGCAGTTCGCTTACATGCGTTGTGGGGTTAATACCGTTTGTATCTAACTCGCTTATGGCGTTTGCAATAGCAATTTCTGAATTTAATTTTTTCAAATAGCTTTCAACTTCGGCGTCTTTAATTTCTATTTTCGCCAAAATTCCAAGTTTTTTTAGTTCTTCGCCTGTCATAAAAAACTGTCTCCTAAATTAAATTTATTTTTAAATTATACTAAATTTTATTTTTTCCGTTTACTGTTAAGTTTAACCTTTTTATTCGCCCTAGGCGTAACCTCTTCCGCCCATGAACGTCGCAGGTATAAAGGCTCTGCCTTGTCAAAGCTTACGCCTTTTTGCGTGCTTGCAAGGCAAGCAAGAACGGAAGCTTTGGGATAGTGGAAATTTTCATCTAATGAAACTGAAAAGGCGCTAAGCCCCTTTTTAATAACTTCTCTGTACTTTAGCGCAGCATTACCTGCAATTAAAACTTTACCTTTGTATTTTGATAATTCCTGCACAAATTTATTTATATTTTTAATTACAATGCCTTTAGATGTTTTTGTGTAAACTTCGTCACGCAGAGCGTCTATTGCGGCAACTACTTTGATATTTTTAATCACTGGCACAGCATGTTCAAGCAAAGTTAAAGAGTCTATACTTACCAGTGGTTTATCAAGGCTTTGGGCAAAAACTTTTGCGGCGGTCATAGCTATGCGTATACCCGTAAAACTTCCGGGACCCGAGCATACAGCAAACTTGTCTATGCCTGCAAGGCTCAAGTTTAAGTTTTTTAAAAGATTTTGAGCGGCGGGAAGCAGCGTTTCCGAGTGCGTGTTTCCCGTATTTAAAAAAACTTCTCCCTTTACGGTGCCTTCTGAAAAAACCGCAACGCTAAAAGTTTTGCCCGAAGTTTCCATTGCCAAAATGTTCATATCTGCCCAACCTTTGTAATTTTAATTTCGCGGCTAGAGCCGCCCCCTTTAATTTCAACAAGCCAAGTATGCAGCGGCTCAGCCGCTTTTATTCTGTCTGCCCATTCTATCAGCGTTATATTTTCTGAAAATAAATATTCTTCAATGCCAAGTTTCCAAACGTCTGAAGCGTCAAGGCGGTATAAGTCTAAATGATACAGTTTAAACTTGTTAAAATTATATTCGCTTACTAAGTTAAAACTGGAACTGCGCGCAAATTTTTTATACCCCAAACCCCGCAAAACGCCCTGCACAAAAGTCGTTTTGCCATAGCCTAAGTTGCCTTTTAAAAAAACTATGTCGCCGGGTTTTAAGAGTTTTGAAAATTCGGCGCCCGCCGTGCGTGTTTCTTCAGCATTAGAAGTGGTTAAAACCAGTGTGTTTAACTTTTGTTTCTTTGCCATTAAATAAATACCTGATATCTTCATCTTTTATAACTTCACCTATACAAGTTATCCCTTTTATTGCCGCCTGCAAAGGCTTGGCATTGGCTTTGCTTATGGTAAAAAGCAGTTCAAAATCTTCCCCGCCTGAAATCGCAAGGGCATAAGGGTCAATCTTATTTATTTTACAATATTTTAAAAATTCCTTTGACAACGGCAGACGTTCGGCTGTTATAGAAAACCCCAAATTATTTGTAGCTGACATAATTTTTAAACTTTCATGCAAACCATCCGAAATGTCCATCATTGCCGATGGATTACATTTTGCTATTGCCGCGCCTTCTTTTAAACGCGCCTTAGGCGCTTTGTGGCGGGATAAAAGATATTTATGTCCGCTTTTTTTATTATCTTGAAGCAGTTGTAAGCCGGCTGCGCTGTCGCCAAGAGTGCCTGTAACAAAAATCAAATCGCCCGCTTTTGCGCCGCGCCTTGTAATGGGACTGCTCAAACATTCTCCCACAGCCGTAACTGATATTGTAATTTTTTCGGCACGCACGGTATCGCCGCCCGCAACAATACAACCGTACTCCTTACATGCTTTTTGTATACCTGTAGCAATACCTTTAATATAAGACTGCTTTGTATTTTTTGGAATACCTAACCCAACCAATATATAAAGGGGCATTACGCTCCCCATGGAAGCTAAATCACTTATATTGACATTTACTGCTTTATAGCCGATTTCAAACGGAGTGCTCCAAGCGGTTTTAAAATGTGTGTTTTCTACAAGCATGTCTTTAGTAACAGCCAGCACTTTGCCGCCGGATTTGAAGCAAAAAGTATCGTCACCAAAACCAACAATAATATTTTTATTTTTTGCCGCAAACTTATTGCCGATAAAGCTTATAATATCTGCTTCGTTCATTTTTTTATTTTAGCATTTTTTGCAGTTTCAATAATCATATATTTTGCGAAGTAGGTAACAAGGGCTTGGGTTAGGCGTACAATTAGCAAAACACCGCGCAAACACAAGCCAAGGAAGCATAAACCCAAAAAATGAAGCAAACTATTTGACAAAAAATGAACAATTAGTATATAATGGCGGAAACATTAAACTCGGTAGGTGAGGCTACTGTAGGGATATGGGTTGATGCCGCAAAGGGGTGGAGACACTTCGCGCCGGCAATCAGAGGGTACCGAAAACAAGGTGCAATCTAGTTCAACTTCAGCGCCCTACAAAGCTAAAACTTGAACGGTGGTTAATGGGCTAAAATTAACAGCACGCCTTTTTGCGTGCGCATATTGTATAAACAGCACCCTTATATTACGGGGCGCGTATATATAAATGTTTAATCTAAACCCTTGCCTAGGTTCAACTTAGCAAGGGTTATTTTTATTTGCATGGAGTATATGACAATGAATAAAGAAAACAGGATTGCCAACTTAAGCGCAACCGTTTTAGCGCATATCAAATCTAAAAACATAAACTTGCTAAAAGATTTGCTAAGCATTGCCGACTATGTTGATGTGCTTGATATGATAGAAGGTTTATCTTATGAACATCAGGCGATTGTTTACCGCTTGCTGCCAAAAGATAAGGCATTGTTTGTTTTTGAGCGGCTTGACACAGGCAATCAGCAAAAGCTTATCCGATCTTTTACCGATGACGCTGCAATTGAAATAATAACAGAACTTGACCCGGACGAGCGCGTGCGCCTGTTTGATGAAATGCCTTCTACATTTGTAAGAAAGATGCTGTCTGCTTTGTCGCCGGACGAACGTAAAATGACAAGCCTTCTTATGGGATACGCGCCACAAACCGCAGGGCGTATTATGACGCCGGAATACGTTAGCATTAACCGCAACGCTTCCGTTGCAGAAACCCTTGAAAAAATTAAGGCGCACGTAACGGAAAAGGAAATGATTTACAACGTTTACATTACAGATGACGCAAGAAAGCTCGAAGGCGTTATTTCCCTGCGCAGCCTTTGGATTAGCGACCCCTCTGCAAAAATTGAAAAGGTTATGCAAAAAGTGGCTACCTGGGTTTCAACCGATACAGACCAGGAAGAAGTGGCAAGACTTTTGCAAAGGCTGGACTGGAAGGCTGTTCCCGTGGTCGATAAGGAAAATTGTTTAGTAGGTATAGTGTCTATTGGCGACGCCGTTGACATTTTAGAAGAGGAAGCAACTGAAGATATGTTAAAAGCAGTTGGTATAAATACCGCAAAACAAAGAGAGCATACGCGCTCTAGCACACTTATAGACGGCGGTATTTGGGCTATTTGGAAAATTCGCATACCTATACTTATGCTGGTTTTAATTGGCGGATTTATAGCGGGCATGATAATGGAAGGGTTTGAAGAAGCTTTAGAATCGGCAACGATGATTGCATTCTTTATACCGCTGGTTTTAGATATGGGCGGCAGCGTTGGAGGGCAATCTACAACAATTTTTGCCCGCGGTTTTGTACTTGGGCATATAAAAGCGGGAGCTTTTTGGAAACAGTTTTTTAAAGAAGCAATGGTAGGGCTTTCCATTGGCGCGGTTGTAGGCTTCTTTGCTTTTTTTGGCGTGGGTATGTGGCTTGGCAATTGGCACCTTGCCCTTGCCGTATCTTTAGCGCTTTTGGCTAATTGCTTAATTGCTGCCTCAGCCGGTTTTCTGGTACCTTACTTTTTAATAAAAGTTAAGCTGGACCAAGCCGCAGGAAGCGGACCAATTATTACAAGTATTAAAGATATCACCGGACTTTTAGTTTACTTTGGGCTTATCACGCTGTTCTTGAGGGCGTATATCAGTTAGAATATACCATAATCAGCGCTAAATAAAAAAGCCGCTGTGCGCGTTTGCGCACAGCGGCTTTTTTATGTTTAGTACTTTATTATTTTCCGCCTTCTCTTTTAAGAAGCAATTCCCACTTTGCGTCGGTAATTTTCTGCACGCTTTCAATAATTTCAGCGTTTTTAGGGTTAGAGTTAAACAAGTGTTTAAACCTTGCCTGCGGTTTTAAAAACTCTACTACAGACTTTTTCTCTTTCGGCTTTTTGTTAATTTTGTAAACGCCGTTTTCTACTTCGTATAAAGGCCAAATGTTTGTGTCTACGGCTAAACGGCCGAGTGCTAACGTGTCTTCGGGCTTAGTGCCCCAACCAAGCGGGCAGGGTTGCATAATATTTATAAACGTAGGACCGTCTATAGAAAGGGCTTTTTGTACTTTGGTTACATAGTCATTCCAGTCGCCGACTACAGCTTGGGCAACATAAGGTATGTTATGGGCTACCATAATTTCTGTCATGTCTTTGCGGTGTTGTTCTTTACCGGGCTTTACTTTACCTGCGGGTTCGGTAGTGGTGGTAGCGCCGCGCGGAGTAGCCGCTGAACGCTGGATGCCGGTGTTCATGTAAGCTTCGTTGTTATAGCAAATGTATAACATTCTGTGGCCGCGCTCCATAGCGCCGGAAAGCGACTGTAAGCCGATGTCATAAGTGCCGCCGTCGCCGCCGAAAGCTATAAAATTAATTTTTTCTTTTATTTTGCCTGTTTTTTTAAGCGCTACATATGCCGCTTCTATACCACTCATTGTGGCGGCAGAGTTTTCAAACGCGCTGTGAAAAAACGAATCTTTTTTCCAAGAACTGTAAGGATATACAGATGTTGAAACCTCAAGGCACCCCGTTGCGCATGTAACTACAACAGGAGTATTGCCCGCCGCAAGCAAAGTTTGCCTTGTAAGTGTTCCTGCGCCGCAACCTATGCATAAGCGATGTCCGCCGGCAAGGCGCTCGGGTACTTTACTTAATTCTTTAAGATTTGCCATTTTTATATCTCCATGGGGTTGAACCCCTTCAAGGGGCTAAGCCCCTTTTTAAAATTTTTAAAAACTTAAAACTTGCAGTATATAATACTTTGGCTTAGCCGTTATTTTCTTAAGTTTATGTATTCAACTTTGTTTGACGGTTTTGCTTTGCCTTTTGCAATTTTTGCAAGTTTGTCATACACAGCAGTGATATGCTCGGGCGCGATTTCTCTTCCGCCAAGACCGTAAACATAGTTTTCCATTTTTGGCATTTTGCCTTCGTTATGCGCAAATAGGGCTGCGGCTACGTCTGTATACAACGGCGCGAAAGTGCCTGCGCAGCTGTCTGCCCTGTCCATAATGGCAACGGCTTTAACTTTGGCAAGGTCTTTAGCAATCATTGCGGCAGGAAACGGGCGGAATACTCTTATTTTTATCATGCCCGCTTTGATGCCTTTTTTGCGAAGTTCGTCTATAACAACTTTAGCAGTACCTGCGGTAGAACCGATAACTACTATGGCAATTTCGGCGCCGTCCATTTTGTATTTTTCATACATTCCGTACTTGCGTCCGAAAGTTTTTGCAAAATCTTTTGCCACATCAAGCACAACATCTTGCGCTTTGTTCATGGCTTCGGCAAGCTGCCAACGGTGTTCGAAGTAATAGTCTTGAAGTTCGATAGAACCTAAAGTGTAAGGCTTTTTTGTATTTAGTAAAGCTCTTTGGGGTTTATATTGGCCTACAAACTTTTTTACGTCTTTGTCTGGGTAGGTTTCAACAACTTCCATGCAGTGCGAAATAATAAAGCCGTCTGTGGTTACCATTGCGGGCAACATGCACTTTTCGGCAATACGCACAGCTTGAATCATATTATCATAAGCTTCTTGGGAGTTTTCGGAATATATTTGTATCCAGCCCGAGTCACGCGCGCCCATAGTGTCTGATTGGTCGCCGTGAATATTGATAGGGGCTGAAAGCGCCCTGTTAACTTCCGCCATTACTATGGGAAGCCTTAGGCCTGAGGCAATGTAAAGCATTTCCCACATAAGGGCAAGCCCTTGCGCTGCGGTACCCGTCATTGCACGCGCGCCGGCGGCAGAAGCGCCTATTGCGGCGCTCATAGCGGAATGTTCACTTTCAACAGCCACATATTCGCTTTTAACAATACCGTCTGAAACAAACTGCGAAAATATTTGCACGATTTCAGTTGCAGGGGTTATGGGGTATGCCGCCACAACATCCGGTTCTATCTGGCGCATTGCTTCAGCCATGGCTTCATTGCCGGTTTTTGCGACTATTTTACCTTTAGAGTATATAGGTTTAATCATTTTTATTTACCTTTAATGTTTATTTTTAATAAACTGCTTTGTTGCTATTTTTCTAAAAGCGGCTTAACCGCTACTTCTTTTCTTCTTCCATTATTATGGCTTTATCTTTTACGGGGCATTCTTTAGCGCAAATGCCGCAGCCTTTGCAGTGCCCGTAATCTATGCCTGTCATAACGCTGGTTTTTACTTTATCTGCCTTAAGAAGTATTGAAGAGTCGGGGCAGGCTATCCAGCAGAGAAGGCAGTGTATACACTTTTCTTTAAACCATTTAGGGCGATTAGCGCGCCAGTCACCCGTGTTAAATTCCACGCTTGTTCCTGCTTCAACCAACCCTGCGGGGGCAATTTCAGAAGCGCGCAGTGGAGCTTGGCAAGATGCTGCTTTCTTTATTTGTGCTCTATTCATTTTTATACCCTTTAAAATTTTAGTTATGTGTTACAACTTCGTCGTAGGCGCGTTTAATGCAAGCCATATTGCCTTCGATAACCTGCGGCTTATGACGAAATTTTTCGGTCAGTTTTTCTTTTGTATCTTTTAAAATGCTTTTAATATCTAGGTCCATAACTTTTATAAGCGCGCCTAGCATAGGGGTGTTAGGTTTGTTTAGTTTGATGGTATTAAGCGCGATATGGCTTGCGTCTACAACATAAACTTGTTTAGGGTTTATGCCGAGCCTTGCAGCAATTTCTTTAGGCGAAAATGTGGAGTTAACAATAATTTTTCCGCCCTTTACAAGGCCTGCCGTAACATTTACACAGTTCATAAGCGAAGGGTCTAAAATTACAACATAGGTCGGTGAGGTTGCTGCCGAGTGAAGCGTTATGGGTTTATCAGAGATTCTGTTAAAAGACTGTACCGGCGCGCCCATTCTCTCGGGGCCGTACTCCGGAAATGCCTGCACGTGCTTGCCTGTGGGAAGCACAGATTCGGCAAAAAGCAATGCGGCAGTTTTGGCGCCTTGCCCGCCGCGGCCATGCCAACGAATTTCAATCATTTTAATCTCTCCTTAGAGGTAAATGAGAATAACCCCGAATATATATTTTTACGTCTACATTTTTATCTAAAAAAAACCAGCCGCAAAAAAACTTTTTGCCGGCAGTACCAAAAAGTGATGTCTGTTTTATTATGCCACCTGCGGGGTTTTTAGGTGCGACGGGGGTTTACAACCCTATGTATCTATAACCCTGCGGCCTGCAATAGCGCGCGATAGTGTAACTTCGTCGGCATATTCAATATCGCCGCCAACGGGAAGCCCATAGCCCAAGCGCGTAACTTTAATATTAAAATGCTTAATAAGTTCTGCAAGGTACAAAGCCGTGGTTTCGCCTTTTGAATCGGTATCAGTAGCAATTATAATTTCGGTAATTGTACCATTTTTTAAGCGGTTTATCAAACCTGTTATGCGTAAATCGTCAGGGCCTATACCTTCTAAAGGGTTAAGCGCGCCGCCTAAAACAAAGTAAAGCCCCGTATACTCTTTAACTTTTGCTAACGCAAGCAAGTCTTGCGGGGTTTCCACTACCGCAAGAATAGTTTTGTCACGGGATGAGTCTTGGCATACAACACAGGGGTCTTGTTCGCCCACATTAAAGCAAACGCTGCACACTTGCATTTGTCGGCGCGCGCTTTGTATGGCGCTTATAAGGCGTTCTACCTCAACATCTGAAACTTTAAGCAGGTGATAGCTTAGACGTTCTGCCATTTTCGGGCCTATGCCGGGAAGACGCTTTATGCTGTCTATCATCTTATTTATTGCTTGCGGCCTGTTCATAATTTATTGCTTTGCCTTTTGCTATTTTCAAAAACAACAAAACACTTCGCAAAATCTCCCATATAACCTGTATTAACCAATTTTTTTTACTGCTTTTGCGCCGAATTTTTTGGCAATATCTTCAATTTTTTTAGGCAACGCGGTTTTGGCAGTTTCTTTTAAGTCTTCTTCAACTTTATACTCTGCCTTTGGGGCAGTTGCCGCGCTTAACTCTTCTTCAATAATAATTTCTTCTTTCACTGCCACCTGAGCCGCCTGAGGCGTGGCATTAGAAATGGAAACTTCTGCCTTAACGCTAACCGCTATACCCGTTTTGCGTTCAAACATTTTTTCTATTATTTCTTTAAACTCTAAAACGCCGTCTAAGTCGAACTTGGTTTTAGCGCTAAACATTACCGAAGCAGGCCCCGTTATTTTAAAAGCCGACGTTTTGAGCGATTGCGAAGACAAAGGGTGCTTTTTTACAATGTCGGCAAGAATTTCGTGCCACACCACAAGCAAATCCGCGCTGGCGGCTTCTGCGGCAATGCCCGCGACAAACTCTGCCGGAGCGGTTTGGCTTTGAGCGCTAAAGTCATCTTCCATAGTGCCCGATTTTCTTTCAAGTTCTGCTATTTTGCTTATAAGTTCGGCAATATTATAGTAGGGTTCTGCCATTTTTGTTAAATACATTTCAAGCAAAATACGGGGGCTGTCATGCCAGCGCATATCTTCTAAAGCTTTTGATAAAAGGTTGTTTAAGCGAACATGGCGCGCAGGGGTAAATAAATCTTTTTGTTTTTCTAAAAGTTGCTTATCTTCGGTTTGGCTTGAAGCGATGTCGGGGCTTATGGAGTAAAGCATTAACTGTCTTAAATGGTCGCGCAAATCGCGCGCGAACTGCAGGGCATTATAACCGTCTTCTGTAATTGTTTTAACAATTTTTAAAATTTCGTATATGTCGCCGGAAGCAAGGCTTTGGGTTGTTTTAGATATAATTTCCTGAGGTAACAGCCCTAGCAAGCTTCTTATATACTCGCCTGAAACTTTACCGCCTGAAGAAGACACAGCCTGCTCAAGCAAACTTAAAGCGTCGCGCATACTGCCGCCGGAAGCGTTGATTATTACGGCAATAGCATCTTCATCTATTTCAAAGTTTTCCTGCACGGCTATAGATTTAATTTGTGCGGAAATTTCTTTGGCATTAAGCAGTTTAAAGCGGTAGCGCTGACAGCGCGACAGTATTGTAACAGGTATTTTGTGTTGTTCGGTAGTGGCAAGTATAAACACAACGTGTTCGGGCGGTTCTTCAAGTGTTTTAAGCAAAGCGTTAAAGGCTTGGGTGGTAATTTGGTGGGCTTCGTCTATAATATAAATTTTATACTTTGAACTTGCCGTAGAAAATTTTACGTTTTCGCGAAGCGCGCGTATTTCGTCTATGCCGTTGTTGGAAGCGCCGTCTATCTCAAAAACGTCTACCGAAGCCGACTTGGAAATTTCAAGGCAGTTAACGCAAATACCGCAAGGGTTTGAAGTGGGTCCCTTTTGGCAGTTTAAAGACTTAGCCAAAACGCGCGCCATGGTTGTTTTACCCACGCCCCTTGGCCCCGAAAACAAGTACGCGTGCGCCACGCGGCTCTCTGCAATTGCGTTTTTTAATGTTTGGGATATATGCTCTTGGCCTATTACTTCGTCAAAAATACCGGGTCTAAACTTCCTTGCAAGCACTAAATATGACATTTTTAAACCTCTAAAGCTAGAAAAAGGATTATTTATTATAGCATTATTCTTTTTAAAAAGGTAAAATAGCATTAGTAAAATTAAGGGGTATTAAATGTCTGAAATTCAAAAAATTATTGCCATTACCGATGATGACGCTTTAATACGAAACTCCCTTGAAAAAACCATTTTAAAAAATGTGGCGGGCACAACCATAAAACAATTTGCCACTACGGTAGAACTAAAAAAGTTCCTCTATAACAACCCCAACGCGCTTGACCTTCTTATTTTAGACATTCATTTCGGCATAGGTGAAACAGGCATAGACATTTTGCCTGACATTAAAAAATTTGCGCCGAGCTTGCCTGTAATTTTGCTTAGCTCTATGGAAAAAACTTATGGCGAAGCGGTAACTTCTGTAGCCGGAGAATATATTACAGATTTTATTTCAAAACCCGTTACCGCAACAGAACTTATAATAAAAATTAAAAAAACGCTTGCGGGCTCGCAAGACATTTCAAAAAAAGTAAGAGATTTAGAACTTCAAAACGCGGTTTTGACCGACATGGTAGATTCTGAAGAAAAGGGTGCGGGCAGGCTTTTTGAAGACGAAGTCTGTAAAAAAATTGCCGGTTTTTCAAAAATTTTTATGGGCGCGCCCAATGAACCCAAGCTTAACAAAATTATTAACGGGCAAGAAATAGACATTTTAGCTTTTACTGCACCCCCCCTGCCTTTTTGCGTATTTTTGTTTGAAACAAAGTATTTTCCGAACTCTAAACTTTACGGAAGCGCAAATGAGCCTTTAAAGGTAGTTTCAGACGGGGTGGAGCGTGTAAACGCCAAACGCAAAAACCTGTTTGAGCAAAGCGAAAACCAGTTTAAGCAAACTTCAAAACGCATAGAAAAAATTCTTGCAGACTCGGGCTTTAAAAGTAAAGACGAAATTTACAGGCCGTTTATACAATCTTTTATAGTTTTTCCCGACACAACAGACATCACTTCGGTTTCAACCTCAAACGCAAACAGATACACAAAACTTTGCCGCCTTAAAGATTTAACCGCCGATTTTTTTATTAAAACCGCCTTCGCGCTACCAAAGCGTAACATAGTGCCCAACGTAAAAAATATTATCCTTACAAAACTTTTTGAATAATTGAAAAGAATTCACACCCTCTTATAAGATGTTCCTGCAGAAGTCCCTTTTCACCAAGGAATAATTTTTTTCCACCACGGATTGTTGTCTTTTTGGGGTGTTACAACTTTAATTTTACTTAAAAGCCCTGCTTTTGCCGTGCCAAGTATTGAAGAAGCGTAAAAAAGTTCTATTACCGCTTCATCTTCTGTAAACACAACCTTTTTTATATGAGCCTCAAGCGGCACGGCTTTGCCGTCTTTACGGCCGCCCATAAGGTGGGACAAATAATGCGCAATGTCGCGCTCATCTGTAATTAAGGCAACCACAACATCGCCTTTGGAAAGTTTTGAAACGGCAGTGCCTTCGGGGTCTTCTATAACTTCACTTAAAAGGTTTACCTCTTTTGCTTCGTTATTGTCTTTTATTACCTGCACATCATCTTCAAAGTCTTGATCGGCGAACCTTTTAAACTGCGTAAGGGTCAGCTCCTGGCTGGTTATTTCTATTTCAAGGCTCGCGGCAGAAAAAAATTCTGCAAGCATTTCTTTAATTTCTGCCACCCCTATTACAGGCACTTCTTTTAGCTTTACGGTAAGAAACTCCCTGAGTTTTGGTAAAATACCTTGCGTATAATCTGTAGCCGCGCCCTTGTCCAGCCTGAAAGAATAAATAGTTTTTTCAAAAGAAAACCAGTCGGTATCTATAGATGTTTCGTACATAAACGGATTGTAAGAAACCACGCAGGAAAACCTTAATATTTCACTTGTTTTCGCGTTAACCGCCAAATGTACCAAAGCAAAAAGGTTAGACTCTTTAAAGCGCAATTTAGCTTTAAAGGCAAGTATATACTTAAGAAGCATGCCTATAGTTTTTACGGCACGCTCTATATCATTTTCGCAAAGGGTAAGGGCAAGTTCGGCTTCGTTTGCCTCGCAGCCCGTTTCTTCCATTAATAGTTTTATTTGTTCTTTCATAGTTATACTTTAAGTTCTGGGGTGCGCCTTTTTATAAGCGTTTTTTAAACTTTCTATGGTAACATGCGTATAAACTTGAGTTGTGGCAATATTTTTGTGGCCTAACATTTCCTGCACGCTACGAAGGTCTGCGCCGCGGTCTAGCAAGTGCGTGGCAAAAGAATGCCTGAGCGCGTGGGGGCTTATGCGTTTGAGTATGCCCGCTTTTATAAACCAACCGCCCAAAACTTTGCGTGCTCCGCGCGAACCTATGCGCTTTGAAAACTTATTTAGAAAAAGCGCGTCTTTAGGCAGTGCCTGCAACCCTTGAGCGCGCCTAAATGATAAATAATTATTTATGGCGTCTAAGCAAATATCGGTAACAGGCACCGTGCGTTCTTTAGAACCTTTGCCTAAAACACGCACAAACCCGCTTATAAAATCTATAGACGAAACATTTAAAGAAACAAGTTCTTCTATCCTAAGCCCTGACGAATATAAAAGTTCTATCATGGCGCGGTCGCGGAGAGGAAGGTTTGATGTTTCAAGCAAATTATACACTTCTTTTTCCGTAAGAAAAACCGGCACTTTTTTTTCTGTTTTCGGGTAGCTCATAACCCTTAGGGGATTTTCGGAAACAATATTATTAATGATTAGAAATTTATAGAGCGCCCGCACCACGGCAAACTTGCGCGCCACGCTTGCTTTTGAAAGCCCCGAGTCTTTCAGATGGGTTATATAATTTCTTATACTATCGCGGGTAACATCTTTAAAATCGCAATCTTTTATAAAAAAAGCGAAGCTTTCCGTGTCTTTTAAGTAAGCACTCACGGTATTGGGCGAATAGTTGCGTTCTGCCTCCAGATAAGCGCAGAACCTATTTATTAACTCTCTTTTGAAGAGGTCCATTTTTTTAAATTTCTGCACTTAGGAAAGCCGGGGCACGCTATAAACGGACCGCGTTTGCCTACGCGCTTAAGCATTAGCTTTCCGCACTTTTCGCACTTAATATCTGTTACTTCGGGTTCGGGCTTTAAAACCTTATTGCCGTCTTTATCTATGGAGAAAGTTGTTTTGCAATCAGGGTAGCCTGAACACGCTATAAACGGTCCGCGCCAGCTTTGTTTTACTACCAACTGTTTAGAGCATTTAGGGCAGGTTTCGTTTTCAGACAGTGTGGGTTGTTCAATTTTTTTGCCGTCTTTGCCTACAGAAAAAGTTGTTTTACATTCAGGGTAAGCCGAACACGCCATAAACTGTCCGCGGCGGCTGTCGCGTATTACCATAGACGCATTACATTTCGGGCATAATTCGTCGGTTTTTTGGGCTTCAACCTTTTGGCGCGTCATATTTTGTTCAGCGTGTTCTAAATCTTTATTAAAAGGCGTGTAAAATTCTTTAATAATATTTTGCCAAGGGGCTTTTTGCTCGGCAACATCGTCTAATTCTTCTTCTATTTTTGCGGTAAATTCCACGTTAACTATATTTTTAAAATAATCTTTTAAAACATTATTAACCACTATGCCCAATGGCGTAGGTAAAAACTTTTTGCCGTCTAAGCGAACATAAAGCCTGTCTAAAATTGTTTTTATTGTAGGGGCATAGGTAGAGGGGCGGCCTATGCCGTACTCTTCAAGCGTTTTAATAAGGCTTGCCTCATTATAGCGGGCAGGGGGCTCTGTAAAATGCTGATCTGATTTTAGTTCGTCCAGGTTTAGTTTTTCGCCTTCTTTAAGTTCGGGAAGCTTGGCTTCCTTTTCTTTGTCTTCGTCATAAACGGCGTACACTTTTAAAAAACCTTCGAATTTTAAGGTACTTCCCGTGGCGCGGAAAATATAATCTTTCGCCTCAATATCTGCCGCAACGGTATTAAAAACCGCCTCTGTCATTTGGCTTGCCACAAAGCGCTTCCATATAAGGCTGTAAAGTTTAAATTGCTCTGCCGTTAAAAATTGTTTTACGCTTTCGGGCGTATGAGAAACGCTGGTCGGGCGTATTGCCTCGTGCGCTTCTTGCGCGCCTTTAGCTTTTGCTTTATAAAATCTGGGTTTTGCGGGCTTAAACTCTTCGCCGTATTCTTTGGCGATAAAATTTAAAGCTTCTCCTTGGGCATATTTTGCAATATTTAAAGAGTCGGTTCTCATATAAGTAATTAAACCCGTAACGCCGGCGTTGCCTAAGGGGATGCCCTCGTAAAGCTTTTGGGCAACCTGCATTGTTTTTGAAGCAAAAAAACCTATACGCCTTGAAGCGTCTTGCTGCATTGTGGAAGTGGTGTAAGGGGGATATGGCGCGCGACGACGCTCTTTGGATTCAACATTTTTTACGCTATAAGCGGCGCTTTTCAAGTCTTTTAATATCTCGTCTGCTTCCTGCTTATTTTTAATACTTAACTTTTCAAATTTTACGCCGGCTTTGGAAACAAGCCCTGCTTCAAAAATTTGCTCAGATTTATCTTTATGTAAATTTGCCGTAAGGCTCCAATATTCTTGGGGAATAAACGCTTGGATTTCCGCTTCCCTGTCGCAAACAAGCATAACCGCAACAGACTGCACCCTGCCCGCCGACAACCCTACTTTAACTTTTTTCCACAGAAGCGGCGAAAGTTTATAACCTACAATACGGTCTAGTATACGGCGCGCCTGTTGACTGTCAACCAACCCCATATCAAGCTCGCGGGGATTTTTAACTGAATTTTGTATCGCGTCTTTTGTAATTTCGTTAAATGTTATGCGCTTAACTTTGTTGTCTTTAAGTTTTAAAGCTTCTTTCAAGTGCCAGGC
>Ga0123355_10002118_pt1 | contig 28000 bp, 23 predicted proteins | sample TergutEmb28metaG_3_FD_89872 | JGI IMG/M metagenome (GOLD analysis project Ga0123355, IMG submission 89872) | Embiratermes neotenicus P1 segment gut microbial communities from Petit-Saut dam, French Guiana - Emb289 P1 | ecosystem: Host-associated > Arthropoda: Insects > Digestive system > Gut ... | reverse complement strand
GTGTTAGTAACCACCACGGTAAACTCAACCTCACCATGTGTCGCCAAGCGGGTTGTATCCACTGTGTGTACGATAGTAGCGTCCATAACAGGCTCAACATCAAACTCCCACTCGCCTGTGCCTGTGTGGCTACCGGATGTAGCGGTTACTATATTAGAGTGCCGGCCGGCCGTTGCAGCCGCACCAGCAATTGCACTGTAAGTAAATGTTACAGATGCACCCGGTGCAAGCGTGGAAATAGTTAGCCTTAAAACATTATTTGCATCAAAATTACCCGAGACAGTGGGCGGCAAAGTTAACCTACCCGGGGTGCCCGGTGCCAACGGTGCAAGTACACCTGGCGGCAGCGGGTCTACTATAGATACGCCTGCCAATGTTGCGTTGCCAATGTTTTGTATTGTAACGCTAAACAGCATTGTGTCGCCGGGGCTTACTTCGTCTGTGTTTGCAGTTTTTGTAACCTGCAACGCACTGCCGCGCACAAGGGCAATATTTACCCCCGGGTGTCCCAGGCCATCTGCTGCGATTACAAAAGGTTCGGAAACCGCTGAGCCTACAGCTGCATCAAATGACGGATGAGTTGGGTTGGTTGGGTTAAATAATGGGTTGGCTACGCTGGTTAGTACAAACCTGTAAGTGCCTGTTCCTAATGCGCCTGTTGAAATAAGATCTTGAATGGTACCCAAATTACCACCCGCGCCAACATTGGTTGCTATTACCCAACTGCTGCCCTCAAGGCGTTCCAGTCTGGCATTAAAACCATTTAACATTTGGTTAGTTTCTGCATCAGTAACGGTTAAAAATCCGCCTCGCGCACCAACTCCGAAACCTGTGCCATCTACGGCAGGCATTACAGCGGGGTTAAAAATGCTGTAGTTTCGGTGGAATGGTGTTGGGGTAAACTGTACACCATGGGTGGCAGTTAACGCTTGTGCCGCGGCATTGTAAGAAAGCCTGGCTCCCTCCGGGCTATGATAGAAGTTCCAGAACGCAAGGCGTTGTGCCGGAGTTCCGTTAAAACCAAATTCTTCGTTTAAGTTAATGGCAATGTTAGGCAGGCGCCCATCTATTACGTTGTTTATAAACGCTGTTTCTACCCAGCCGCGTATAACATCTATATTGCGGTCTTCCGTACTAAGCCATTGCGCACGCTCATAAATTATATTTGCTGTCCTGTTAACAAAACCAGGGTCAATATCTAAAATCCTAGGCGTACTAGCGCCGCCCCAGTTACCAAAATAGGCAACAAAGGTTTGGGTATTATACTCTGCTCGTGTGGGTGCAACACCGTCCGGGTATGTCCAGACGCCCCACTGCATTGGTGCAAGCCTTGCTCTAAAAGCAGCATAAGTCTCCCCTTGGGTGGGATGGACTCTTGTCATTAGGCTGCCAAAGTCAACCGAACTTCCGCTTACGCCACCAGCAACTCGCCCAAAGTTCGCTGCAGATGGGTTTATTGCACCAGGTAGCGGGAATGTTGATTGAAACCATACATGTTCAAACCTACCCATCAAGTCTATTTCTACATATATACTTTCATAGTTGCCGCGCGGGTCATGCACAGTACCTATAGGCCATGGGTCTTCCCAAAATACTCCCAATATATTATCTACTCTATTGCCGCCGCCAAGGTTAATTGACCCTTCTGCATGGTGAATAAACCACTGAACGCCATTAGCCATTGGGTTACCGGAAACGGAGCCTGTTAATGGGATAAATGGATTCGTTGGTGATTGTAAATTGATTGGGATTGTTTGTGAATGCCCAGGTAGGCTTATAGTACCTGTGCCACCACCGGGGGCACGTAATGCAAGCCTTGGCCCTGTTGTAACAAAGCCGGTTGCATTCAAAAGCCCGCCACCCACATTGTCATTAAATCTAATATGCAGATAAGAGTGAGTAGGGGAACCAAAACCAGGAGTTGTTAGCCGCCATTCGCCTAGGCCGCTGGCCAAAGGATGCCAAGTCTCATTATGGCTGCCATCAAAGAATCCTGCAAACGCGGTGCCACTACCGTTACGAGTAGCTATAGGTACTCGCAAACTGGCGGTAGAACCATTGGTTATCAGCATACCGTCGGGCATGTTTATTTCCCAGCTAACTGTCCAGTTGAAGCGCAATTCGTCAAGGTCTCGCTGAAACTGTGCCGGAATTGGGGTGGAGGGTATGGCTGTGCCGTTTGCCATTACAAGGCTCCAGCTTATAATTGTTAAGAATGAAGATAGGTCTGCATTGGCAGGCATAATGCCTTCAAACTCGCCAACCATAAATTCATTGTCATCTAACTCTTCGTCGTATTCATAATCACGTTCGTCATCTTCGTGCAGGTCGTCATCTTCGTCGTTAGGGTCGCCATAGTTAATTTCACGGTCGTCGTATTCGCCGTCGGTTTCGTCATCATCTTCTTCGGGATGAGTTTCTTCATTATTATATGTATCGTCAAATTCACCATCGCTCGGCTCGTCATCGTTGTATGTATCATCTTCCTCGGGATAGGTTTCGTCGGCCTCCTCTCCGTCAGAATCGTCGTCATCCTCTATACCAATAGAGGGCGGCGTTGTTATAGTCTCCTCAATAACCGTTTCTGGGTCATCGTTCAAACCAAACAAGTCTAAGTTAAACGCACCAATAATCATTACAACTACCATGACTAATGCCATTGCGCGTTTAAAGTAGGTAAAGTTTTTTTGACTCATTGTTTTCTTCCTCTCTTAAATGCTATGTAGGGGCTGCACCCCTTAGTTATTGTAACTCCCGTTTTGGGATGAGTTTCCGTTTTGTTTTTTTTGGCACCACCGATATTGGATGAGTTTCTCCCTTCGCAAATTCATTTAAAGTAGAAAATAAAACCTGTCCAACTTTTCTGTTTTGGGCAAAGGCTTGCGAAATGCATGGTGTTTTGTTACGTTTAGCTAAAACTCGACGGTTTATTATAAGCAAGTCAGTATTACACATCGGGGCACCCCTCTCTATTGCGCGTATTTGTACCTATATATCCGATATTATAGATACTAAAGTGCAAAAATTATCGCCAATATTTTTCATGCAATTTTTGCGCAAACATTGCACAAGAATTGCGGCAACAGCAAACGACCATAATCATTAATTTGCGCAAACATGACAATATATGCAAATTAACCTTTGCGCAAACTGCAAGAGTGATGATAATTACTTGTTTTTTACACAAGAAAGCGGCAGTGTTGCCGCTTTTGCCGACGGAAAGTAGTAGAAATTGCAGCGCAATTTCCTACAACCTAAAAAAGGCACCCCTTTAGTAGGGTGCCTTCAAATTTTACATCTAAGAACGTAAGCTGGCGGCACATTCCGCCATTCGCGTTCTATTTTAATTTCAGTAAAATACTTTTTTAGCAGTTCCATTTTTATCAAAGTGTATTGGAATAGTATAAGCTCGCCTTTTTCGCTCAAGTGTTTTTTTGTTTTTGTTAAAATATTTTCGGACATATTTTTGGGCAGGCTTGCAAACGGTAACCCCGACAGAATATAGTCTGCTTTTTTTTGCTTGTATTTTTTTAAGTGCATGCCAACTTCTGTTGCGGAGTCGTTTGTTATATGCACATTTTCTGCGTTGCCATAATACTGTAAGAGTAATTGATAAAAGTCTGGATTTTTTTCAAATACGATTAAAATTGTTTCCGGTTTTTTTTGGTCCACTAAGTACCCAGTAAAAACCCCTGTGCCTGCCCCATATTCTACAATGCAATTTGCATTTGCAAAATCCATATTTTTGACCATTTTTTTTGCCAAGTATTTAGAGCTCGGTAAGACGGCCCCTGTAGTGCGTGGCTTAGACATATATTGCACTAAAAATTTTAGTATGTTCATAGCATCACCCTTAGACATGGTACCACACTTACTATTGTTTTGTAAGATGCTATAATTTGCGATATGGAAGGATGTAATATGTAAAACGGAAATATCTATTGCTATTGGCTGTTGTATATCCGTTGCAACGTTAGTGCTGGAAATGCAAGGCGGTGAAGACGAACAGTGGATTTTAAGCGATTTCCCAACAAGATTAGGAAATGGGGAGTGAAGCGGCGTAGACGATGTTTTCCAATGGTATAATAGCGAATGGCTTTATCCATTTTGAATTATCTATGGGCGAACGAGTGTCTAGGACAATTAATGTGCTGGATGAAGTCAGAGTAGAAATTGGCGGAGGATTATTTATACGTTCATAATAATAGTTTATATAAATTTACGAAAACTAAGGCAATTAACATGCACGCATTGTCGCAAATCGATATAGGGTGTTGCCTGCAGTCAATTTGACAAAAACCTCTTTAAGTCTGGATTTTTCGGGACTTTTTTCATGTTAAATTTTTTCCTGCTACCATAAATATCTATAAATTTATCGCAAACTTACTTTATCTTATTCATTTGACTTTTACCCTTGCGTGTGGTATCCTAGCTAAGTAGTCATGTGAAAAAATAAAAGGAGGATTTTTAGCAGGAAAAACACTTAAAAAATCTGGAGAGGTGATTTATTTTGTTTAACAAAATTGATTTGTTTCATGTGAGAAGTGATATTCAAAAAATAATTGGCAGCAATGTAAGACTGGAGACCAACAAAGGGCGACACAAATCTGTAATTAGTACGGGCGTTGTGTCCAATGCTTATCCTAGTATCTTTACAATATTGCTAGACGACACACCTTCCAGGCAAGTTTCTTTCAGTTATACCGACGTGCTTACTAACACTGTGGAAATTACCCTGTGCGAATAGACTAAGAATTTAGAATCATAAAATGCAAAACCCCGCCATATAATGTCCTAAGACATAATGGCGGGGTATTTTTTTACCCTGTAGTAATTTTAGGAGGGTAAGATATGGCAGAACTTATTAAAGAGAAGTTTTTTTTAGACAGGTCTGTGGGTAACGAGGATGTGCAAATTATGCTGGAGGGCGACATCATTGTGCCGGATACTAAACCGGATATTGCTAACATCCTGCAAACGGTAGAAACAATAGTTATCGACCGTACGGAAACAGGTGCAGATAGGGTAAATTACATGGGTAGTTTACGCATCTCCCTTTTGTATCAGGCAAAAAATGCCGGTGTGCAGTCCGTGGAGCTGGTGCGCCCGCTGGATGACTTTGCCAATTTAGAGGGCGTAACCAAAGATGCATTTGTTTCCGTGAAGCCAACCATCAGCAATATCGACTACCGTATTATTAACGACAGAAAGGTTAGCTACCGCGCTGTAGTAACGCTTTCGTTTTTTGCAGAGTTTAATTCCCCTCAAGAAATGGTAGTACATATCCCAAATGTTCCGGCGAACCACCAGCAAAAAATTAATTTGAATGTTAACCGCACAGTGGGTAATATTTTTGATAGGTTTTTAGTTGCCGGGCAATTAACTATTCCTCCGGCCAAGCCTAACATCAACCACGTGATGCAAACAACTGTAACGATTACTAACAAAGATGTTAGGGTAAACCCCGGCAGGGTTAATATCTCCGGCGAGCTAAATATCACTTCGCTGTATTACAGCGATGGCGATAACAGCCGCGTAGATTTTGCAGAATTTACACTACCGTTTAACGGCCCATTGGATGTAAGCGGCGCAGGCGAGCATATGCTTGCAGATGTTACATTGCAAGTGCTGGATAGTACCGTAACAATACGTCCGGATGCAGACGGCGAGGACAGGGTGCTGGACGTAGAAGTCTCCATAGGTGCTCAAGTTAAGGTATACAGCGTAGAGAATATCTCTATCTTGGATGACGCTTACAGCATAAACCAGGACTTAACCTTCGAGCGTGTTCCGATAAGGTACCCGACGCTTATTTGCGCAAATTCCAACCATACAACAGTTAGGGAAACCGCAACGCTTCCGGAAGGCCAGCAGCCGATGTTGCAGGTTTGTCGTGTAAAAGGCGTAGTCCACGTAGACGATATGCGCACTGTAGACGATAAAATAATTGTAGAAGGTGCCATAAGTGCCGATATACTATATGTAGCAGAAAGCGACGACGCACCACTTGCAAACTTTGGTACGCTAATCCCTTACCGCCAAGTAATTGAAGCGTTGGGCACAGCCCCGGGCATGCGAGTGGCCGTAGATGTTTCGATTGAGCACACGACATTTAATATGTTAAGCCCAAAAGAAGTGGAATTGCGGTTGCAACTTAATTTTGACACAAGGGTAATAAACGAAGAAACTACCGACATTATAAGTAATATTGAAGTAACGGACACAGACCCTGTTGTCCTTAGCGCACAGCCAAGCATGCGTGTGTATATAATGCAACCCGGCGATGATTTGTGGAAGGTTGCAAAACGCTACAATACGCCATTTGATGAGCTTGTGCATATTAATGAAATAGAAAACCCCGGCAAGGTTTTACCGGGGACTAAATTGCTGTTGTTGAAGAATGCGGTTTAAGTGAAAAGAGATAGGCCACGGATTAACACGGCTAAAAGACTAGATTAACACGGATGCCCAGCGTTTTTAATCCGTGAAAATCAAAGTTTTTAGCCGTGTTAATCCGTGGCCTATTATTTATCTTGATTTGCCATGCAGCACATAACGTGCGCCGGTCTCGAATTCGGTTATAAGCGTAATTACTCTATCATCTTCTGTTACAACAATATCTGTTTCGTGCATAGAATTTTGCAAAAACCTTGCATTGTTGCGGGGGGATGTTTCTGTATCGTAATCAAAATCACTGTAATCTACATAGAAGGAAAATATTTGCCACTGCATTGGTCCATAGTCTGTAATAAGAGTTATTGAATTATTCTCCGCAAAAAAATCGGGATTAAGAAAACGGTAAAGAGTGGAAAATTGGCCACCCGCCGATGGGAAACCGCCGTAAATAACAATATTTCCGCTTGCGCCCGGGCTAATGTCGCCCACTTTCATAAATACCGCCCCATATTCAGACGGGATGTTGCGCATGTTGTGCGTGTGATAAAAATCCGAGCCTATGTCACGCAAAACCGGCTCGTTTATGCTTGTCCCAAGTATACCTATTTGGGCAAACATGTTTTCGTTACCGAAGTTTTCTTGCAAAATTTCGCTGATATTTCTTTCCGGTGGAGTTATTATGTTGGCCTCTTCCGCCGCTACCGGGTCGGTTTGGTGGTTATCGTCTTGTGCCGCCTGTATTCTTGCGGTTACCGCAATACGCAAATTCTGTGGAAAGTTGGTAAACAGTATAAAGTACGCACCCACTAGGGTTAAAATCATTAAAATAGCTGAGAATATATAGCCGTGGGCCCGTTGCAACCTGCTCGGTTGATTTTCCGCTTGCGCCGGCACTTTATAAGGTGACTCTTCGGAAAGTATATCTTCTACTGGGACTGGGAAGTGTATTTCTTCCGGTAGATGCGCTGCGCTTGTAGCCGCATATTTTGGCTTGTGCCTATCCTTTGGTGGTTCCCGTTCAAGCGATTCTTCAGTTATGCCCAGCACTTTGCGGCGGTAACTTTCCATCGCATCTAAGGGTTGCGGCGGCGCATCTACTATCGGCACGGTTGGCTTTGGTTCTGCAACTATATCAACCTGCTCTACTTCTTGTGTGATGCGCATTGGCTGTGTATCAAAAATAGGTAGTCCAACATGAGAGCGTATGGCATTTTCCAATAGAAACGCTATGCTTAAATTTGATGCTTTTGCCAATTGGCTCATCCACAGCGGTATGTCTATATCGTAAGATTCTGTCTTGCCGGAAAAATGTGCATGATACATGTCTGTACTGGTCATAACGATGGAAGACGTTTGAGTATCCGTTATTGGTATTTCATCTATTAATTGAGGAGAGGGGATAGCCTTGCCGTATTGCTCCATCTCAAAAAGGCATAGGCAAAGAACAGCCTCTGCTTTTTTTGCGGCATCCGTCATGTTTAGTCCTTGTGTGTAGCAACCTGGTAAATCCGGGAAGGAAACATCAACAGTGCCTGTACTGTTGGTTGTATAAATTGCTGTAAATAAATACTGCATGCATGCGCTCCTTGCTAGATGCAGAGTATAAACCAAAGTAACTATACAGTCAATGTGCGCAAGCGTCAACCATTGTGTTTGCATCTGTAACCATATTGTAACTTACGCACTGTATAAATATGTGTCGCAATAACAAAGCAATTAGAGTTTAGTGCGTGTTTTTGCTTAATGTTGCCGAGGAATAAAATTATTTTTGTGTGCGCAAATTGGCACAAACATAATTTGCGCTGGTTTGTTGGTGCAGTTGCTTTTACTAAATGACATATGGAAGTAGTAATTTTCTATGAATTTAAGAAAGGGCTACTTTTCCTATTATAGGTTTGATTCGCTTTTTCCCCTATAGGGGTTTTACTGTTTAGCCCTGCATTTAGTGCATTTTTTGCTATCAAGAGTTCTTTTTTTATAGATAAGGGCAGCGTCTTGCCCATTAGAACAATAGTAAAGGGATTATTTGCCAAACAATTGACTGCATTGTAATTATTACACACAGAGTGTATCGTCATAACAGAATATTTATAAAAATTACTCGTAAAGGCTTGCATTGCTTCTCTTTCTGATTTATACTTAGACTATGTCTAAGACTTGTCATAGATTTTGTCCTGTTTTGTGGACGGTTCACTAGAAGGAGTTGCTTTTTATGATAGCTGAGCGATTAAAACTTTTAAGGAAAGAAAGTGGTCTTACGAAACGAGATCTTGTTTCGCAACTACCAATAAACTATAGCACATATGCAAATTATGAGTCTGGATTTAGGGAACCAAATTCTGAAGTACTGCAGGTTTTAGCCAAGCATTTTAATGTTAGCTTGGATTACCTGCTTGGCGTTAGTGATAACCGAAAAAAAGCAGATGAAATTGCTGTACTTAATGATGAAGAACATGCCCATATTTCCGGCTACAGAAGGCTTGATAGCCATGGCAGGGAAATGGTAGATATTGTGCTGCAAAAAGAACTGGAGCGCATCAATTTTATAAATACCAAGCATTCAGTAATAAAGGAAAGTAAGCAAGACGAAAGTTGGATAGAATTGCAGGTGTATCAGCAAAAAGCATCTGCGGGGCTCGGCAGTTACCTTAGTGATGATAGCGATTCTGACTACGAGTTAATGCGCTTTGCAACAACAGCTATCAGCCGCCGAGCAGATTTTTGCGTGAAAATTAGGGGCGAAAGCATGGAGCCAAAAATTTGTGATGGTGACATTGTATTTGTAAAGGCTGCCCCTAAAGTAGATATAGATAATGTAGGCATTTTCATCTACGATGGCGAGTCATTCTGCAAGCGGTTGCGCCTAGACAATAAAAAAGGAACTCTGTACTTAGAGTCCCTTAACAAGGCTTTTGCGCCTAGAGTGATAAATAACCCGGACGCATTACGTACCGTGGGTTTGGTAATTGGTATTGCAGAAAAAGCGTAAATTTCTTATATATAGCGACTAAGTATTATTAAAGCACCAACAAGAATGATGACCCCCAATGATAAAATATCTGCAGGGGTTATTTTTATTTCATTCATTTTTGTGCGCCCGTTATCGCCTCTGTAACAGCGGGCTTCCATTGCTGTGGCCAACTCGTCTGCACGTTTAAAAGCGGAAACAAAAAGCGGAATTAGAATTGGAATTAAGTTTCGCCCTCTTTTCAGCGGGCCGCCGGATTCAAAGTCTGCCCCGCGTGCTTTTTGGGCTTTGATTATTTTATCCATTTCTGCTGCAAGCGTGGGGATAAACCTTAGCGCAATGGTCATCATCATTGCTATGTCGTGCACCGGCACTTTGATGTACTTTAGTGGTTTTAATAGAGACTCTATGCCACCGGTTAATTCCAAAGGCGAGGTTGCAAGGGTTAAAACAGAGGTGCCTGTAATTATTAAGACAATCCTAGCCCCCATTTGCCCTGCTTGCAAAAGCCCTTCCAAGGTAATTGTAATAAAGAAAAAGCTCACAAGAATAGTTTCTCCAGGCGCCAGCAATAAGTTTATGACAACCGCAAATGCCAGCATAAACATGATATTGCGCAAACCTCGTATAAACATTTTGAAGGGCACTTTGGAGATATAAATAAGCGCCAGTACATAAACTGCTGCTATGGCATAACCTATAAAGTTATTAACCATAAGTAGTGCGGTAATGTGAATAATTGCACCCATCAGTTTTACTCTTGGGTCTGTACGGTGGATTATTGAGCCGGTGGGGTAGTATTGCCCTATTGTTATTCTGGACATGTTAGCACCTCCATGGCCTCTTCTACAGAGAATATGCCTAGGTCTTTGCTATTTTCCAACTTCGCAAATAGCTTACTTATTTCCGGCGTGTCCAGCCCCATATTTTCCAATGCTTCCCCCTTAGAAAATACTTGTTTGGGTGTACCTTGTGTAAATACTTGTCCTTCTTTCATTACAATAATCCTGTCTGCCAGAGAAGCGGCGTCATCCATGCTGTGGGAAACAATTATCACAGTCGTGCCTTTGGTTTTGTTTATTTGCTTTAATAAGCTAAGTATTTCCGCTTTGCCCTTGGGGTCTAACCCTGCGGCAGGCTCGTCCAGAATAAGTATTTCCGGCTCCATAGCAAGTACGCCTGCTATGGCAACTCGCCGTTTTTGTCCGCCAGACAGGTCGAATGGCGACCGGTCAAACATTTCTTCCGGTATGCCAACAAGGGATAAGGCGTTGCGGGCTTGCGCTTCCGGGTTTGCGTGTTTCATTTTTACAGGCCCAAAGCTAACGTCTTTTAGAATGGTTGATTCAAAGAGTTGATATTCTGGGTATTGAAATACTAGACCAACTTTGGTTTTGTTTTTTTGGGCGGAAGCGATTTCACCAGCAACTTTGGTTTTCCTGCTAAAGATGCTCTTGCCCTTGGTTTTGTTTTTTTTGTAAAAAGCTTCCCCGCCCGCATAAACACTACCCTTGGTGGGTTTTAGCAACCCATTGAAATGCTGTATGAGCGTGCTTTTCCCGGAACCGGTATGCCCAATTATCGCTACAAATTCACCTTTACCAATTTCAAGGCTTACATTGTTTAATGCGGTTTTTTCAAAAGTAGAATTGGGGTTATAGGTATGCGTAAGATTCTTAACTTCTATTATTGCGGGGTGCGAAGGCATGGCGGCAATGTCCAGCTTGCTTGTGATTTTGAATGACGGAGCATGCTCGATAAATTCGTCCACAGTAAGAACCGTTGGGATGGGTATTCCCTTTGTTGCCAACTTAAAAGCAAGCTCCGTAATTTTTGGAACAGCTAAACCAAGGGCTTTAACTTCATCCGGCTTTCCAAAAACCTCTTTCGGGGTGCCATCCATTTTTACCTCGCCTTTTTCCAAAATAATAATGCGTTTTGCTTTAGCGGCTTCTTCCATAAAATGCGTTATTAGTATAATGGTTATGCCATAGTCTTTGTTGAGCCGCAACACTGCGTCCAGCACTTCTTTTCTGCCGGAGGGGTCTAACATTGCAGTGGGCTCATCTAAAACAATGCAACTAGAGCGCATAGCAAGTACCCCTGCAATAGCTACCCTTTGCTTTTGCCCGCCGGATAACATATGGGGTTGCTTATCTTTTAAGTGGTGTATGCCAACATCTTTTAAGGCTGTGTTTACCAGCTTGCGTATTTCTTCCGGAGGGGTGCCGAGGTTTTCGGGGCCAAAAGCAACATCTTCTTCTACGATAGAGGCAACTATTTGGTTGTCCGGGTTTTGGAACAGCATACCTGTGGTGCGGCGCACTTCCCATATGTTTGTGGGGTCTTTTGTGTCCATTCCGTTTACCCAAAGGGTGCCGCCTGTAGGCGTTAACAAAGCATTAAGATGCCTTGCAAGCGTAGACTTGCCGGAGCCATTGCTGCCTAGTATGGCAACAAATTCTCCGGATTTGATATCTATATCTATGCCGTTCAACACTTTTTCAGGTGTGTCAGTTTCGTCAAAACTACTGTATTCAAATGATAGGTTTTCTGCTTTAATCAAAGAATTTACGCCCCTTCGTTTGTGCAATTTTAGACACCAATACTACCACAAAACCCAGGCAAATACAGCTTTTTTGTGGTATAATCTTGTTTAGTGTCTTAGACATAGCCTTAGAAACGTAATTATCAAAATTGCGATAGGCAAGGACATGCTTGTTTTTTGCAATAATCGATATTGAGGTGTGCGATGGAATGGATTAAAGTCAGCGTTGAAACTACAAGCAATGAAACAGAAACCGTTACAGCATTGTTGATGCAAGCAGGTATTACCGGAGTAGAAATTATAGATGCAACCGAAAGAGCCGCTTTTTTAGAAAGCACTAAACGCACCTGGGACTATGCAGAGGAATCTCTTTTAATTGTAGATTCAGACAAGGCATATGTTGTTTTTTATGTAACCAAGGACAACAATGGTACAGAGTTGCTAGCGCAGGCTAAAAACCTAGTTGCCCCACGCAGTATAAACATAGAGCAAACTAACGACGAAACTTGGCTTAACGAGTGGAAGAAACATTTCAAACCAATTCGCGTTGGCAATGTTGTTATAGTGCCTGAGTGGGAAGAGTATATAAAAGAAAATGACAGCGATATTATCTTTACAATAGACCCAGGTACCGCATTTGGCACAGGCCAGCACCAAACTACAAAGTTGTGTGTATCCGCCGTAGAAAAGTGGATTAAACCCGGAGATAAAATTATAGATGTTGGTTGTGGCAGTGGAATACTATCAATCATAAGTTTGTTGGTTGGCGCAAACCATGTTTATGCCATTGATATAGATCCCGCGGGGGCCATTGCCGCAACAAAGAGGAACGCAGAACTTAACCCTGTAGACCTATCAAAGCTGGTTATTCAAGCAGGCGATATAATTTCCGATGCCAAAGCAAGAAACGATGCGGGCAACGGATATGATGTTGTTGTTGCAAACATTGTTGCGGATGTAATAATTCCGCTTGCGCCGGTTGCTATGCAATTATTAAAGCCCGGTGGGCTATTTGTTACCTCCGGCATAATAGACGAAAGATTAGATGACGTTTATAACGCCTTTACCCAGGCGGGCATAATCGTACTGGAAACAAAAAACATGGAGGGCTGGAACTCCGTAGTGGGGAGCGCAAATGCCTAAGTATTTTTTTAAACCGGACAAACCTCTTTCAATAGGTAGCGAAATTGTACTAGAGGGCGACACGGCCTTCCATTTAGTGAATGTATTGCGTATCAAAACAGGAGACGAATTAACTCTCTGTGACGGCAGCAACACTGATTATATCGTTGTTGTATCGCTTTTTTCAAAAAAAACAAAAGTGTCCGCAGTAGTTAAAAATATTACCCCTTGTGCAACCGAACCAAGCATAAAAATATCTCTGTATCAATCTTTACCAAAGGGCGACAAGTTGGATTTGATAATTCAGAAAACAGTAGAGCTTGGCGTTACGGAAATAATCCCGGTTGTAACATCTCGTTCGCTAGTTAAACCCAAGAATAATAAAACAGAGCGGTATCAGCGCATTGCGGAATCTGCGGCGGGCCAAAGTATGCGCGGCATTGTACCCAAAGTGCATGAGCCAATTAGCTTTAACGATGTACCCGTGGGCGAGACAACTTTTGTCGCATATGAGGGCGAGAAAATACTGTCCTTTAAAACTGCACTACTCAAAGCCAATTCAAACAAAATTAACATTTGGATAGGCCCCGAAGGTGGGTTTGCGCCCGAAGAAATAGCCGCTCTAACAGAAAAAGGCGCAATACCTATATCACTAGGCGCAAGAATTTTACGAACAGAGACCGCCGCCATTGCAACCATAGCGCAAATGATATGCTTATTGGAGGGTTAGGATGGAAATATATTTTGATAACGCAGCAACAACAGAGGCTATTGGCAACCCATCTTCCCCACACAAAATAGGCCTTTCGGCAGAGCGGGCATTGGCTATAGCCAGGGAAGAAATGGCGTGCTTATTAAAATGCAAGCCCTCCGAAGTGATATTCACCTCCGGCGGTACTGAGGCAAATAATTTGGCCATACTGGGCTTTGCCAAAGCAAACCGTCACAAGCCGGTCAGTTACTTAACCCAAGAATGGGAGCATCCATCAATTGTGGAGCCATTAAAGCATATTAAAGAAGAAAAAAGCGGCACAGTAATATTCACTCCGCATGAAAAATGGATAAGCAACGAAAATGAAGTTATATTTGCGGCAATTTCTCATGTAAACAACGAAACCGGAGACATCCATAATGTAGCAGAAATCGCAAAACAGCTAAAAGACAAAAACCCAAACACTACAGTGCTGGTAGACGGTGTACAAGGCTTTGGCAAAGAGCCGCTCGATTTAACACACATAGACATGTACAGCTTTAGCGCACATAAATTTGGCGGCCCCTCAGGAGTTGGTGGCTTATTAATAAAAAGAGGCATAAAGGTAAAACCCTTGATGTATGGTGGCGGGCAAGAGTGCGCCCTGCGCCCCGGCACAGAAAATCTAACCGGCATATTGCACATGGTTGAGGTTGCAAAACAAATACCACCTATAAACCCGCAAATCAAATTAACATTGCTGCAATTATCAACTGAGTTGGCGGATGTTTGCATAAACCAAACAACAAACAAAGTATCCGACCATATATTAAACATGAGCTTCTTAGGCGTAAGAGGTGAGCCGCTTGTGCACATGCTTTCAGAACGAGGAGTGCATGTTTCTATGGGCGCGGCTTGCCGTAGCAAAAAAAACAGCAAAACCGTGTTGGAAGTAATGGGATTTGCTCCGGAGCGGTCAAGTTCGGCCGTAAGGTTTAGCTTTTCGCCACACAACACAGTAGATGACGCTGTAAAAGCAAAAGAAATCATAATAGAATCAGTAACATCTTTACGGAAGATGCTAGGAGGACGGCAATGGAAATAAAAACAGTTATGCTGGTTAAATACGGCGAGATTGCTCTGCGCAAAGGCAATAGAGCGTTTTTTGAACATAATTTGCTGGATGCTATAAGGCATAACCTGCGTGAACACAAACTAAAAGTAAGCAGGGAGCAAGGGCGCTTTCTGATAGAAGACCCGGGTGGAGATGTAAACATTGAAGAAGTTCTGCCAAAGATACAACACATCTTTGGGCTAACTTCCTTTTGCATAGCAGGCAAAACTACCGCTATGGATATTAAAGATTTACGCCCATTGGCATTAAACTTTATCAGTAACCATTGCAAAGGCAAGAAGACTTTTAAAGTAAACACCAAGCGCAGCGATAAACAATATCCCCTACTATCCGGCGAAGTTTCCGCTGAAATTGGCGAAGAAATTTTTGAATCTGACTTAGGGCTAACTGTAGACCTGCATAATCCGGACATAATCCTTTGGGTAGAGCTTAGAAACAGCACCTACTTCTATATAGAAAGCATAATAGGTGAAGGCGGATTGCCCTACAAAACCAGCGGCAAAGGAGTGCTATTGCTTTCCGGTGGGTTCGACAGCCCGGTGGCAGGCTACCTCGCCGCCAGACGCGGTGTGGAAATTGTGTGTATCTATTTCCATTCTCCACCCTTTGTTTCTGAAAGAGCAGAAGACAAGGTAAAAGACTTGGCTCGGGAATTAACAAAATTCACAGGAAAAATAAAACTATGCGTTATTCCATTCACTGACGTGCAGTTGTTTTTAAAGGAAGAAACTCGTCCGGAAAAGCTAACTATTTTCTTAAAACGTGCCATGCTGCACATCGCAAGTGCACTTGCAGAAAAAGAAAACGCCGGCTGCCTTATAACGGGCGATAGTGTAGGCCAGGTTGCCAGTCAAACGATACAGAGCCTTGCGGCGGTAAATTCTGCGGCAAAATTTACGGTGCTACGCCCCTTATCAATTATGGACAAACAGGAGATAATAGATATAGCACACAAAATTGGCACATACCCAATATCCGTGCGCCCCTATGACGATTGCTGTACATTGTTTGTAGCAAAACACCCAGAAAATAAACCCAATGCAAATGCAATTGAAAAAATTGAAAGTTATATTATGCCCCGCTTACAACCGCTCTTAGAAAATGCCTTAGAAAATGCAGAATATGTTAGCGTTTAACCATAAGATGGGGTATAATCTTATAATGAAAGGATTGTAGCGACATGAAAAAATTAATTTTAACTCTTATTGCAGGCTTAGTAATTATACTTGCTGCCTGCGCAGAAGAAGGAGCAGCCAATATGATTCCAGACGAAGATTTACCACTACTAGACGGTTACGTCCTAGAGCAACTTAAGGACAACCCGGTAACCCTTTTACAGCTTCAGCCATTAACACCGGGTGAAGAGTTAATGGTTTTGCACACGACACTGGGAGACATCACCCTACGCTTTTTCCCGGAAGAAATGCCCCGCACTGTAGAAAATTTTGTAACCCACGCACGTAACGGTTTTTACGACGGGTTGGTTTTCCACCGCGTTATACCCGGTTTTATGATACAGGGCGGTTGCCCTCTGGGTACAGGTACAGGCGGTAATAGTATTTGGGGTGCTAGGTTTGACACAGAGCCAAGCTTTAACTTGCGGCACTTCCGCGGTGCTATTGCAATGGCACATGCAGGCCCGGGTACCATTGGTAGCCAATTCTATATCGTGCAAAACAGCGAATTGGACCCGGTTACTATACAGCAGTTTGACGCTGTTAGGTCTCAGCTGGGCGAACCTGTGGGCAGGTTTAGTGATGGTACACGCTTGAACCTAGGCGACATACACCCGGAATTGGAATTTGACCATTTTATAGAGCATGGCGGCACACCACACTTAGATTGGGTGCGCAATACAGAAAGCGGCCACCCTGTATTTGGTCATGTTGTAGAAGGTATGGATGTTGTAGATGCTATAGCGAACACCTCTGCACTTGGTAATCGTCCTATGGAGGACGTAATAATTGAGCGAGTTTCTTTCATAATCTACGGAGAATAAATAATGATATATTTAGATAACGCGGCAACTACCCCACTTCATCCGGCGGCAAAGGCCGCTATGTTGCCATACCTTGACACTGTGTTTGCCAACCCATCCAGCGTATACAGCCCTGCCAGAGCAGAGCGAAAAGCGATAGATGAAGCAAGGCAAATTGTTGCAGATACTATTGGTGCCAACGCCTCAGAGATTTTTTTCACATCCAGCGGTACCGAAGCTGATAACTGGGCGATAAAAGGAATAATAGAAGCAACAGAGAAAAAGCACATAATAACCAGCAGTGTGGAACACCACGGCATATTTAATGTATGCGAATATCTCAAAACTCAAGGCTACGAAATCACTTATCTGCCCGTGGATGACACCGGGCTTGTAAGCGTACAAGATGTAGAAAAAGCAATACGGCCTGATACAGGTCTTGTATCTATAATGCTTGCAAACAACGAGGTTGGCACGATACAGCCACTAAGGCAAATTTCAGAAATTACAAAAAAGTATAAAATTCCACTGCATACAGACGCTGTGCAAGCAGTTGGGCACATTCCCGTTGATGTAAACGATTTGGGTGTAGACTTGCTATCCCTTTCCGCACACAAGTTTTACGGGCCTAAGGGTGCGGCGGCATTGTACGTAAAAAAGGGCACAAAAATTGCCCCCCTGATGCATGGGGGCATGCAGGAGCGCAACCGCCGTGCCGGTACAGAAAATGTAATGGGCTTGGTGGGCATGGGTGCGGCGCTTAAAGCCAGTGTTGAGGAAATGCCGCATGAATTTGTACGTATTACAAAAATGCGCGACCGGATTATAAATGAAATCCTTAACGATATTCCACACACAGTGCTAAATGGTGCTACAAGAGAGAGCAGACTGCCTGGCAATGTAAATATTTCTTTCCGATTTATCGAGGGTGAATCTTTGCTGTTGTACCTGGATATGCAGGGTTGCTATGCATCTACAGGTTCTGCCTGCTCTTCCGGAGCATTGGAACCATCTCATGTGTTAATGGCCATGGGCGTTTCGCACGAACTCGCAAACGGCGCAATTCGTTTTACACTTGGGCGGGAAAACACAGAAGAAGATATAAAGAAACTTATGGCGATTTTAAAACCCGCCGTTACTAAATTACGTGAACTATCCCCACTGTATGATGATTTTCTAATGCAACAAGAAATGAGGTAACTATGGAATACACTCCAAAAGTAATAGACCATTTTGTAAACCCACGCAATGTAGGTGAAATAGACGATGCCAGCGGTATAGGCAATGTAGGCAACGCTAAATGCGGCGATATAATGCGTGTTTATCTTAAAATCGAAGAAGATGTGATTGTTGATGCGAAATTTAAAACTTTTGGCTGCGGTGCTGCCGTAGCAACGTCCAGTATGGCCACAGAAATGGTAAAGGGCAAAACGATACAGGAAGCCCTTGCAATTACCAACAAAGCAGTGATGGAAGCCTTAGATGGCTTGCCGCCTGTAAAGGTACACTGCTCTGTGCTTGCGGAAGAAGCATTACAGTCTGCATTATGGGATTACGCACAAAAAAACGGAATTACAATTGAAGGTTTGGAAGAGCCAAAAGGCGAGCACGAGCACTAAAAACATTTAGCCACGGATTTACACGGATTAATCTGTGCGAATCCGATCTTGTCTGTGTACTCCGTGGCCAATCCCTTAGTTTCATTCAGGAAAGAGGTATGGTTATGTACAACAAAGGTGACAAAATCGTGTATCCATTGTACGGCGCAGGTGTTATCCAAGACATTGAGTTAATTGAGATTGATGGCGCAACCCATACCTATTATGCACTTCATGTGCCTGTAAATAATTTAGGGCTAAAGGTATCCGCCCAAAAGGCAGCAGACCTTGGAGTGCGCCCGGTATTGCCTAAAGAAGAATTACTCAAGACATTGCACGAAAGCAATTGTGTAAACATAGAAATGTCCGAAAATTGGAACCAACGACAGCAAGAAAACATGGAAAAAATTAAAACCGGGGACTTATCAAAAGTAGCACAAGTGTTTCGTTGTCTTTTAATGCGCGAGCGCGAGCGGGGACTTTCTACTGCCGAGAAGAAAATTATGACTACTTCTAAACAGATAATTTTGTCTGAGCTTATGCTTTCTTTGGAAATAGAACGTTCAGACGCGGAAGAAATTCTTGACCGTAGTATTCAATAAACAGGAGGTATATATGCAAAATAACATCACATTGTTTATTACCGAGGATTATCAAGCATTAAGCCGGCAGGCAGCGCAAGTTTTTGCCCAAGCAGTAGCAAAAACACCCACAGGCAACTTTGGTTTTGCAACCGGGAGTTCTCCGGTGGGTATGTACAAGGAACTTATTAAAATGCAAAATGCAGGAGAAGTTAACCTAAAAGGCTTAACCGCATTTAACTTGGACGAATACTATCCCCTTTCTCCAACCGACCCACAAAGCTATAGTTGTTTTATGGCGGAAAGCTTGTTTGATGCAATTTCTCTTCCTGTAGAAAAACGCAATATTCCAAAAGGCGATGCACCCGACCCATTGGCAGAATGCACCCGCTACGAGGAATCGATAACCAATGCCGGCGGAATAGAACTGCAAATACTCGGCATTGGCAATAACGGCCACATCGGTTTTAACGAACCGGCAGAAGCATTTGCAGGTACAACAAATTATGTAGAACTGGCAGAAGACACAATAAACGCAAATGCACGTTTCTTTGAAGATATAAACGACGTGCCCAAACACGCGCTAACAATGGGTATCAAAAGCATAATGATGGCAAAGGCAATTTTGCTCGTTGCCAGCGGCGAGGGTAAGGCAAAAATAATACATGAAGCTTTAACCGGGCCAATTACTCCGCAAGTTCCGGCATCTGTTTTGCAATTGCACCACAGTGTAACCGTTGTAATAGACAAGGCGGCAGCAAAATACTTTAAGTAGGATATGATTTAATGCGAGAGAGGCAAAAAGCTAGGGGCGGCGGCTCATTTGTTCGTCAGGCTGCCATTTTAGCGGCAGCCTCTCTTTTTGTGCGTTTTATCGGCTTTGCCTACCGTATACCACTCACAGCCCTTATTGGGGATGTAGGGAATAATTTGTACATTTCCGCCTACAGTGTATATGCATTTGCTATTGTTATTTCCTCAGGGGCATTGCCCAGCACAGTTTCCCGCCTGGTAAGTGAACGTTTAGCAAAACGCGAATACCATAACGCACACGAACTGTTTAAAACAGCCCTGGTATTTGCACTATTTTCCGGCGCGGCAGTGGGCGTGCTTATGTGGGTTGGTGCAGAGTGGATATTAAACCTTCTGGGCCAACCGCAGGAAGCAATTACAGCGGTACGAGCACTTGCCCCTACTCTGTTTTTCGTTGCTATGCTGGCAGTGTTCCGCGGTTACTTCCAAGGCATGAAAACAACTGTACCCACGGCAATATCTCAAGTGTTGGAGCAAGTAGTTAATGTTGTATTTACGGTGGTGCTGGCAAGCGCTTTTATGCAAGTAGCCGGACTACAACATGCTGTTGCGGGTGCCGCAGCAGGCACGGGCATTGGTGCCATTGCCGGGCTTGCTGTAGTAATAATAATTTATATGTTTGCGGTAAAGCTGTTCAAGCGCCGCATAGCACGAGACCATACGCCGGGAGAAAGCAAAATTATTCAGCTTAGTGCAATAATAAAAACGGCCATGCCAATTGCGCTGGGCATGGGTATATTTCAGCTTACTACGTTAATAGACCTTAGTATGCTCTCCGGCGGAATGAGCAACTTTTTCCCGGACTTAGAGATACAAACATTAACCGGGCAGTTTACAGGCAAGTATCTGTTGTTTATAACATTACCTGCATCATTATCACTTGCACTGTCTTCTGCAATTATTCCGGAAATAACAAGCTCTGCTGTAAAAATGGAAAAAGCAGCGGTAAGACATAAAACAAACACGGCACTGCGCATTTCTATGATACTTTCCATTCCTTCTGCCGTGGGGCTTGCGGTTTTGGCGGATCCAATTATTGCGCTACTGTTCCCTGGCCACCCGGAAGGCGGTTGGCTGCTTAGGTGGGGCTCTGTGGCGATAATCTTTATGGCACTTGTGAATGTATTAACAGGTACATTGCAAGGGCTTGGCCACACAAAGATGCCAATGGTTGCCGCATTTTTTGGCGTATTGGTTAAGATACCCGCAAACTTTGTGTTAATTGGTATACCCCAGATTAACGTACTGGGGGCAGTTATTAGCACCATATTATGTTACGCTGTTGCGGCTATTATTAATATGTACTACCTATACAAAACCTCCGGCGTGTTACCGGAGGTGGGAGGCACATTTGTAAAACCAGCACTTGCGGCAGCTGGTATGGGTATGGTTTGTTATATTGTTTACTTTACAATTAATATGTTTATGCCCTCTGCTATTGCGACTATTGCTGCACTTTTGATTGGTGGATTAGCATATTTGCTATTTATGTGTGCGTTGAAGGGGTTTAAACAGTCGGATTTAAATGCCATGCCGCTGCCTAAGAGGGTTAAACGTTGGTTAAAATAAAAAAAATTGGCTGTCGCGCACAGCCAATTTTTTTATTTCGCAAACATAGATAAATACGGGCTTTCGCCTGCAAATGACTTCTTCAATGTTTCGTGCAGCTTTAGAACAACGTCCGGGGAGATATATTTAGGCTCCCACTTTTTAACTTTTTCAGGGCTTACATGCTGGATATTTTGCCTTAATGCTACTATTTCACTTTCTCTTTCCGACATGCGGTTGCGCAAGTCTTCAATTTCTGTGGAAAGAGGACGAAGAGTAGTTAACTCGGTTTCTTTCTCTTCAATACTTGATAGAATGCTGCGAATTTGCTCATCATCAAAGGCATCGGTGGTGTAGGATTGAAGTTTTTCCTCCAGTGACAAAAGCTCTCCGGTTTTTTCGCTAATTTTGGCATTGAGTTGGTGAATACTTTCATCTCTGCCTTTTACTAAATAAGTTAGCTCACTTATCTGGGCTTCTTTTTTATTTAACAAATCCTGTATCTGCGAAACATCCTCCGACATACTTAGCTGTTCGCCAAGCTTAACCAATAGCGCAGAAACTTCAATTTCCTTGTCGCTTATGCGCCCCTCTAGCTCCTTGATATTCTTCTCTTTAGCGGAAAGGATAGCAGAAAGGTTTTGAACTTTCTCGCTATGCTCTTTGGTTATAGCTTCGTTTATAGCTAACTGGTTTTTTAGTTCTTGGGCATTCACTTCTTCTACTTTAAGCAACGCAAGTTTTTTCTCATTTTCTTCAAGCTGGTAGGTTAGGTTGTCTATTTCTAAGTCTTTTTCGTCAATTTTCCGACGCACATCTCGCATGCGTAAGGATTTTTCATGCATTTCGGCAAGTTCTGCAGCTTGATCTTCATATTCACGCTTTGATTTTTCTAACGCACGCTCAAGATCCCTTATGCGTTTATTCGCATCTAAGATAGCTTGAGAATCATAATCGCCGCCCACTACTTTGGACTCTAGCTCTAAAACACGGCGCCTGCTTGCCGCAAGCAAGTTTTCAAGTTCGTTAATCTCACCTAGTTTATATGTGGCTCCGGCATTAAATTCTCTAAGTTGAGTCTCTTTTGTCTCTAGCTGGTGTTTAAGGTCTTGAATTTTTTGGTCTTTACTTGTTGTTTTTAGCTCCAATTCTTGTAACCGTGCCTCTTTTGCATCTAAAACATAGCGCATGTTACGCAGCTCTGCATTGGAGTTTTCAAAAGATGTTTGGACAAGATGCATATCTGCAACTTTGGTCTTTAACTCTGCAAGTTTTGCTTCCAACGCTGATATTGTAGCATCCTTAGCTTGAAGTTTGGAGTAAAGCCCGGCGGTCTCGGCACTTTTTTCCTCAAGAGACTTGAGCTTAAAGTCCTTTGCGGAAAGCTCTTGAGACATATCGCGCACAAGAGCTTCCTTTGCATTAAGCGTAGCTCTTAAATTAACGACTTCCGCAGAAGATAAGGACAATTCTTTAACTTGTATTACCTTTGAATCCAAGGACGCGTTTAGTTCTTGAATTTGGATATTCTTTTTTGAGATTTCTGCTTTAAGGTCATGTATAACGTCATTGTTAGCTGAGATTTGAGCACTAAGTTCATGCACTCTAAAGCTATTTTGCTCATGTTGGGCATAACGATGTTCTTTTTCGTTCATACTGGAGGTTAATTCTTGAATTTGATTGTCTAAAAAGCGTGACCGAGACTCGCTGTCATCGCAACGCTTGCGTAGCTGTTTAATTTCGTTTTCTTTTTCTGTCAGTTCAGCTTTATAACTACTTCCGTCATTTTTTTCCAATTTAACACGCAAGCCTTCTGCTTGTGTTTGCAATAACCTAGCTCTGCCCAGAACATCTTCATATTTACGCTGCAAATCTTCATACGCATTTTCTTTTGCGCTGATGGTGCCTGAAAAGTTACTGGATTGTGACTCGGAGGCACGCAAACGGTCTTGTAATTCCGCAATTTTTGCGTCTTTTTCCGATAAAGCAGATGTTAGGTTTGATAGTGTTTGGTTCATGCTTGAAATTTGCGACAACACACCATCTGGCTCAATAGGTTGTTGATAAGTTTGATATGTTTGTGGAGGTGGTGTGTGCTGCCCATGCCCATGTACAGGGGCATGAGAGGGAACCAGCGGCTGTTGATGCTGGTTATAAGGAGTGTAATTATACGAAGTTTGTTGAGATAAGTGCTGCGGTTGATGGGCGACAGGCGGATTATGAGCTTGATGGTGCCCATGCACTACAGGTGGTTGCAAAGCTTGTGGTTGCGTTGGCATACTTGCCGTACGCATATGTGGATATTTATCTGCATACGCAGTGCGCACAATGGTAGCTCCTTCTTCAGACAAAAATATGGTACCGTCTGGGGAGGTTTGTTTTGCGCCGATTGTTGCCTCTAATGTACTTTTTAAAGGCTCTTTGATAACACGGTTGTATACCGCTTGTTTGCTCACGCCAAGCTCATCTGCCAGTTGCTTTAAGGTAACCATGTTTACGCTTGCCTCCCTATATATTCAGGTAGAGTAGTGACACTTTACGACAAAATATGCTGTTAGTTGTTGGATTGTTAGTTTACACACACTTTGTGCTTGTTGTCAACACCTACACGAATAATGTAAACAAAACTGTAACATTTATGCATGTTTATAGATGCAAACTATAAAATAACTTACGCCCAAAACAGAAAAAGATGCCTCTTTTACTGCGGCATCTTTTTTATTTTCTTTTCTTTTTCAAACCCAACTAATTTTGCAGGAACTTTGCCGGGGTAGTTGCTTATCCATTGGTTGTAATCTTCTACATATTTATTATGTTTGTCTATCATTTCGTTTAATACCACATAGTCTACTTTTTCTTCTACGCTTAAAGCATCCAGAATTTCTTCTATATTAATAAGGGATGCGTCTATAGCGAAACGCTTTTTTTCAGTTTTTTTATACTGCCATAATAACGTTACCGAGATAATAAGTATTATAAAGGAAAGAACTCCGAACCAAGTAATCACTTTTGGCACATCCTTACCATTTGTTTTATATGTTCCGGAGTTGTACCACAACAGCCTCCCAGAATAGATACACCATGTTCTTTTAGCTCCAGCATAAATGACGCATAATCTTGTGGCGTTAAAGTATAGGTAATTGCGCCGTTTATCATTTCCGGCAAACCTGCATTGGGCTGCATAAATATTGGTGTGCGGGTTAGAGTTAATAATTCCACAGCAAAAGCATTTAAGTTGTTAAAGCCATTACCGCAATTAATACCAATAGCGTCTACATTTAAGTTATCTAAACACTCTACTATGTCCTTTATCGAATTACCGTACATGGTGCGTCCGTTTTCGTTAAATGACATAGATCCAAAAATCGGCAGTTTTGTTTTTTTGGCCAAACCTGCTGCAATTTCTAATTCATTAATATCCATCATCGTTTCTATTAGTATAAGGTCTGCGTTGTTTTTTAACCCTGCATCTATTGTTTTTGTAAAGATATCCGCAACATAATCTGTCGTATCAGTGCCATAGGGTTCTAGTATTAAACCTGTGGGGCCTAAATCCAGTGCTACCAAACCTTTATGTACTAAACGGGCGTTGTTAAAAGCAGCACTTATAAGTTGTGCATAATTTGAGTGGTTGTGATAATAAGCCCCGAATGTATTTGCAGTTAAAATATCTGCTCCAGCTTCTGAATATTGCTTGTGAACATCCTGCACTTCTTTTGGGTTTGATAAATTGGCAAGCACAGGAGCAGAAGTTATGCCTAGTTTTTGCAGTTCGGTACCCATGGCACCATCGAAAAAAAATGTTCTTTGTTTTATATCTAATCTCATCAAAACTCCTCCGCTTTCTTAAGAATAGTATACTCCATTTTTACAAATACTACAAAAGAAAGGAGGCAAAACACATGGGATTAAAGTCAAAAAAGCAAGAAAACCTACCAAATGACGCAAAACCATTTGCGACAATACCCGCATTTGACAACAAACATCGCGAGCCCAAATCAGGAGTGGGCATACCAACAGAAGAAGCGGTGCAGGAGCTTAAATCATATATGAATATAAATAAACAATAAACATGCGCAAATCAGCGCAAATATTTTCTTGAAAACATTGACTTCACAAGCTTTATTGCTATTCTCAACTTAAATCGCCTTGTTGCGAGATTTACCGCACACATGGCGTGTACAAACTTTGTTCAAACATTAAGAAGCACAAGTGAAAAGAGGAAGTCCAATGTTAAGGGACAAAACAAAAAGAACGGCATTGTATTTAGTGCTTGCATTAGCAACCTGTTTTTTGGTTGCTTTTTTTAGTGTAGATGTAATTGCACAAGAACGGGGCAACGACACCGAGTTCGACCAAATGCTGGAGCAATTACGTAACGAACTGCTTGCCCCAAGAAGAGCACCAAGAATTACGCGCCCGGAAGTTTTTAGAGAGGGAGATATAGAACATACATCTCCTGTTGATGTGGTTGTGAGCGCAGGAATTGTTGCCACAAATGAATCTGCTATGCCTGCGAGGCTTGGTGGGTTTGACCAAGGAGACACGCGCCAATTCACCAGCCGTAGAAGTGGTGTGCCTAACCAACAGGGAACACTACTAGCCCAAGGCGATAGGGTTAACATTTGGGGGCTGTCCGCCCATGGGAGCATTCCTTTGCTTCAAGAAATGGTTATAAGGTTCGATAATATAATAGAAGCAATGGAACTAAGCTTTGCACCTTTTGAAGGTATCGTAGTTAATACAGGCTTTGGCAATGTACCCGCTATCGGAGATATTCACGGCGATGGACGAATAAATGTTCTTATATACCAAAACGAAACACGCCAAGGGCAAAGCGCCTCATGGAACGGTGGGATATTCCACTCGGGAGATTGGTTTACAGATGCCGGTGCCATACCATTAGTACATATAGGAGGAAGCCTTCTAACGCTTGGAGCACCCAGCGGCACAACTTATCATTTGGAGAATGTGGCAGGTACCTTTGCGCACGAAGTGCAGCATTTATTATTTAACTTATACTTTGGTTTTGCGGCTACACAGGAAGGTGTGACTGCACAGTTTTCTTGGTTTAATGAAGCTTTAAGTGAACTTGCAGACCTTTTTTATACAAATCCAGGGACTACTACTTTATCCCGCAATCGCATTATTCAAGCTGCACAAATAACACCAAATCCGGCGGCAAGCCCCAGTGGTGTAGGCGACTTCTTGCACTTTAATGGTAATTTGAGAAGTGCGGCGAATACAAATAATGCGTGGCTAAAAGATTACGGAATGGTTAGGCTTTATGGCCAGACTATGGAGACACTAGCTACACATTCATTTACCAGAGCAGTATTTAATTATTTTGAAACATATTTCCCTTTAAACGATTTCGCTGGCAACAGGGCACGGATAAGGCAATCGAATATGCAAACTATTATAGGTAATGCACTTGCACATGCAGGGCTTGGAGGCTCTACAGGCGCAAGCGGCAATAGTTTGTTCAACTTGATGTATTTTATGTTCTTTGAACACTTCGCCGCTGATGGTGGCTCAGTTGCCGGAATCCCTACGCAACCATTCGCCAATACAACATTTACTGCTTTTAATATGTGGGGATTACGCACATTACTTGGTGATGCTACTGCATTTGTTGCATTCGATAATGGAGCAACTCATAATCCGGTGGGTACTTTAATGCCTATACCCACTTTAAATAGTGGGAGTAATGCGATTATAAGTGGTTACTCCAGCACAGCTGTTCCTGGTGGTGCCAGCCATGAAATGTTGTATTTGTTAACAGGTGCAACTTCTGAAAACCCATATATAACAATATCTATTAATGATAACGACCCAATGACACGTTGGTATATAGCTATACCAAATGATAATCTTACCGTTAACAGGCCGGTTGTAACTGCCGGACCGAATCAAAACCTCAACCGTCACTTTGGCAGTGGTGGAGCTACAATTGAAGAACTAAATAGAAACAACGTACAAAATACATTTGATTCAAATGGGCGCCCGGTTTATTTATTTGTAGTTTCTCTTAGACGTAATGTAAACGCAACTGTTACATATAGCTGGGGTGATAAACCTCCTGTTGTCGAGCCTGTACAAAGGGCTGTAACTTTTTCTGTAAATGCGGCCAGTCCAACAGACAGCGGTACGCTTGCAGCAACAGTTGGAGGCGCAGATGTTACCAGTGGTGCTAATGTAAACGTAGATAGCGTAGTAGAGTTTACGGCAAGCCCTGCAAACGGCTACCGAGTACAAACTTGGAGCATAACCGGTGGAACGCTTTCCGGTATTGATACGGATGAAGTACGTAGTGTAACTATTGGTGCAACTGCCATTACTGTAACTGTAACCTTTGAAGCAATACCACCTGCGCAACGCCAAGTTAACTTTTCTGTTAACGGTGCAAACGGCACAATTGCCGCTGCTGTTAGTAGCTCAGCCATCACCAATGGCAGCAATGTAAACGTAGATAGCGTAGTAGAGTTTACGGCAAGCCCTGCAAACGGCTACCGAGTACAGACTTGGAGCATAACCGGTGGAACGCTTTCCGGTATTGATACGGATGAAGTACGTAGTGTAACTATTGGCGCAACTGCCATTACTGTAACTGTAACCTTTG
>Ga0123355_10002117_pt1 | contig 28002 bp, 16 predicted proteins | sample TergutEmb28metaG_3_FD_89872 | JGI IMG/M metagenome (GOLD analysis project Ga0123355, IMG submission 89872) | Embiratermes neotenicus P1 segment gut microbial communities from Petit-Saut dam, French Guiana - Emb289 P1 | ecosystem: Host-associated > Arthropoda: Insects > Digestive system > Gut ... | reverse complement strand
ATGTGCGAACACAGTCCTGGAGACAAATGGTAGACATGCTGGTGACAGTCTGTTCTTTTTTCGGTTTTTGATTACAAACTGTGGAATATATGATTTACTATTATTCATGGTAAACTGAGAGACGGCTGTTGATTGATTACGTGGGTATGATATTCCCTGACAGAGAACTTAGTTAATCCTAGTGTCAGACAGATGGCATTAATGGTCACACTGTATATACGTGTGCGTAATTTCTCCTATAAAAATAAACTGGCAATATCTGACAATGTCATTAATCATCTGATAACCTCCACATGCCTTACATACTTGGAGACCTTCTGAAGAATTTTCAATGGACACTTTCAATTAGCAAAAGGTATTGGCTGAATAACATTTCAGTGTGTAGGAAATAAAATCTGTGCTATTGACGAGACAATGATACTCGTATTAATATGAAACTTAACAAATTTTAAGAGATACGAAGGTCAGTCAATAATTATCTGCAATGCGTGTTTAACATTTATTAAAACAAGTGTAGTTACCTTAGAAGTACACTATTTTTCAACATAGCCCCCTTGCTTTTCAATGAACTTTGTCCCTCTCCACATAATCTTATTTTGTGCCCTCAGAATAAAAAGTTTTAGGCTGAGAGACAAGCCACGCATGCACCGTTTCCTTCAGTTGCTGGTCCGTGGTAATCCGACGGTCTCTTAAGGCTTGTTTAACTGGACCAAACAGGTAATAATCCGATGGGACAAGGTCAGCAATATAGGGGGGATGCTCCAGTACCTCAAAGTTTAGTTTCTTAAGGGTTTCAACACTGTGGGCAGCAGTGTGAGAACGGGCAATGTCGTGCAACAACACAGCGCCTTCTGACAGAGGTCCTCTTGGTTTGCTTCGAATTGCAGGCTTAACTTGTCACACGGCATCTCACTTTAGCAAGCACTGTTCACTGTTGAAAACCTCTCTCGACTATGTTTTCCAGTGAGTCCTTGTTTTCCTTTGTGAGTCCCAAAAACTGTAAGCACAAGCTTTCCTGCTGTTGGACGCGTTTTAACTTTTTGGGGGGCGGGCGAATTAGGATGTTTCCTTTCCATAATCTGACGTTTACTTTCTGGCTGGTAATTGTGGATCCATATTTGAAGACTGTGCTTATGACATTAGTTGTTACCGAAGTTTCGTCTGAAGAAGTCTCAAACTGTGGAATATAATAGTGAAAGAAACTCTGTTTTAAAGTGAAGAAAGTTACTTACGACCTACAGAAGTACAAATTGTCAAAATCCAGCGAAACACAGTTTCATTTTCAAGAAACAATAAACAATAAACTTTATTTCTTTCTCCGTTAGAACCTCGAATTCCACTTCGTACTTTTTAAGTAATGTTTATAATTAAGCCAGCGAATGCTCACTTATTACGGCATATTTACTTCTACTAATATATATTAACGTAGCTAATTCAGCGAAATTCTCTGACAGGTTTAAAATGTCGGTCTGTTTTACTTTAGCTATTCTGATGACAATGAAATGTCACCGAATGAAAGGTGTAATATTCGTAGTTAAATTATTCTGCAACAGTTGTTATAATGAGGAATTGTGAGTGCTATAAATAATACAGGCCTTTCACATTTCCACGTCGATGAGAATCAAAGTTAAGTCGGCATCGCTGAGCGTTTGGTCTTCTCATACATCATCCCACTCTCTGATCCTATATTTGCATCCCACTGGAATAGTTTGTTGTAATATTGATGCATATTTGACCGCATATCTGTCGGTCCCATCAATTAGCAGACTCGTCAATCCAACCCCTCATATACACAATACCCTACATCCACCCCATAAATATTGACTAATCATAGAGGGGGTCCACAAATACTGCAAGCGACAGATAATGCTGCTACAGTAAACATGAGTGAAAAACAAACATCCCTTATCATACTTCAGTCGATCCTCTGTCAAATATGCTTTTATGTTCACCTAGTAAACAGCCATTGTCTGCTGTCACATGTTTTAAATTATGTTTTAGTCATCAAGGACATAAGTGTAATTCGTTATAGCTTTAAAAGCCTGGAATTTAGGCTCATTCTATAAGTGGACATTGATTTCTATTGTTTTGTTGTCATATGTGTTTTAAAATCAACCTTTTTCCTGTCGGTCGAATTCTATCCTTTCCGTCCTATGATTGTAATTCAGTTCCTATTGTTACAATGTTCAAAAAACAGTCATTTGTAATTGCCTTCCATTACTAATTACCCATTGTTCCATGTTAATTGCAAAGGGGGATATATGAATATCCATAGCCAAATCAACGCTACCTGACACAGAAAGGAATTTGTACCAAAAATCACGTAATGCAAATATGCATGTGAACTGTGGACGACATACTGGATTATCCTTTGGCCGCGCTGTAATTCGCTTTAGTGACTATATCAGCGGCCTTGAGGAGTTGTACAGAATTATGATGTTGCCTGTTCTGTTTCAGTCTGTCGCATTAAGGGACGAATAGTCAGTGAGAGTATCTGAGGTTTGAAAAGAGGGAGGAAAGAACAGGAGATAGAGAAATTTACTTAATGAGGAGTTCATGACAGTTCTTCTAGTGACATAGCATTAGGACGATAAAATTCAGGAGCACGACGTACGCGGGAATCGGAGGATATTATTAAAATGGATCTTAAAGAAATGGGGTGGGATGTGGCCTTGATTAATCTCGCTCAGGACACAAGTCCACGGTGGTATCTCGTGAATATGGTCTTGAACCTTCGCGTAACCTACACAGTTGGGAACTATTGGGTTAACTGAGCAATTACTATATTCTAAATTGTTGCCTTACTTTATGGAGTTAGCAATAAATAATGAACTGGAAGTATGTGCAAGAAATCAGATGTGATGTAGACCGAGGTTCTTCACGGAATTTGCTTGGAGGAGCTGCAAAGAACCACAAAAAACTGCAAACTGCTTCTCTCCACACCGAGAAATAAACCCGTGAACTTCCGAATGGGAAGCACAGATATTAAACGTCCTGCTCCAACGTTGGTCGTTCCTTTGTTGTTTTGTTTCAACACTTTTTAGTAAAGGAAAATTCACCCTATAACAGGCCACGAAGGCCCAGAGGGGAAGCAGAGGTATAACTCTACTCTTACTTTAACCGCGGCGCTAGATGTGTGTGGGTGGTCAACGCCACGCCCTGGCCGCTGTACACCCGGGAAAGACCCGGTGCCCATTGAATAGGAGGCTGGGTGGGCCCCAGGGCCGGTCTGGAAGGGTGCAAAATATCTCGCCCCACCGGGATTCGATCCCCGGACCGTCCAGCCCGTAGCAAGTCGCTATACCGAATATGCTATCCCGGCCCTCCAACATTTTTCAGTACCTTATTTGAAAGATCACGTCTTTTTTGCGATAAATAATCGATACACAATTGCCTTTCAGGATTCTACATACATTTCTTACTTCTCAAACCCATAACATACACACGTCCTATTCCTCCTGCTTCAGTCTTCTTCTGCGTGCTAGCTCTTGATCACGACGTTTCCTGCGTGTTTCAGTATCCTTCTGGGTTCTGGCACTTGATCACGACCTCCGTGTTGCCACTGATATGATCGGTAGTGTGTTTGTTCGAAACCCTGCTGGGACCAAGGTAGCGCTCTGGGAGGAAGTGGCGCTTGATGAAGGTAAGAAATGATAGTCTACTACTATAGATAAATTTTCAGACCTAACTGCACCACTTTCTGACAGAATAACTGACACACACACACACACACAAAAGAAACTAGTAACTTGTTCTCATTAAGAGGCTGTTTATGGTTGTGTCTTTCGTTCTGTAGAAACTTCAGCGCAACTTTGCAGACAGGGTCATCAGCTTGATTGTAGCCGCTAGTTGTTAGATGTAACAAAGTTTTTGCTCGTTGGTAAGTGAGGCTCAGCGTGCTGCTAACCATGTCCGTAATTGGTCAGGTGTCACTTTCACGCTCCCTCTGCTTCAGCCCCCCCCCGGGGAAGATGCCCGCTGTACCGACTTGATAGGAGTCTTGGTGAGCCCCAGGAGCGTTCTGAACACAGAGCAAAAGATTAATATTCCACATCCCTGTAGGAAATTCAACCTTCTGTGTCCAGTCCGTATCCAATGAAGCCATTCAATCAACCATCCTGAGTAGGCAAATTGTGCTTTGTAAATCTCATAGGATTGACTTGTGGCTTCTTAGTATGTTATTATTGTTCATACACAAATGTATATGCAGATAAATAACGCCGTCTAAACATCATACAATTAGAAGGTGTTCAGTTTTAGAAGACTGCAGTCCGCTGCCAAAATCGGTACCACATAACACGTAGAAAATTATCATGATTTTGGATTCTGACATTCCATCACTTATTGTATTCACAGTAGTTCGTCAACGAAGAGAAATATTTTAATCGCAATTGTAAGCTGATTAAAAACATGGAACACCTTCAAAAATTTATTACGCAGTAGTTAAGTACGATATGGACATGTAGTCGAAAATAATTTGTATTGAAACTCTCACAGTTTGTTCGTAATCTTACATACGCTCAGTGTGCACCCCTCGTGTCACGCGTCAGCCGTCCCAGACCCTTTGTAGTTTATCACCGTCGATGGTTGACACGGTAGCCAGGATATTTTCCTTCCTATCCTTAAGGTTGCGGGGAATAAGTGGCACGAACACAAGGTTCTTGACATATCCTCACAAGAAAAAAATCGCATGACATGATGTCCGGGGATCTGGGAGGCCACTCTTCCAGAGGCAGGTCAGTGTCCTGGATAGAACGCCCAATCCAACACCGTGGCAGATGTTCATTGAGGAACCTCCGGACCTCGTGGTGGAAGTGAGCAGCAGAGCTCCGTCTTGCTGTAAAATGGAGTCGTTGGTTTCTTCCTATAGCTGTGCGAAGAGTCGCTCCGTCAGCATATCCAGATACGTGGTCCCTGTCACTGTGTTCTCCGGGGGGAAAAAAAAAAAAATGGTCCGAAGACCCGTGTGCGTGATATGGCACAAAAGACATTTACTTTGGGCGAATCCTTTTTATGTTCAATGACGACGTGTGGGGTTTCAGTGCCTCACGTTCGGAAATTACGGCGATTCACTTTCCGGTTAAATGAAACGTACTTTCTTCACTGAACGTGAGGCGATTTACACCGTCATTATCATTTTCTATGTGACTCTTAATTCTGCAGCAGGTGCAAGCGGTAAGGGTTCATCACAATCCGCCTCCGAATGCGCCAGACCGTGACCTGAGGCAAGCCTTGCTCAGAGCTACCTCTCCTTGCCGATTTCCTGGGACTTCGCTGGAAGGTGACAGACACGAAAGCGATTCACTGCTTCCTCCAACACGCGTGGCCGCCATGTTCTCACTCCTGTACAGATACAACCTTCCTCCTCCATCCTTTTATACCAGCGGTAAATGTTCGTAAGATATGGGGGGGGAGGGGTTGTTTGTATCGTACACGGATTGATCTTTCCATTGCAGTCGCGGAACTAAGTTTAGCAAAGAGCAAAAAAAAAGGGGTAAGCTTTTTCCTGTTGAGTCGCCATGATCAACATTTGTACCCCCTGGTGGCGCAAATGCGAACTCCAGCTTTCAAGCGCCATTCTTCCACGCAAGCTTCAGGAAAAGAAGGGGAGTATCATGATTGTCGTGTCAACCAGGGGCAGTGATATGATACAAAGGGACTGCGGTGAACTGGACTACAGGATTGACGTATGTCATGTGACACAAGGGGTGCATACTGCGCATCTGTAAGATTAGGAACAAACTGAGAGATTTCGTTTATAGATTGGTTCAGACTATGTGTAAAAAAAAATTTTTGAGTTGCTTTAGACTATATGTTCATATCATACTTAGTTACTGAGTAATAAACTTTTGAAGGTGTTCCATTCTTTTTGAATCACGCTGTATTAACTTAATGAAGTAAATTACCTACAAAATTTAATCATGTAGAAACATAAAATGTGTCCTGCCAATGGCAATACATTTTATGCTTTAATTTTTCTTTTTACACAGGAGTTAAGTCATTTTCGTTGGCCCTATCAGAAGAAGCACAGCTTGGGAATTGGCAGGTCCAGGTTCAAGTAGATTCAGCTGTGTTCACTTCTGATTTGAATGTGTCACTGGTAGATGGGACATTTGGTATGGCAGTACCTGAAGTGGCCATGGCAGAAGAACACTACGTCGAGCTTAGATTTGGACATGAGATGCGGCGCCTCTACAAGCCAGGACTCCCGTTCATTGGCAAGGTTTGTTTTCTGGATATTGCCCTTTATAACAGTCATCTAGCAAGACAATTTGTCCTTTACAAACCAATTCTTGCTGAATGTTTTCAGCACTGGTACAAATGAAACCAGTGGTGCACATTGTCACTATCTTGTCTCAAGTCAATATCACCCTCTGAAACACAGTGGAGCATCTTTCAGGTGTTCTGTGTGAAAAGATAACATTCCAGATTCCCAGTTCATTCATTTAATCCAGTATAAATCTCTGCTGGTGTATCAACATTTAGTAATTGCCACTACTAGTAAATTCTTAAAATGTACACATGTGCACATCTGCGTACTCTGGCAGACTTGAGCATTGCTCAAACAACTTGCAAATATGGTAATAAAATAGTTTTGACTCAAGTAGTATTTTATTTAATGACCATTCATAAATTTTTCCTGCAAGCTAGCCCATAAGCTAAACTGAATTTTTTTGTGTGAGTATAGCATTATGTTACCAAATATAGTAATTGTAATACAGGATTTTAAAGATGCAATATCTTTCCAGCAAAAAAAAATTTGGTTCAGTGATTTCTGCCCAGACTGTCATTGTCTGATTTTATTGTGGTAATGTAACGATGCCTACAGTATACATTACATTGCGTAATCATTGTACACACAACATGCAGTCATTAATTCACTCATTCATAGTTTAACCAGCGAAAGGTTCACAATGGTTATGTACCCTTTAAATAACAATTACTGACCCTTGAAGATAGGTTGGATATTTTGGCCTGCAATGTTGATATGGAATTACCACTCTACGCAGCATAAGATTCCAAAATAACGCAGATCCCATTTGCACTGTGACAGCAACCTGAAATCACACATAACACCCATTGCTTCTTAAAGGTTAACTCGATACATATGATGTGATTGACTTGCAATCAAGGTGTAGGTTACTTTTTGTTTCTGTCTTATTATGATATGGGGTTTTGTATGTGTACAACAGGAGAATAAGACAAAATTCCTGAATGTAAGAACAGACTATAGGATTACCACTTTCTAACAAAACAATTGTCACTGCTGTTCTTCAGCACCTGTGATCACTTCACAGAATGATTTATGTGGATTTTGCAGGTTGAGGCAGTAAGTACAGAGAAGTCTGTTAGAGTGCGTGTAAAAGTATATGACAACACGACCGCAATCTATAGTCAGGATATAGAAATAACATCAGGCGAAGGTACATTTATTGTGCCAGCAATTCTAGCAGACAGCGAAGTTATCACACTACAGGCAGAATTGGTTTCAGTCGAGGGAAAGGAGATTGATAGCCACTATGTGCTGGCCCGTGAACCCATCACGAAATGGAATTCATCCTCTGATTGCTACCTGCTGATAGAAGGACTGGAACACACTCTGCAAGTAAGTGTAGGGGTAATTCCAATGGTAATAAGTTAATTTGATTAGGATAAACACACAGAATCTTCCTGAAAGAACTGACTATTTTATGCTGAATATAATGTTTATATAAAATATCTTATTACAAGTAAACCATATTCTGTTACATGAAGTTTAGAAGTTGAGGTACACCTGGGGTGCTGATAAATCCTTAGCCCGACCAGGAAGGAAGCATGCTCGGAAGCATGTCAGGGACCCGCGCGATTTCAACACCATCGAGACATGAGCTGTCATCAAGTTTTTTTCCTGCGAGGCAAGGCACCAAAGGAAATTCACGCCATTCTGACAGAAACATCAGCTTGTTTACTTCCTGGTTAGGCTAAAGACTTATTAACACCCCTGTGCATATATCCAATATGTCCACCACTGACCATCATATTATTTCAGAATATGCTCATTGTGCCCACCATAAGGAAAATTTTCCTGTCTTCCTCAAAATATAAGTACCAGTAATTTTGGTGATTGTGCATATTTCGCTGGCCAGATCTGTGGCTCTTTGACAAAGGCTGTTACAGATATGGTCCTTAAAACGGCTCACAAGAGTAGTTACAAATATTAATATCAGAAGACTGTGGTGGCCAGGACCACCATTGTTCATATTTACCTGTGATGTGGTTTCAGATCACTCAGTCCTGCAAAAAAGCATTTAAAATGTCCAAAACCGATTCACAGTGTGTGGCTTCGGTTGTCTTGTTGAAAAATGTTCCATTCAGATTGCAAATCCTTTCTTAGAAAAAGATAATAATTTCTCTTCCAGAAATGCCTTATAATTTTTACAGCATTCTCCCCTAGTAACAATGAGCACACAACTTGTTGTCCTTCAACTTCCATGAATTCTTTCCTCCACATTTTGGCATAGTGCAGTCAGTTCACACTGCTCTGATATATCCAAAGGCACCATTAAAATTGTTTACTATGGAGCCATTTTCTTCAAACCTAGAGTATGTTCCTACAAAACACATTACACAGTTTCTTGAAGAACATTTTGAATATTGAAATGTTGTTGTTAATTTCTCTGTGCTTCCACAATACTTTCACATTAAAAAACAATTTCACAAGAACACCCTCTATTCTACAATATATGACAGTGTTTCCCAACCAGGAACATCATTAGATGTAGATGACTGGAATCTATGAAATAGAAAAATAGGGTTCATGGGAATGCTTGGAATGTCTTATCTGTCTATTACTTAATTTTTTTTTCTGAGCAGGTTTTATCCATTCTCACTGTAAAGGTCTTGTTCAATGTAAATGTGACTTTAAAGTCAATGCAGTAGTATGGTTCCTGAACTAGCTGACACAATATATATATATATATATATATATATAATATATTTATTAGCAGCATGCTACCATCCATCAGCAGTACTACATGCTTGACTTTGCATTTACATAATTTTTACAATTTACTTAAACAGCTAATATATCCTATTTAGGTTTGGCTATACATAAAATAATTATCTCCGTTGTGGTACATGTTCCTGTTTTCTACAATTATGTAAGCACTTTTGTTGGCATATTATTGTTCTTACAGCTTTTTTTTTTCTTTTTTTTCTTTCTTTCTTTCTTTCTTTCTTTGTTAAGAGCACAGTCTCTCGAAGTCTATTGAATTAATGAACTGAGTGAAGTGTTTTGTGTGTTTGTTCACTAGAGCACTTTTGTTCACTGGCCACTTGTCTTGGTTTGATATGTTTCTTATAAGTTCGTCTCTATCCCTCTTTAGTTTATTGCAGTCATAAAGTAGGTGTTCCACTGTTTGTTCTCCACCTTTGCATGGACAGTCTGGGGACTCTATTATTTTGAAATGGTGTAGGTAAGCCTTAGTTTTGCCATGGGCTGTAACTATTGCTGTAAATTTTGGTGTTAGTTTTATTTTTTTGGTCAATCTATCCTTGATAATTGGAAAAAATTGTTTCGTTACTTGTCCTTTTGTTGTGCGGTCCCATTGTTTTTGCCACTTGGCGATGCTCTGTTCCTTCAGTTGATGTATTATTTCAGTTTTGGGAATTCTTTTGAAGGAGATGTCATCTTTTCTGCTGGCTTCCTTTGCTAACTTGTCTGCTAACTCGTTTCCGTAAATTCCTACATGAGCTTTTATCCAGGTAAATTTTATTGTCCAGTTGCTTTTCCCAAGAGTGATTGCCAACTTCCTGATTTCCTCTATAAGGTAGTTGTGATTGTTTTTGTTTTGGAGGGATTGAAGTGTGATTCTGCTGTCTGTGTGTACTGTTGCAGATCTTGGTATATTATCATTGATGTGTAGTATATATGTCATCATTTGTAAATTATAGGTTGATTTGCATTATATTTGACATCCATTTATCCTGCATTGCCTTAATGTTGACATCACTGTTGTAGCCAGATGAAGAGGCTCATGTTACTGTATTGTCAACATGTCCTTGTGAACGAGACTTGCATTATGTTGTCACCACCGAAGGCCATGTTACGTATTGGAATCAAGTACTACGACCAGACTCTATAGATGAAGCCCCTCCAACACAAATTATTGATGGTGCTGCCATCTGTAGACATAATTTCAGGTGAGGAATTTTGGAATGTTATATGGTGTAATAATGATTTTAAAAAGTATTTTGCCTTCAGTTGTTTGCATAGTTATATCTTTTACTAAGATTAATTGAAACAAATATATGCACTTTTGACTCCAAAGCACAGAAAGGTTTAATCCATAACATTCAGTTTATCTTGGTCTCATTATTGCTTGTGCTTACATTTCAACTTTCCAGCATGTTGATGTAAGTAACTAATGAAACAGTAACAAGTGAAATATAAAATCATTTCCAATACCATTTATCAATTATACATATAATAAGTTCATGAGTGCCATTTTCTGATGTGTTCAAATAGTCTAGTACATGCTCGGTAAATTTACTTCCCCATATCTCTCTTTCTCAGTCATTTTACTTTAAATCACACTAGCTACTATATGTACCATCTGTTTTAATATTTAAGAACTATAGAAATGAATGTATGGAATTTGTTATATTAATTCACTAAATTTTCATGCTATGGCATGAATTCCACCACAAATTTATATTTGGTAGTAAAGAATAACATTCTTGTTTCTCATTATGGTAATCCAGCTATGAAGAATATATGCTACGCCTTAAGAAATAAAAACATAATTCTGATTTTTCAAGTTAGTGAAGCCAATTTCAACTGCAGTTTGAATTTAGTGACAGAAGATTATCTACAAAAGATAAATATTCCATTATATCTGCAATATTTGATGTTGGATGGTCAGAAAAGCTCTGTTAACTGGCATTTGACAGAGAGACTCATTACATTTGACCATTCCGTCAAAGGGCAGCATCTATCAATGATTTTTGATGTTCAGCCATTAATTATTGGTGCCTTCTTGATTATTTTAGATTACATGTACACCGTGTTACGTACATATAACAAAAATGGAATGAAAAGTGTGGCAGGGAGACAGGATATCAAATGACAAATTGCATGGTTAGATCTGTCCATAAGGTTGCTATGTACCCTAAGATACATATTATGTTTAACTTCCCAATATCCAGAAAATTATATCTGGTAACTTTTTGTTCCCAGATGTGCCAGATATTGCAACTTTGGTTTAAACATTTCTTAGGGACAAAGAACCCATAAGAATAAAGGATGGTATCTTTACTGTGTTGTGGTTGAATTGTTTGAGTTGTGCAGAAAGGTAGAGGAAGAAGATGAACATGTTCAGAATTTCAGTGCATAGCTGTAGATGATTCCAGTTGAATGCACTGGTACCTCATCCTGATACAGGACCCTGGAGACACCTACAGCAAGAACTGTGTCATGTAATTGCATTCATTCTGATCTGTGCTTAATGAAGTTTAAGTTCCATTGGACTGTGAAATTGACTTTTGTCTCCCAAGAGAAGGTTGTTTCCCCCTCCTCCCCCCCCCTCTCTCTCTCTCTCTCTCTCCAGCAGTAGTGTAGCGAAAATAGTAGAAGGGAGGGCTGAAAGAAAAGCATGGCCAAGACATAGTCTTGCCAGGTCATTAAAACCAAGAGAATAGACCAAACAATAAGATTAAGGGGATGCAAAGAGGGCGGAAGATGAGAGGAGGGAAAGTCAATTTCAAGTTTAAAAACTTTGAAATTTGCTCGTAGTCAGCCTACTTCATTTCATCACTGATACTGTACTCACCTCCCTGTAATGTCATAGAATAATGTTAGCATGCAGACATTAGTACCACAAGTTTGATTTTAAGTTCAAAAACTTAAGAAACTAATTGCAGCATGTGTAATCTGCAAACGGCTTGTTTCTAAGTACTAATGCAACTGCATTTTCACATGCCATTGTATTTAACATATTTGAATCGAATGTGTTTGAAGTTTAATTTGCATTTTTCTTATGCACACTAACATTACTTACTTATTATTTATATATTTAGTTATTCACTTTTTTGTATGATTATAAGTTTATAGTCTGTTTTGACTCACACAAAATTTATTTAACTGGTCCATTTGTAGTTTCAAAATTCAGTAGTAATAATAATATAAAAATTTCCCACTTTAAAAGAGTAAATCTTAAAGAATGAGAGGTAGTCTGGAGCCTGGTCTAAGGACTCTGCTTTAAGATTTTATTGGTGTCAGCAAATTGTCTTGGTCTGGCCATCCCCAAAGATGTCCATTCACAGATTACCCCACATTAATTTTGTATGTAACTTTTCATACCTATTGTTGTCTTTTCTAGTTTCATTGTACAGGCTGTCATGGCCCCTGTGAGCAACTTGCTGGTGTATTACGTGACTGAGGCTGGGGAACCAATCAGTGATGTCATCAATTTTGGTGTTAAGCTTCTCCTCAGGCAGGTAAACTACCAAATGGTCATGCAGTTATTTTTTTGTTTTCTATTGCAAGATTTCAGTCTCTAAATGTCCAGATTGCATGTAAAAAATGACCATCAGGGAGAGTAGCATACACCTTACCAGAAAAAGAGACAGACAGCTGGTTATAATGAAGTGTAGATATGATATTAAGGTCATATCTTACGGATTTGGAGGCAAGTTCTTCATTATGAGCAGAGAGTGACATCGAAGAAGTGATACAAATTAAATGGTAAGATCATGTTTCTCAGAATAGTAATAATTATTTAATAACATTAGTTATCTGCAGGTGTATGGGTGTGGAATATGTCCTGTCACTTATCAAATTGTGATAGGTTAGGGGTGTTTGATAACAAAGTTCTTAGGAAGATATCTAAAGGTAAAGTTGTTTTTCCTACTTTTGGTGCTGACTCCATGTGGCAGTGGACTGTGTTTCTAATGCTTTGGAGGAATCTGCTGCTTCCACTTTCGGTACAAATGAGGAAACCAGTTAGGGGGAAAAAAAAAAAACTGTGTTATGTAAGGAAGAGCAGAACAGGACTGGAATAATGAGTGTGCAAAGGGGATCAGGTGGCCCTGAAAAGGGGTAAGTGGGGCTGTTGTTTAGTGAAATAAAATGGAAAGCACATAAGAGGAAAGAGGTTGTTACCAGAGGTTAAATGAAGTATAGGGAGTTATCTGATGTATTTTTGGATAGAGGCAGCATGTTCCTCCAAATATTTGGTACCAATCTATCAGACTTCATGTCATTCACATCCCAGAAAATCATAATACTTAGAGGTCACAAAAATATTTTGAACATGCCTAACAAGTAGATGGTATTCCCAAGACTTCAGTATATTTGTGTATGGGGGAGGGGATGTTATGTTTGTATGCTGCATGCAGAACATAGATGTGCACTGAAATGTATCATTTGTCTCGTGTTACAAATATAAAATGTTGAAACAGAGGTCTTTGAGGTCTGAGAAGGAGTTTAACTTAATTTTTGGGCATATGTTGGATCATGCAAGTATATGATGAAGCAGTTATTGCATTGTCATATGGATCTGGTTGCTTTTGTGAGTGTAGTAAGTATTTTATTTTTCATTTTTGTTTATTTGTCTCAAATATGTGGATGATAAATTGTAAGCCAGAGAGTAAATAATAAAAATTGTAGTTGAATTCAAGAAAAATACTATTAAAATTTACAAAACTAACAACAAATTAATGGAGAGGAATATTTGTTTTCAGCCATGCTTCCGTTCATGTTATAGTTGTTGGAATGTATGTATAAAATCAAAAGGCATTCACTTTGAATTTGACAGCCACTCACCAGAGAATGAGAACAATATGAGTGGTTCCTTTTTAATGAAAATTAGTATCTTAACCTTTGTGATCCTGGAATAGGGAATTTTAAATCCTCTTGTATGTTTGGGTAGCAACCATATTTTAAGGCACCTATAATGTTGTATTAGTGGTAAGAAATGCACTACTTTGCCAGCTGGAATTGTTACAGTAGTCAAATCCATGGCCATTGAAAATTAATTTTCAGACCTTGTATACATAAAATACCAAAGACACGCACTTGCAAATTACTCCTGGGAAGTGCAGCAGTCTGAAGAGAACATCATGGGAAAACAGACTCTAAAGTTCAAAAATAATCAAACAGCATGTTTTATGTAGTTTTCTTCACAAGAAACAAGAACCAAGGCTGTAGTGTGTTACTCTCATTTACAGGTATCTGTTCATGTGGAGGAGCGCAAGTATTGGTACCCTGCTCAGACAATGGCTGTGGATATACGGGCTGAACCAGGCGCATTAGTGTGTCTTATTGGTGGACATGCAGGCAGTGAGGCGAAGGGAACCATAGGGACACAAGATTCCAAATCTAGGTAAACATAACCATTCCAGTCAAGTGGGCTGTTTAGCAGTTGTCTTTCCTGTATGACATAAAGCAGAAATATTTAATTCTGGAAGAGAGGTTTGTTTTTGTTTAAATACACTGAGTATTATTACATGGTACTAATACAAATTATCAAGTCTCTGTCAAAAACTTAAATACTATGCTCATTTAGTGGTATAACTGTGAAGTTATTGAAATTTTACATATTAGGAATATAATATAATAAGCAAATGCATGTTACAGCCATAAAAAATTAGCACTTTATAGTTATATTAAACATCCATTCATCTAATGGAGCCCTGCCCTCCAAGTTTGCTAATATTGTTGTGATATAAATAAAAAAAGTTGTGATACACTGGACCTACAGCTGAGATTGAAAGTTAAGGAATTCATACCATAGAATTAAGGTGGCAAAACCTTTAGGAAAACAGCCAATTTCAAGCCTGAAAAGGAAATAGAAAAGTAATATTAAAATCGATTTCTAGGAAGTGGATTGTGAGGGAGGACAGAAAGTTAGTGGACTTGACACCAAGTAAATTTTGATGATTTAAATTGCATTGGCATATCTTAGGATACAGTATTTGGTGTACTTGGACAGTGATGATGCTATCAGTGGTGTAAACATCACAACATATCAACACATTATTTTTTGTGAGGTTTGAGGTTCTTGTGGCTATGCCTGTAATTATTAGTAGGATCTGGGAGGTGATGCCATATAGTTTGGCATATAGGTACTAAGATTTTGGAGGAACATGCTGCCTCCATCTTCAGGGAAGAAGAGTAACATTGTTCACATTTTGGAAGACATGATTGTCATAACTTTATTTTTGTTTGGTATCATTAATTTGCACAGTTGTCACGTTCATCTGTTCCATAATGCTACTGACATATTGTTTTCAAGTGGACACAGGAGCTCTAGTTCCAGAGAACTGGACTTTGCTGCAGCTGGGATGGCATTCTTCCAGCGACGGTGTGTCAAGAAGAGGGGCCCATGGGCCGAGTCCAGCACTCAGCTCTATCGTCAGGGTGGATCAGCTCCCACTAGCTCAACAATAAAAGAGCGACACAGTAGTGTGGTAGGAAGTACCACTGTTGACCAGCTGTGGCTCTGGAAATGCTTTAATTTCACGTATGTAAAATTTTCAGACTAGGCACTTCACCCTGATCATAGGTTATATGATGTATGTTCAATTCAGTTTATTAGATTCAACTCAAGACCAGCCTATTACATACCCTTTCTCAAACTCTTTAAACAGTTGAGTGTATGACAAATTCAAACAGGTTAATTTACAAATTATAGCATTTGTCTGCAGAATTTCATTCCATTACAGAACATTGTACACTTCATGTGGAATTAAATAAATATTTATATCCTACATTTCTTTCTTCTACCAACTCTAGTCAAGCAAGAGCAGTGGCTTCACTAATATATATATATATATATACCTTATAAATACAAGGGTATGGCAGGTGCAATAATTTGTTTGTAATGATGACCGCACTTGTCATAACAGGTGATGTATTTACTGCTATCACCGCATTAATTATGAGAAACTGCTGGAGTACGTTATGTAATGTCCTGGAAGAAGACTTAGTTTTCTAACTGGTTATTCAGAATTATCTTGTGTTATTCAACAAAAAATCATTCTATAGGTATAACACAGACTAAAGTATGTGTGTAATTTTGGCATACCATGAGTTAATTCATTTGTGTTGTTAGGACAGTCTCTAACTCTCTTGAAGCACGTGGGGTGAAGTGGTTTGAGAATAGGGCATTAAGGTAGAGCAGGTGACAGCTCTTTGGATGAAACTGCGTTGTGACAATATCCATCTCAACCAACTTTAATTAGATGGTCAAATAAAGGAGAGGTAGGTGGGTAGGGCACCTAGGGTACAAGGGAGAATGAGGAAAGTCTGTAAAATTTTAGACAAGATACTTGAAAGAAAGAGAAAACTTGAGAGACCTAAGCATACAGGGGAGTAAAATATTAAAGTGGATCCTAAGAAATAGGCTTGAGGATACAGACTGAATTCATGTAGCTAAAGATGGGATCCAGTGGTGGACTACTGTGAATATGGTAATGCAAGACCAAGGAATTTCTTGATTGTTTGAGCTAGCATGAGCTTCTGAACAAATACTCTGCTGCATTGAGTCTGTAAGACAGTATGTACAGTATGTTAATTGATATAAGTTACGACAAGTTTAGGAAAAGACATAGGAGTATTTTCTCAATGATGAGGTGAAGTGAGAGAGAAGAGAGAAATTCCTCTTTAAAAAAAAAGTAATCAATTTAAAATAAAGCCTGAAACTTTCACCTACGGACAAATGTGTAGAAAAGAGTGATGCAAGAGAATGACTAAGTATATGGTGGGAACAGGCGGTTGGTAGAAGGAAGAATAATGTGTCTCCATTACTTTACCCTCCACCCCATTTAACAGGGTAATCACCGATTCCCTGCTCCCCCATTCTTCGTCTCTTTCTGTAGGAGATGTGCTGTAGCAGGCATAAAAAAGTGACTGCCATTCCAAATGTTCTGCTTGCTTTCCTATGCCTTCCATTTATCTCTTGCAAATTCTTTCACCTCTTCTTTTTCCTCCTTCCTTAACCTTCTACAACAAAAAAGTCCACTCGTAGGTATAAATTCTTTAGAGATGTGTTATCAGACTAGAGCCTGTCAATTCCTTAGACAGACACACACACAGGGAAGCTGTTTCTTTTTAGGTGAATATTACCCTTGTCCATATGTGGTTTTAAATGCTTAACACAAGGAAGACAATTGGAAAAGTGCATCTTATATCACATATAGTGATTTCCTTAGTCATTGGCAGTTCATCTTTTTTTATTTTAATTTAATCTTTCATGTTTCTCTAAAACATTGTATTATTTGTTGTGTCCATAGAAAAAGTTGTTAAAAACAGCGATGCAGTACCAGTAATTATTAAGAACAAAAACCTTGAAATCACAGCAGACTATTTTGTCAGAATTGCTGCATTCTTTGATGAAAATAAATATTCTATAATTGGTCAGGTTTTGTATTTGAATGAAATGGTAAAAGAGCAAACTATCTCGTTGTCCTGAGTGATGTCTAAGAAAAAAATTTTATTTACAGGGAAATTTTTAGCTTAAATGAATAATAGGTAAACAGTTTTATTTTTTACATGTGCTGTAACTAATATTTATTAGGTATGTCAAACATTTTATGTCCTGAAATACATTAAGGACAATTTACTTTTCATATTTTCATTCCATCCTATCGTATGGCATAATTCTGCATACAGCTCTAAAGTTTTAAAATTCAAAAAAGGATAATTAGAAGAATTATGAATGCCAGAAATAGAGATTCTTGTCATCAGGTATTCACGAATCTAAAAATTCTACCATTAAAATCACAATATATTTTCCCCTTTTATTATTTGTTGAGATTTATAAGAATCAAATTCAGAAATTCATAATATTAACACTAGATTTTATTCTGACTTACATACTCCAAATTCAAACTTAAGAACTTTCCAAAAAGGTCCCTTTTATTTTGGAATTAAAGTTTTTAATCAACTTCTTACTAGCATCAAAAATACATCTCATGACATAAACCTATTCAGATCTGTTTTAAAAAGTTTCCTTCATTTTACTCAGAGGAATATTTTGCTTGGGGTTCCAATAGAGATCTTGGCTCAGTATAATAATTTTAAAAGTAAACATCGAAATATTTTTACATGTAACATAACTCAATACTGTTCTATATTACTTTTAATTTGAATTTTTAACTCTTAGGTATATTTATATAACTATTCATAAATCTAGATGTAGTGACAAATTCAGCTTCCAATTGGTCTTTAAATTTTGTATTGTTATTTATTATATTGTATTGTGTGGATGTCCATATATTACAAGGTGTGTTGTAAATTTTAATCTGTAATTGACGTGTCCAGTGTTATATATGTGACTGAAGGGATGAACAAACACACCAAACCAAACCAACTGATATGACACCTGTTCTTGTGTATAGCATTCATATTGAAAAATGTCATGGCAGAAAATGAGTCAGTTGCTGTACTCTTGAATTTCCCTTTATTCTGATAACTCAATGTAATGCCATACTTTAAGACTGGTCTTCTGGAATGTCCCCCTGTGCAGTTTGGTAGATAGACACCAGTATTAATATTCACTACTATGAAAGTCTCATATTTAATGTATTATCATGCTTGACACATGGCAAGTATTGCAAGGAAATTTATAAGAGTGTTTCAGAAGAATTCCAGCAGATAAAGATACTGGTTATGGCTATAAAATATCTAGGCAACTTTTTGAAACAAAGCCCTCAACAGGGCTATAGTTGTTCAGTGGATCATTAAGTTTTTATTCCATATTCACATTACACTTTCACTGAACCCCATCTTCAGTTAGATGAATCCTCTCCACACGTCTACAACCTACTTCAGCAAGACCCATCATAATATTATCTTCTCCTTTACATTTAAGTCTCCTTCTGGTCTCTTCCTTGGAAGTTTTTGATCAAAATCTTGTATGCATTCTATGCATAACACATGTCCTGTCTATCTTATTCTCCTTGATTTGCTGTCTCCAAAAATATGTAAAACCATGAAGAGACAGAATGTTTGTATAGTTATAAAATCTATGAGGTTGACAGAGGTAATAAAATTGTTTTAAAGCATGCCAATCAAACCGTTTACTTATTTAGGTGATTGTTGCAGTGGGGATATGGAACAGCATAGTCTGACAATATCAGCACCTCAGGAACCAGGGAAATGGTCTTTATGGGCCCTTACCCTTTCACCCAGTGTGGGGCTGAGATTCTCAACTCCACAATCTGTCATGGTATTCCGTCCCCTGCAAGTTGACTTCAAACTGCCACCAAGCCTTCGAGTTGGAGAAGTTGTGGAAGTGGATGTCAAAATTGGCAACAACATCAACTCTTGCATGGATGTAAGTTTTCTTAAAGTTCTTTTTTATGGTATTTCATACTTGGACTGACTTAATTTGGCAGTGGTGGGCAGTTCTGAACACTGCCACAAACCTTCAGGTTCAGTAGTATACAAGGAATTTCTTGACTAACTGAGGCAATGTTAGCTTCTCAAGAAGGACTCTTCCCAGGAGATTGGGTTAGTATAGCTTGTAGTAATACACTGCCATAAGTCAGCCAACTTTTATTGCACTGCTATCAAAGCAAGTTTTCTTGACCATACATTTTGTCCTACTACATTAGTTCATCATCACTCTTTATACCACCTCATTACCTCATACATGTGCCGATATTAATTTACTTATCATGTACATTAATCATAATTAAGTCTATCATAACTGTTGTAATTTACATGCTAGACAAATTCATATTGGCTCTGATATGAAGCTAATATAAACACTGGCAGCAACAGTACTGACTTCCTCATGTAGTTTGAAATGTGTGGTCAACGAACATTGTGTTGATAGAAATGCAGTAAAATCTGGTTCCTTTCGTAGGATTGTGACCATTTTTTTTGTAAGTGACTATCCAAACATGGACCATGATAAACCTCTCCCTTCACATTATTGCACTTTAATTTCTTTTTAACATGATATCTTCGACATATAAATGTGCAGTGTGAATTCATTTCCCTTATAGTGCACCCACACTGAAATCTTGGTTTGAAATTTCTCTTTATTCCACTTCCCATTTCATAATATACCTGCATGGTCCAATGTTTCACTTGCAGATTTCAAAACAGTGGACCTTACCTGAAATGAAAATCATAAAAATAGGACAAAGGAATATTTTCCAGAGAGAATAAAACAAGATAAAAAGTAATACAGTGGAGTAAGAACAGTGACCAGAGAGTCACTTTTGTGTGCCAAGTTTAAGTAACTTGTAGCTGTGACTTGTTGTTAGTGAAGTACAGAAGTTATGACCAAACTTTAAATAATAATATAATAGAAAATTTTAAAAGTTTTAAAATCAGAACACTCCAACAAAAGTGGCTGTTTAAGTGACCTCATCCTTGAAGTACATCAATCCAAGAACATATGAATGCAAAGTTTAACACCTAGTTTCACTCTAAACTTTATTGACATGGAACACTTCCTTGTACCCTTCCCTGAATAACTCACTTCAGAATGGTTTGCTAATGCAATGTGCTTACAAGAAACATTAATCATGTCTATGACATTTTCCTAGTAAAAATTTTATTCTCTGTATTCTGTTAAATTTAGATGAAAGGGTCAAAGGAATCTAACACAAAACTTTGGAATACATGATCATAATACGAGAAGTAAATATGATCTACACATGTTCTGTTGTAGTACCGTTTTGTATAAGAGAAGTGTGACAAACATAGGCATTAAATTATTTAAGAAACTGCCAGTACAGATCAAACAATTGGACAATTTTAATGGTTTTAAGAGAGAAGTGAAAACTTTTCTTTTCAACAATTCATTTTATACAATTGAATTTTTTGCACCTCGAGGGAATCTAGTTATTTCACACTAGGAATGTTAATATAACAACAAACTGCATTTGTGTACCTATTTTACTTTTTTTTCTGCTGAAATAGATTAGTGTATTAATTTTTTGCGTTATTTCGTAATGGGTTTTGCAACCTAATTACTATTTATAGTTTGATTTTATTTTACTTGTACAATTTTGGACAAGTCCAGTGTTACTATATGTGACAAAATGGATGTAAATAAATGAATGAATAAATAAATAAATAAATAAATAAATAAGCAGTTTTACCGATTCAGATTAAAAATAAACCATTATGTAATGTAGTATGTCATGTGTCAATTTTAAAGTATGTAATACTGAAGCGATTCGTTATTACTGTAGTCAAGTCCTATGGTTTACAAACATTTTTGGAGGGAATTTAATTTCTATGATCGTGCCATGAAGGTGCTGGGGTTCTTATAAAATGAACAGCACTCTCAGGTCAAAGACACAACCAGAAAATAAAATGCAGACTTCCAAGTTATGCTTTATTATTTCTATATGAAATTAATAAAATTGTATTTGGTTTCACCTTAAACACCTACAGTTAAGCATGCAAACTTAATTGTTTAGGTATTTCAGTAGTGTGTAGTGTTATGATTTACCTCGAACATCTGCAGATCCACATGTAATCTTAAATGTTTAGATAGTTCATTTCAGTAATGTAACATCCACCTTTATTCTAGGTGACAGCATTGCTAGCCCTCAGTGAAGGGGCTCACTTCCTAAGCAATGGCATGTTGTATGTGACAGAAAAGTTGCGATTGGGACCTCAAGGAGCAACCTCACTGGTTGTGCGCGTGGTTGTTACTAGCTCTGGAGTCAAGAATATGACAGGTAGGCAGACACTGTGTGGCACTGTGTGGTATGCCAAGATTGTCTTCTTTTTCCCCTTCCAGACAAGATATGAGCCATTATGACCTATTCTGAGGCTGAAAACATGTGTGTGTGTGTGTGTGTGTGTGTCTGTGTGTAAATTTTGCAAATGAATTTTTCATATTTAAATTAAAAAGCATTGTGTAATGTAATCTGAAAATATTGTAATATTGGAAAAACTCCTTTTTACTGTACTCATATTTTATCATTTACAAATAATGTTTCTGAGGGATTTTGCTGTCTCATATCAGTCCATATATTACATATAATATGTGATGCCTATAATGTAGTTAGAAAAATACATATTAGAGAATGAGAGTAACACTTCAGAATTGCATGTACAAAGAAGGTCCAAGCAGATTAAATTCAAGGTATGCAGCCCCCATTCAATTACAAATTTTATGTATTCCTACATCCTGTTAAAAATCCCAAAGCTTAAAATATACTAAATTATTCCATTACCTATTCTCACACTAAGGGAAGTGCCTAGACTGTAGGTGTCTGAGAATGTGGCAGTGCAGAGAATGTTAAGGTATGAAATAATGGGTGAGTGGAGAGGTTTGTTTAAGGAGAGGGTTAATATTTGTGATCTTTCCCATATGTTATTAGGGTGATTACATCGAGGATGCGAGGGATGGGGCATGGAACAGAAAAGAAATATGTGCAAAACGTAAACCTGAAAACGTGATGGGAAGAGAACAATGGGAGATATAAATGTTCATGGAAGTATAATATTAAAATGTATCTAAAAACAGGGTTTAAGGGTGTGTTGTAAATTCATTGGCTCAGAAAAGGTTGTGTGGTCATGAACCTTCAGGTTTCATAAAACCTGGAGAATTTTATTGAGTAGCTGATAATTTATTAGCTTGTCAATTGGTCTGTTCTGTAAAGTGAGATATAAATAGTGGGCTGATGTGGGTACCCTGTATTTATAATTACATAGTTTTAAGTGTACTGCTTCCATGAAATCAGTTTAGTTAATATATAGAATATACCATTAATGTTAAAATGAAATGAACGCTGTGGGAACTACTGTAGATGGGTAGTGACTGTACAATCCATCTTCTGGTTTTGTAGAAGGGTAGAGGGGAAACATCATTAGTACCTGTCAAGCCAAACAAAAACTGGACTGAAAGGAAGTGGAGGTCTCAAGGGAGGAAACAAGAAAGAGAGAAGGATTGATTGCAAAGTTTCACAGAAGGAGGAGGTGAGGAAGAAATGAGCTTCTTAGAGTGCTCTTTGGAAAACGTGATAGAGATCCCTTTTATTTTCCTTTCACCTCATCCCTCTTCAGTGCACTCAAGTAAGGTAATATTAGCTTGCGTCCCCCACCTTCAGAACTCCCTACATTAAAAACGTACCTCACAGTAATTTACAACTTGTAGTTATGAAGGGTGAAATAAAAGAGGTGGGACATGTGGAGTTGTTAGAGGATCAAAGTGATTAAGGATTAATAACTTGAATACTGCAAAAAGGAGGGCACTGCTGATGAGAAGGGATTCATCATTCCACTGTTGCGACAGATAGTAGTGTGGGAGAATTTTTCTATGTGAAGTCTCTGATCAAAATGAATTTCATCAGATATTTTAAAGGAAAACATGAAGTTTAAATCAGATCAAGTGAAGTGTCAACAAGTGAAGTGAAGTGGAGTGATGTGTAGTTGGGTAAAGTGTAGTGAAGTGGAGTGAAGATCTTAGTAACAGGGTGTCTACCATTATTAGAAGATATATAGATCATACAAATTTTGCTGCTTACAAGGCTTTATCATTTATCACATTCTTTCATATTCTTTTTGTTCCATTTTTTTATCATTGTATACATGGTTGTATGTTTTGTATGCTTCTGTTTAATTTTGTAAATTATGTAATTTTATTTTTATGTTTATGTATTTTTATTATTATGTATGTTCTGTTCTGTGTATTCTGTTTTATTGTCTTGTTCTGTGTATTGTTTGTGTGTAAATGTGTACTGTACTACTGCCACCGGGTGTCAACCCAGTTGGAGTTAACAAAACATATCATGTCATATCAAAATTGTCATCACCTGTATACAAAAATGAATATGTAGACTTGAATGAAAAAATCATTTGTTGTAGAATAAGAAGTTGGTTTCGTAAAGGACTTAAAGAACAGTGCTTTTCTATTTGTCTTTATAAACTAACTAACACTGTTTGTACCTGAAACAGCAGAGAAGGTGATGATAGGCTTTCTGCATCTCATTCATTGGAGCATAAAATTAGGAATGACAGGAAAGTGTTGTGGGTAATCAGTCATCTTATTATTAAAATCCGCTATTCAAACAAGTGAAACAAGTGCAGGGAAAATGGTATGTATTTGTGGACAAAGTAATGCTTATTATTTGAAATATGGAATAAAAATTATGAGGTTAAAAAAAACTGTATCTACACAATTTACTTTATTCACTTATATACAGTCCATAGATCCTGACTTGGTTAAAAACCAAATAGGATGTGGAATTCGTCAATACAACTAGATATATGTGTACTTTTACTGTATATGTATCAGCTTTGTGTAAACATATGTCATATTGTGTTACAAAAGTAGTCAGTTAACATAATTAAGTGCTGTCATAAATATGCCATAAGTTGTAAAAAGTAAGTTTCATCAAATTAATGATAATGAGTTAACTTTGAACCAGTCATACAGATTATCAATTATGTTGTTAATATCTTCTTTAAATTTTGAGGGACTAGGATTTGTAATTATTATGCTTGTGTCACCTGCAAATAGAACTGGTTTAGATAGGGAAACTATTATATTCAGAAGATCTTTTATTTGGAGTAAGAAAAACAAAGGACCAAGTACTGAACTCTTAGGAACACCGTGTTTTATTTTGTTCCATTCTGGAAAAGTAGTATTGTTATAAAAGCAATATCTATTAGCACTCTCTGTTATCTATTGCTGAGGTAGCATTGCATTGGTTTTGCCCCTGAATTCATAAAATTCACATTTTGACAATAGTATATCATGATTTTGGAGTTGAATGTTTTTCTTAGTCACAAAATATCCCACCAACTGTTAATTTATTATTAAGTGCTGCTAAAATTTCATTTATTAGTTTGTAGAAGGTTTTTTTCAATTGAGGAATTATTTCTGAAGCCATATTTTTCAGCTGCTAATATATTATTTTGGTTGATGTGTTGGTATATTCTTGTGTATATAACTTTCTCTAGAACCATTGGAAAGGATGTAAGTAAAGAGATAGGACTAAAATTTATTATATTCGTTCTGTCTCCTTTTTTATAAAATGACTTTATCGAAGAAAATTTTAATCTGGAGGGAAAAATACCTGTAGAAAGTGGTTTGTTACATATGATGTTAGAGGAGATATGATACAAATTGTACTTGTAGAATTTCCATAGAAATCTTGTCATATTCATGAGAGTTTTTGGATTTTAGTGATTTCATAATTTCTTTAATTTCTTTAGTTGTATATTTTATTTTCATGTTTGTAAAGGGGAGCTTAAAATTCTTATGAAGACAGTGTATAGGATTGTTACTATTTAATGAAGTCCTATGATTTTTGATTTTACAATCCATTTTGTCAGCTATAGTTAAGAAGCAGGTATTGAAAGAGTTTGGAATTGATTCTTGATTAGTAATCAATTTGTCATATATATTCATGAGTTGAACACCTTTAATTGTATGATTTTTGCCTGTTTCCATTTTTATAGTATCCCACCTGATTACCAACTATCACAAGGGTGTTACATAGTATTTTACAGCTGTTTTTTGGCGCTGCAAAAACATAGTTGTTAATAAGAATCAAGAAAAACGTTTTATATCATATTAATTTTTTATACGGTTTGTGTGTTGACAGTGGAAGTTTCAGGGTATGGAAGTGACTCATGCAGAGATTCAGTGAGTTCCCCAGGTAACAGCTCCCTTGTTGGATCTGTCTTGCGCTCAGCAGCCATGCTGGTACACCCCGAGGGACTTGTGCACACAGACACAGACAGTGCTTACTTCTGTGCCAATGGTATATAATTTTATTATTTGCATGAATTTACTATTTTGTGTACCATCAGCTTCTGTTTCTGCAGAAGCAGTAAACCACTGCCCTTCCATGATTAGTTGCTTTGATGACTCATGTTGTTTTTTAATGTCATGCATTTCAGAAAATGTGGTCATATCTACATCAGAAAATTTTCGTTATGAGTTTGTGTCAGCTCCAAGAAACCGTGCTGGAATTGTGTTTGAGGTGAAAGTGGATGAAGAAGCACATATAGCACTTTCAGATATACGTTACATATCGGATCGAATGTATCAAGTTGTGTTAGGTGATGCAGCCAATACCATGTCATGGATAGGAAGAGGCAAACATGGTGAGTCCTGAATTTCTGCCCATATAAATAATGTGATCTGAATAGCCAGTCATGGTCTATATTTTATGGACTATGTAGGACAGGAAAGAGGACAAATTTGCTTATACAGTGGTTATCATTATAAAAGCCACAGACGAAGACCTTGGCCTACAAAAATTAAGAGTTTTCCTCATATTGTTCTCTCAGATGACACTTGTGTCTTGTTTACTGCAGTTCATATTGATAGCATTCTTCTTAATTTAGTTTTTATATATTCTTCCTAAAAAAATCTAGCCATGAGAAAGATGTGATTCCAATGAATCGCATCCTCTCAGAAATGACATGCAAATGATGCAATAGATTCTCTTAAATGATAGGAAATTCCTACCAGACTGCATGGGGTAACATCCCAGGAAATGGTGTTCTTTACAAAAACTGCAAACTTTGATGCTATAAACATGGAACATACAGAGCATGCACAAGCTAATGCCATCACTCTAGCATCTGAGGCAGTTAATAAATTACTCAATATTTCTTTGTCTTACGGTAAATTCCTGTTTATTAAAATCGTCCACATAAGTCCTCTTTTCCTCATATCATCCCTGACTATGTATTCTAGTGACACCAGTCTTTCACATAATTTTTCCCAGTTTTAATATTTTACTGCTATTAGTAATGCACATAGTTCCATTCTGTGAGTTTTCCCACACCATTTCAGGTTATTGTTTTATATTTCTGTTGATATAACTTTAATTATAAAACATTTGTTATCTCCCTTCTCATTTATTTTATTACTTTCACCTTTTAAGTTTTGTGCTTATTTTATTTTTAGACATGTCTTTACTTCCCATTAAATGTTTAATATTTGGCATAATTTTGGACTGCAAGGTGTATTTTTAAACTACTTCAAGGATTTTTCTGTTTCAGGTTTTGGTGTGCGCCTTGTTAGTGCTCAAACCCCACACCTATTATCTGAAACTTCATTCCATACCTTTTGGGTGACATGGGACCGTGGTACAATCGCTGTGGGACAAGGTCCCATATTGTACAACAGTACTCTGCTGAAGTGGCGTATGGACAAGAAACTCAAAGTCCAACACATTGGCTTTGCGTCTGGTTGGGGGCATACAGCAGAATTCAGGTTAGTTTCTCTGAATCAGCATTGTTGGTTTGGAATAAATTATTTTTTTGAAAATAAAACAAATGAGGCTTTTTGAAACTGAAGAACATACAATATTGTTCTTTGCACTACCAGATTCTGATTTTACAACATGCGTGACATAACTTTTTTGAACTGAAGCAGTTTTCCGTAATTTCCAGCACAGTACATTACCAACAAGGAAGATATGTGGTTATGATGACAAGTCAGTAAATTATGACAAGAATTTTGTGTATATTACATACCATGAATATTAATGAATACTGTATTTACTTGAAAACAAGAGAAGAATATTTTCCTGTCATCTGAAGAATGGGAGCTTTCCTTGTAATTGCAGAGGAAGTTAGGCTCTTTCATTGTAGGATTTTCCTGAAAATTGAAGATTATGAAGGGAGTTGTGTCTTGTATTTGCTTACATACAGTGTTTAATTTACTTCATGGAGTGGTTAAAGATTATCAATTCTGCTTCAAACACAGGATATCATCTACAACCAAGTGTTATGATTGATATTTCTGTGATCTCCGTTTCTAAGACACATGACTATGAAGGTCACTTTAGAAGCTTTAAATGACTCACATGACAAATATACATATGATGAAATTTCTTCATTTTGGATATTTTGTTGAAATAATAACCACATTTTCTCTTCAGATTTAAATTTCACACCCACATAAGACAATTGGCAGGATAAAAATACGTTATGTATCATAATCTCATAATAGTCATATGTCGCTTTATGTTCCAGTAAATGTTAAATATATATATATATATATATATATATATATATAT
>Ga0123355_10002116_pt1 | contig 28014 bp, 27 predicted proteins | sample TergutEmb28metaG_3_FD_89872 | JGI IMG/M metagenome (GOLD analysis project Ga0123355, IMG submission 89872) | Embiratermes neotenicus P1 segment gut microbial communities from Petit-Saut dam, French Guiana - Emb289 P1 | ecosystem: Host-associated > Arthropoda: Insects > Digestive system > Gut ... | reverse complement strand
TAGGCAACCCAACAACATACAGGAACAACATCTTGGTCTGGTCTAGGATCAGAAACTTGGCAAGCCACAGCAACAATGGCAACCCAGTTCAATACACATACAACGCGGGCAACTTGCGCACCGCAAAGTGGTCAAACTCAAGCACATCTCGTTATATTTGGAATGGGGGAGTTTTGCTGGCCGAAGTAAGGGATACAGGAACCACCCTGCCAACAACCATCCCGTTCAAGTTATCTGGTCAGCGCGACACCATCATCTATCTGTATGGTGTTGACGGAATCACTGGTTTCACATTCAACGGAGTGCCATATTACTATCGCAAGAACCTCCAAGGTGACATCACTCATATTTTCGCCGAGGACAGAGCCACCATTCTCGCCGAATACAAATACAACGCTTGGGGCGAGCACACCATTACAAACCACACACCAGACAACATCGGCGATCTCAACCCCATCCGTTATCGCGGATATTACTACGACACTGAAACTAACCTCTACTACCTCAAATCCCGATACTACGACCCCGAAACCAGTTGATTACTAAATTGTTCTCATTATCCATAAGCCTAATATACCACCAAATACCCCATATTTACAACACTTTAAGGGGGTAAAGGCACAAAAATTGCCTCCTGCAAAGTGTTCCAAAATACAAGTGCCACAAAAAGTGCCACAAAGAAATGACAGGACTTTTGACATATCCTTATTCACGGCGAACCTCATAGCCTAAATGTAGTTTGGGCTTTTCGTGTTGCCCTGTTGGTGAAGTCAACTTTGTTCAACGAATAAAAAAAACGGTGACAACTCCTGCCACCGCTTTTCTTATTCGTCCTAGATTTTACCGCCTACAACTTTTCTCTCGCCAACACTCCCGTGTATCTCTCGGGCTTTGGCTCGTGCGTCTGCAAGTATCTCATCACTAGGCATTTGATAATCAAAGCCGTAATTGTACAAGTCCGTTATGGCGAACTTGTCATTGTAACAGTTATAGTGAATTATGATTTGCAAAGCGTCATCTTGCCAATAGCAACTAAAGTTTGGGTATTGCTTACCTAGTACATTCTTTTCAAAGTCATAGAAGTATTGACGTATTCTCTCGGCTTGTTCAGTGCGTGGTATGTTATACTCAAAGTCACATGATAAGTTGTAGCCTCTATTATCGGCATGGACTCGATACCCTGCAAGGTTAGGCAATATGATTATCTCGTCAAACTTTACGCCATAGGCATTTAAGAACTTCAATATCTCGGCTTTGGTGTAATAACCTTGTTGCTTGTCGATACGTTCATACTCGCCGTTGATAATAAATGCGTCAACTATTAAACCGCAATTCTCAATGTCATAGACTTTCTTTTTGCGATTGCGTCCTGCATAGGTAGTACCTACAAAACAGTCAAGATAATACTCGTTGCCGTTTTGTCTAAACGCCGTGCGTATTCGGTGATTCTCTAGGTCACTGTTTTGTAGAGTGTGTTCCTCGTACAAGTCCATTCCTGCTCTCTCAAAGTATAATGTTGTTTTGTTTGTGTTCATGTTATGAACTCCTTTTTATTTAGATTTTGTGCCGTGCGTGTGTTATAGTAATGGTGCAACTGGTGACGGCTTGCCGTTGCTCCGTGTTGTTTGGACTAGCCTTTGATTTTCAGGGTCGGGGCTAGTTCTTTTTTTTCTTACATGACGTTTACCTCCTTATTTAGATTCAGAAAACAAGGCATAGCCGTTTGCTTGCTATTCCTCGTCGCCTGTAAATTAAAAACACAAGCCTTAGAGGTTCAGTCAAGGTGGAGTTCAAAAAATGCGTTAATAATCTAACCTTATAAAATTGCATTTTTTGAAACAACCTTGACGGGTTCTCGGCTTGTGTTACAAAAAAAGAGGCGACAGGATTAGCAAGATAACGGCGACAAAAAACCGCCATTCTTTTGAGCCTCAGGGGTTTCAGGGGACAGAGTCCCCTGAGCATATTTATCCTTTTAACTTAAGTAAAGCCCTGCCGTTCCCTAGAAAAAAACAACCTTAACTATGGGGGGTGGGTTCAAAACACTTTTCAATAGGTACTCTTATATTTCGGGGTAGATATTTTTATACCCACACTAATAACTAACCTATTATTTGTAATGCTCTAAAAGTAATGAACGGTTATAGTTCAAAAACAACGTTGTAGTTATTGCGATTATTATCAATCCCACAACTAAAAAGACTGACCCAAACGCCAGTAACAACTGCCATGTCAAAAGTTGGCTATCGGTTGCTTGTGTGTGTTCGATATAGATGACTGCCGTTATAAGCAAAGCAACTCCTATTGCACTTAAGGCTATCCCTAGCAACATGAGTCTAAAATTTATTTTCTTGCGTTGTTCAAGTTGTGCCTTAGTAAACATAGGCTTTGACTCAAGCATAGCGTTACAGTTAGGACATTTCGCTTTCATAAAATACCCACCCTTACGAAAGGCACAGTCCTAAAGCAGACTTGCTCCCGTGTTGTCACACACACGCCCTCTTACAAGGGGGGAACACTTCTGCGAATAGGCAAAAGATTAGTCCCTTGTAAAGAGGCTATTGCGTGTGTGTGACGCTTTTATATTATCACAAAAACCTTGCTAGCACAATCTAAAACTAACAAACTCGGCAAAGTTTGTTGTAGTGTATGCAAGTATCAATCTTAAATAACTTTTGCAAGTTGCCTTAACAACTCTGCGTCAATGTTATCAAAGTCGATTCGTTTCAATATTGCGTACATTTCCATACCCTCAACAAAGGGGTGGTCATTGCGTCCTGCTCGTTGCTCCCATGCACATATCTTGCCTAGAATACCTATGAGGCGGTAAAAGTAACGTGGGTCTTGTGGACTCCACTTAAACAACTCTTGCACCTCACTAAGCCCGTCATCAAGGTTGGCACACGCTCGCCACATAACTCGGCTAGCATTAAACTCACTAGCCCAACCAAAGACATTTGCGAGTTCATAATGTTTAGAGTTCGGTTCATCATAGGTGTCAAAGTCTCCGTTGCAACACTGGGATATAAACTTATGATAGTCAATCGCATGAGTTACTTCATGGATAATAAATGACGGGTCTGCGTTTGTTCTCACTAGCACGTGAATAGCGTTCTTCTCAAACTCAAGGTATATTCCTTGCCCTGTTTTGCTTGAGGGGTTATTTAGTTTAGCCTCAAGCCGTCTTTTGTTCGTTATGTACTTAGGCAATTCAGTTAAGAAGTCATCGCAAAAATGAACCTTGATAGGCACGTCAAAGTTACGCTCCCGTGAGAGTTTAGCAACTATCTTTTCCGCAATCTCATTCATTCCGTTATTTCCTTTATGCGATACTGCTCAAACAGCCCATTTACCCGTTGCTCAAGCCTCCTGTCTTTCGAGTGCTTTTTCTTATAGTCTAGCAAGTATTTCTCTAAGCCTTTTTTGAGTATGTCGTAACTAATCATGCTAGGAATGTTGTATGTTAATACTTTGCATATAGTATGTGCAAGCGTCCACTTCTCCTCAGTTGTTGTCCCGTGTACCTCGTCAATAAAGAAATTATGTTGCTTGAAAAATTCCAGTAATTCTTTTTGTTTTTCGTCATCATACTTAGGGTAGCCATTAAAAAACTCGTTAAATAATTTTCCTTTATCTTTTTCTGTTTGTGCAGTAAGTAGGTCAGCCTTAAACTTTTCAATACGTGTCTTTGTTGAATATTCTAGATACTCCTCTTTGAAAATTCTTGACTGCTCTGTGTAATAGAACGGGTCGAAATGATAATCAATTTCAAACAATTTCTTGTAAAGGTTATTCTTATCAATTTTAGATAAGTCAAGATTGTCCCCGTCACCACCTTTACCAAACCACCCATTCAAAATATTGCTAATAATGCTCTTACTCTCTTGTGTATTTTCTGCTTTTATAAGTATGTATTTTTCCTGTGCCTTAATCTGCTTTTTCCTATCCTCGTCCGAGAGGTAGAATAAAGACGTTAATAAATCTGCGTCAACATTCGGCTCAATTATCTTGTAAAGCAATTTGTAATCGTTTTCTAGGTACACACTTAGTACGGCACTAAACAAGTTGTAATTCACCTCAACGCCTGCTTGCCCGAATACGCTTTGCATAGCACTTGAATACTCGTAAAATGAAAACGTCTGCTTTTTCATTCTTTCTTTGTATTGTTTTGAATATTCCCGTGTAGCCTCCTCATGCACAACCGCTAAACAGGACGAGAAAATCAAGCCTAAGTGTTCGCCATATTTCGTTTTGTTAATTATTTCGTTGAATAAAGCATTTGCCTTTATATAGGTTCGTATGTTCTTAATACTTAAAAACTCACAATCTGACAAGTACTTATAGTTTTCACCTAGCACATTCTTTAATGTTTCGTCATCGCTATCCGTCACTTGATATGTTCGGTCAAAGACTTTTTCCTTGTATTTCTCAAGGTCGCTCTCAGTAGTATTGTCGGATTCCCTATCATCATTATTGCCGTTGAGTACCTTAGACCATGTTAAGCAAATAACTTTAATGCCTTGCAAAATCAGATTGTTAATATACCCGATTACTTGGTCTATATCAATATCGTCATGTTTTCTCTCTAGGTCATCAATAACGCAAATAATCTGACGCTTTTTACTCCCTCTTATTTTCCTGTTGCCAATCTCAATACCACCTAGACTTATATTAAAGCCTGTTCCAGTCTTCACTCCTGCGTTGACAAGTTTTATCACTGGATTCACAACGTCTAGAACTTTCTGCTTTTTGCTAAGACAGTTATAAAGGTCTGTATTTACCTCTGCTATATTTCCCTTACCGAATAGCGTGGCATAAGCAATCTTATAGTTTTTCTTAAACAACTTTTCTAAATACTTTGTGACAAAATATGTCTTTCCGATTCCCCATTCGCCGTCAATTAAAATGGCGGACAAATTTTTACTCTCCACGAAATTATCAAGTGCATTGTTCAAATCACGCAATCTCATGTTGCAAGTATATCACTTTTTCAAGGGAGTTGTCACGACAAAGCCACTATCTTAAGTTCGACCATATCTCTATTAGGCTTAGTATAATTATCTACCGCAAGTAATATATTGCAGACAGGGTTTAGTTGTCGTATTTTTTCACCTACTTTAGAAAATAAATTATCATTAACATTTGTGTTAGCACCACACTCCAACAAGACTATGAGCGTTATTACACTCTCTAAACTCTCACCATGAATAGCATTGTCGAGGGCTTTCGTTATGTTGTTTTTGCCCTCGCCAACTCCTTTGAGCATATACACACGCTTAGCCCGTCTTAAGCCATTTGTGTAGTCAGCCATATCAAGAGTGATAAATTGTGAATGTGTAATACCATGTTGCGTCAAGGCTTTAATAACTTCTGCCTTAGTACAATCAACAAATTCTAGTTTCAGTTCGCCTATTACTTCCTCGAAATTCCTTCTAAGGCTTTCGTCAAAATCGTCCGACTTAGTCTTATTCCACATATTATAAAGTGCCATACACCCTCCTACAGTTCAATTTCTGCATAGACAACATTATCCGCTAGGCTTTCAAAATCTTTTGCTGACTCAGTGTGGATAGGCATTACTACCTTAGGCTTAATCGTGTCAACAAGCCATTTTATGTCTGCTTTGTAAACGTGACCGCTTGTGTGTATTTGCATTACTTCCATATTCTTACTCTTAATAAACTCTCTAAACTTTTCGCTCTTTTCATCACGCCAGTAACCCTCCCACATGGAGTGAATAAAAATAGCACCTTCAATGTTTTTGAGCCTTACCGTCATGTCTCGTTGCATAGATGAACGCACCAACATAACGCACGAGGTTAGTTTTTCATTTAGTTCGTCTGTGCCTAACTTTTTGTTTTTATATCGGTACAAAATGTCTTTATCAAACTCTGCAATCCGCTTAGACAGGCTAAGCGGATAAAATACCTTTATACATTCAAAGTCGGCGTTAGGTATTTTAGGGTTTCCGAGTTGCGACAACACGTAGGCAGCGTAGGGGTCTATTACAAACGTCTTGCCTGTCTTGATACTCGCCCTAGTTATACTGACGATTCTATCCACGTTTTGAGCAGAAGCATTTATAAAAATAGGCTTGTCACTCTTAAACGCCTCTACAAGCCGTTTCTCAATCTCTTGCTCGGTTTCGGGTGCGTCATCACGTGTGAGGGTTGTTCCCTCACAAATGAGCAAGTCAATTTCCTTAGGCATTTTCTTGTCTATTTGTAACCTTGAGAAATCGGCTTTTCTACCGCACAATCTAAAGTCACCAGTATACAAAATACTCTTGCCGTTTGCCTTGATTAAAAACATATAACTGTCGTAAGCACTGTGGTCTATAAGGTACGGGGTGACTTCAAAATCACCTATGCTAAACGCCTTGCCATTCTCAAAGTGTTCCCATGTATTCTTTAGGGGTTCTTTGCCTGTAAATAGCCTAGTAGCGTCTATAAGCGTCTCGGTGTCCTTTCCGCTATAAACTGTCGTGTCAGGCAGTAGGTCAAGTTCGCCGTAGTGGTCTTGGTGTGCGTGACTGATTAAAACGCCGTCAACCTTGCTTTCATTTAATATAAGTTTTTCGTCCGTTAGGCTTGCCCCTATGTCAAAAAGTAAAGCAGTTTTATCCGTGCTTATCTTTAGGCACGTTCCACCAATTTCATCAGTCCCACGAATAATTTTAACTTTCAAAATCACCTCCCTACAAACGGCATAACGTCCTTTATAATAAACGTGCCAACTGGAATTTTGGCAATATCATAATTTATACCCTCATCTAACGCATTGATTTCACTTTCTGCCTTACTAAGTTGAATGCTGTGTTCAGGATAATCATAAAGCATAAATAGAATCCCGAAATCCATTTCGTCAGGCAAATCAAAACAATCAGGAATAAGTCCAAGTTCGACTTTGTTAGCGTAAATATTCTGTACTGTTTTCCTTATCTCAGCACTATGGTTTTTAATAAGCCAAGCAAAGTCACGATAATGTTTGACTAGCCCTGATTTCCCTGCAACTGACTTATAACCCTGTTTTAGTTCGACGAGTACGATTTTGACTCCCGTGTCATCTCGCCTCAGTACCAACATATCTACACGACTCTTATTACCTACCTGATACTCAACGTCAATCACAAAATATTGACTGTCGGCTTTGATGTTTCCACCGCTAAATCTTTGTTGTACCTTGCGTTCAATCTTGTTGTTCTTCTCAAACCAATCGTCCATGATTTGTTGCAAGTTAGGTATCGTTACATAAACGTCCATGACCCAAGCCACTAGGTCATCTTTCTTAATACTCTTAATGAGTTCTCTATCGTTCTCACACAAGCAATATTTTGTGTCAAAGTAAAAATTGTAATTGTTGCCATGAGCGTAACGTCTTTTCTTAGGAGTAATTTTTAACAAGTTGCCACCTTGATAGTAAATGTTAATATATCCATTCCTTATTTCAAGTTGCAAATCATCATCGTTTTTTACAACGTCAAGTAATGGCTCTAGACAACCTGATTTCAAATCGTCAATGAACTGTTGATTTATCCCTCTCACGTAATTCATATCGCAAGTATATCATCTTTACTAAGGGCTGTCATTAAAACAAACTTCCAGTTCCTATGCCATATCATTTCGAAAAGTAAGTACAATTCTAGGGATAATTCCCATGCCGTCAAAATTGCAATAAAAAAGCGGAAGTATAAAATTACTCTCAAAATCTACTTACTTATACATATACATACTTACTTTTTAATTTTTTAGTATATATGAATATGTATATATATTAAGGGGTCTGAAAAAGATTTTTGAGGTTGTGCAAAATTATACTCCCACTAATTTTACTGAGGTCGGTCTGGTGAGGTGTCATAGTAACGCAACCTATACACTCGGGGCAACACTTTGTTGACGTATACCATGCCTCGCCCGTCAAGGTTGTGTGCTTCCCTTAGTTTAGTTGGTATGGGTATCCTTAGCGTTGCAAGGTTGCGTCCTGTACGTTGCAAAGTACGGGGGTAAGATTTAAGCCCTGCGTCGCCCCACCTGAATCTAGGTACGGGTTCGTCAAAGGTTATAAATATATCACCATTGTACTCGCTGAAGTAAAGTTTGTTCGGTGGGTTCTCAAAAGTAAAATGCTTGCGAAAACTGATAAAGGCGGTTTCTTTTACCTTAATCACCCTAGCCAGAAAAGCCGTACGCAAAAAGTTCCCTGAGTGACATACCTTGTCCTGCAACTCCTCATAAGCGTCCCAGTGTGCCTCAGACAGTCCGTAGAACTCCATAAAGGCGTAGTCCTCTCGATACTTGTCATTAACACCCATTAGACACCTCCTGTGTCATAGTTGTTAAAGCGACACTTAAATACACCATCTTGCACCCTGTCCATGAAAACTTGGCTAAACTTTTCCACCTCAAATTTCTTGACTATTGGCTTAGGTATTCTAACGTCACAATTCAATCCTCGCATTACATACTTGCGTTGAAAATGTAATGTCGTAGGTTCTGAAAAGCAAAGATATAGTTCGCCGTCAACTTCGGTAAAGTATAAATCTTTCGGTGGATTTTCTACCTTTTGGAACTTCCTGTTAAGGTAAATGTGATAACTCACATATCCCCTCAGACTCATTTTCATTAGGTTGCTCGTGTACATTATTCTAAACTGGCTATTTGTTGCATTGACTTCCATAATCAATACCTCCTTTTATAATTTTGTTTTGGTTGTCAATGGTTGTCTTTTTTGTTTAGGTTGCTCTTCTCAGGGAGGTTCACCCTTTTTGACGCTCCTGAGGGCGTCTAGCGTGTCGTTGCTGTGTACTCTAATCATTTCAAGCCTCCTGATTACCTCATGGTAGCAACGGGGGCAACTTTGCGAAATATCCAATATTTATAGGCAAAACTTTATAAATGCGTTAAAATATAACGCAACGTGTTCTAGTAATTTGGAGGTGATATTATATGAGAGCAAGAAAAGAGTTTGCAACAGAGGCTGAGGAAAAAGCACACCAAGAGAAGTTAGAAAAAGACAGAGAGAAACGCAAGGCAAATAAACCCATTTGGCGTCCTGTAGCAAATAAACTCAGACAGTTGCGTTTGAACTATAAAGACAAAGACGGTAACGGAATATCTCAAGGCAAACTTGCAAAACTTCTCAAACCTTACCTCACTGAAATTGTAGAGTTTGAGGACGGGGCTAGAGAGGTATCAAGATATGTATTGGACGGGAAAACTGGCTCAGACACAATCGGTAATTTAGAACGTGCGGAACGCAATCTAACCAAACACATGGCAAAAGCATACTGTGAGTTCTTTGGGGTGGGACTTGAATTTCTTTATGACGTTACAGACAAAGATATTGAGAACACCTACGGGCTTAATGACAAGTCACTAGGCGTACTTTCTACTGCCGTGTATAAAATGGCTGAGGCTGAGGAAATAAGAGAGGAATATTTACTGACACAGTTACTAGGCGAAGGCTCTGACACGTTAGACAAGTTCCTTGAAACTAATTTTGTAAACCAACACGCCAACACTATTAGGGGTGTAAACCTTTTGCTTGACCAAGACTTTATACCAAGTGAGGTGCGTGTGCTTGACGCTCTAATGAACTTTATTAACGCCGATGAAACTAACCTGACCGAATTAACTAACGCCTTGTACGCTCTTAGGTCTAGGGAGTTAGGCAAAAAACTCCTAAAATAACAGTGTCCCTTTCTCATCATCTTTAGTGGAGCGGTAATAAAGCCGTGCGTTAAATTTTAACGCATTTTTACAAATTCACCGCCATTTATTGAATCTTGAGGCACTTACTAATAATTGATACCCTTGCTCAAGATGAGCGTAGACCTTGAAAAAGAACTGTCCGAAATGAAGCAAATGCTTGCTCATGTTCTTGCCATGCAGGGTCAAAATATGGTACAATATAGTGTGTTAGATGAGGCAATTCCGCCCTCTTGCACAGTGAACTTTGAAAACTTAATACCGCCAAAAAATAGGGATATGGCTAAAGTCCTCCAATTTGAAAAGGAGGATAAAATGCCATATACCATACCTAAAACTTGTTATCTTTACCAACGCAAAGACAAACGCTGGGAGGCTAAAGTCACCATGCCTGACGGCATTATCAGAAGTGTTAAATGTTGCCGTTCCAAAGGCACGGCGTTTAAGGAATTGAAACGAGTTTACAACGAAAACAAAAACGTGACGAAACAAAAAGCCAAAGTCAAAACCGAGTTCAGATTGCACGAGTGGTTAGACCAATGGCACGCAGTTTTTCGCAAACCTAAAGAGGGTGACGGACTGTCAAAGAATACCCTCATCAGTGACATATCGTTTATGAATAAAATAAAGTCACTGTTCCCTAAAAACCCCAAACTCAAAGACCTAAAACCTGACGTTATACAAGAAACGCTACAGTCAATGACGCTAACACGAACCTGTGAGGGCGTGTATACAGTGTTGAAAATGGCTCTTAACAAAGCAAAGCCATACACCAACAATGTAAGCGTAATGGACTTGGTAGAAAAAGTTAAACATCAGCGTGTTAGGGGACGAGCATTAAGCAAAGACGAAGTAAATAAACTCCTACTTGCTACAAACGACCAAACCGAAAAAGATATAATCATGGTCTATGTATATACGGGGTGCAGAGTTGACGAAATAAACCGCATATTTGTTAAGCACGTTGACCTTGCTAATAACGAAATCTTTATTGACGGGACAAAAACTAAATTGTCACGGCGTTCAATGCCTATCATGCCACCGCTATTGCCTATCCTAGAGCGTTTAATCGCAGGGCGTGACGGGAGCGAGAAACTATTTGCAACGCACACTGTCAATACGATTAGGAACTTTCACAAGCCTATTAAAGAAAAGTCTAAGGTCAACTTTACCCTCAAGGACTACCGCCATACTTGTGCAACAAACTTTAAGGACGCAGGGATTCCCTCTAGCGTTTACTTTAGGTGGTTCGGGTGGAGTGATGACACAATGGCTCGTAAGGTTTACACACACCAGACTAACTACGAAATGCAATTATCTCAGGAGTGGGCAAGCAAGTTTTCGGGATAAATTGCCACAAAAAATGCCACAAAAAAGTGACATTTTTACTACAATTTTGGCGGTATTTTAGGCTTAAAAGCCCGTAAATAGCCACTTTTGAGGGCTTAAAATCGGGCAATATGCCCCCGAAACCGGTCGATTCCTCAACATGGATGATCCAAACTTCCTGGAACCATCCACAATCAATGGACTAAATCTTTACGCGTATTGTTTGAATAATCCCGTCATGAATGTAGATCCGGATGGACGAAGTTGGTTACGTAACCTCTTCCGACCTAAAATCTCCCTACCTTCCAACGGAGTTTCAACAACACCACTCATCCCACCAAACATCATCAATCCACCAACGGGCGGGGGTTCACAATGGTCGCCGAATTTTACTATTCCATTGCTGGGGGGTAGAACTCTGAAAACTGGTCCGCAATTTGATTATTGGCCTGATTTTATCTTTAACAATTTTCCGTATGATAACAACAGCAACAGAAACTCTTTCTTAGGTGACTTTTTTGACAGGGCTAGATACAGGACTAGGAATTGGATAGGAGAAGCCTTTTATACAATTGTTGATTGGTTATATGACCTTTTTCAGGTTAGTCGCAATAGAGTTCATTTTATATTTCATATTAGACAACCTATTCATAGATCAGGCTTTAACCCATTTATATAATTCACTTTTGATCAATTTATTCCGCAGATGTAGATTCTAAATACGTTTCATATCTGCAGTTTGAACAACGATAGTATTTTGTTTCACGTATCAATTTAACTTTACCAAAGGGCATCATTCCGCGTGAATAGAACCCTGTTTTTAGAGTCCCTGCGTCCTCTTTGCTAGTTCTTTCACAAAATAGTGACGGCATATTACATTTGGGACAATACTTTTCAATATGTTCTTTCAAAACTCTTATCTTCTTACCGATTAGTACAAACACAAGAGTACACGCAATAAATGCAACACCTCCTACAATATAAAAAATAGTAAGATTATAAACACCGCCTAAAACAAAAAATGCAACACTCAAAAGAAACATAGAAAATGAAATTGAGGCATGTTTAATCCTTTTTCTTTTTAAGAACATTTTGTCCATCTTCTTATTTGTCATTGATATAATCTATTCCAAAACAAATAACTTGTCAACGAATCGTGCTTCATGATTCATTTCAATGAAACCACTAGCCGAATACACATAATACGCTATGGCATAAGTGATTAATCTATGCTAAACTGAACTCATGCCAAAAATAACCAGCCTAGTTGCACAAAAAAATAACTCTGAACGCATTAACGTGTACGTTGACGATCAATTCTTTTGTGGTCTTTCACTTGACGATGCAATTCGCTATGATATTGTCCAGGGCAGGGAAGTCTCGGACAACGAATTAAACAACCTGTTAAGCGCATCTGGGGAAAACGATCTGTATGTACGGGCTCTTGGTTATATTGTGCGTAACCCACGAACAGAGCGCGAAATTATGCGATACCTCTATAAAAAAGACGCAAGCCCTGAAACAGCAACTCGAATCGTAAATCGTCTTAAAACCATGAATTATCTTAATGACGAAGCATATGCCAAAATGTTTACAGAGCAAAAAAGCGCAAAACTAGGTCGAGGCGAAATTCGAAACAAGCTTTTCAACCGCGGAGTCAACCCCAAAATTATCGAGCAATCCATAGATGAAATAGAAGAAGAAAGCCAAGAACAACTCGCACGCAGGGTGGCCGAAAAGTGGCTTCGTAACCGGGATCGTAGCTCTCAAAACTTGTCAAAGTTATACAGGTACCTAGGTTCAAAGGGCTTTGACTTTGATTTATGCTCATCTACCGTAGAACTTTTTAAAAAGCATGAACCAGAAATAGAAAAGTTAGACGAATATCAAAACAAATATATTGAATATCGTCGCGCAAAAGAAGAACTAAAGCGCAGACGTCGAGAGTTAAAGTTATTGGAAAACGAAATTCTTGACGAAGGCGGTGGGTAAATGAAGCTAGGCATAGATATCCAAGAAATTCGCCAGTTCAGACATCTCAAACGCTTCTTCACTCAAACAGAACTTGATTATATCGCACAAAAAAATAATTCACTCCAAACTGTTGCTGGCTTGTTCGCTGCAAAAGAAGCATACTTTAAAGCACTTGGCACAGGAATAACACACAACACACTCAAAACAATAGAAATCTTACATAACGAAAGGGGAGCCCCATTTATTCGAGAAAATGTTTTGTTGTCAATAACACACACAAAACAAGTTGCAGCAGCAGTATGTATCGTGCTAGATTAAAAGTGGGGGAGTCCGAATGCCATTTAACTCAGCATTTCTAGAAACAGCCGCACGCCAAATTGAAGTAAAATCTGTTGAAACTGATTACGATGCAGCATTTGCATTAATAAACAAGGCTCTTAAAATTGTTGCAACGCAAACCCAAAATGTAAACCCATCAGACGTAGACGTTTACATCCATGGAAGTTATGCATTAAACACCAACATATACTTCCCATCAAACCTTGAAATCATGGTGGAATTAAAGCGCACATCAACATATGACGCAGAATCATTTCCGCATCCAAAATACCGTCTGCATAACAATTATTTTATTGGAACAACATTTGCATTCAATCCATCAGACTTTTATGAACTCATGTTTAGCGCATTACAAGAACTCACAGGCCGAAAATGCGAGGCACAGGACAAATTCATACTAGTCCCCGCAGGAAATAACATCAAACACGCACTTGAGATAACCCCATGTTTTACATTCAACTATGTAGAACGCACGGGACGCGAACCAGTTATAACGGATCCAACACTTCAAGTTCAAGAAAGTTTTGGAGAACGTGTCTTCCCAGGGGTCATACTATACGATCACAGTGCTTCAAGCCATATCGTAACATTTCCGCGGTTGCATGCGCTCAACGGAACAGGAAAGGACTTGGCTACTCGTGGAAATTTTTTACGCATAGTACGAATGTTTAAAACACTAACAAAAATAGGGGAGCGTGAAATGGAATGGAACCCAACCAGAGGCTATTTTATACAATGCTTGTTATTTAACGTTCCAAATCGTCTCTTCTTAAGCAATATTGAACAAACACAAACTCTTGATCCAACCACAACAGGAGACATAGATGCGATTTTTTACAAAGTTTTAAACTATCTGCTTAATGCAAATTATGATGAATTCGTTTGCCAAAATCTGGTCTGGAAATTATTCGGAGCAGCAAGAGAGTTCTGGGACCCAAACTCAGCCAAAACTTTCATCAAAAATATGCACGAACTATATATAACATTCCCAGAATCCCGTACAAATCTTGCATAAGGAAAAACCCCTTAGTAGAGCTGACTTTCCATTCATTCCATTCATTATTCAATTCATTATTCAATAATTACATATACATACTTCGCAAAAGACAACTTTAGCGCATTTGGCATTATAATTTAATGAATTTCGGATTCCGAGTGCGTTTCCATCATTTTTTTAAGAGAGAGCTTTATTTCTTCCTCTTTAACATCAAACTTTTCCGATAATCGCACAGGTTTATAGCGCACAGTGAAATCTGGCAATATTTCAAACGAATCCAATCTGATTTGCTCTATAAATCCTGCAAGACGCAATGCAGGAGCCAGTAACCTCTTTTGACGATTCGACAGTACCCCGATATACTTCTCCTCAAATTTGAATATTTTCAACTCCCCTGCCTCTTTAGAATTTCTAAAAGTTTTATCTACAAACGCCTGAAATAGTTCTATGAAAATCGACTCCTTAACAGTCCTCAACTTCTCCCGTTCACCCTCAGTTGGCATAAGAGTTATTGCTGGAGAGTCCCCCGCCAAAATCTCTTTAATGAACGCATCTAAACTGTCATCTCCTATTGCTTGGCGCACACGTGAAGACAACTCCATTAACATTCGCGATGAATCCTCTATCACAACTTCCATGCTTATTTCGTCCTGGATTTTTTTAATCATCTTCTCAATCTTTCCAATCTCACGCATAACTTCATCATAAAAAAACAGACTTGCATAAACATATCCTTTATCTAGGGAGTCGGTAACCTGCACCTTCTTCTCCCCCGCTACCGCAAGCCAAGGCTCCCACTTTTCGTCCAAAACAAAGGTGTCGTGAATCTTTTTACAACTTAAATAGTTCATAATTTAATTATAACATAACATTTATTTCAAAACCCAACCAAAAACGCACTCACCAATACAAAGTACACAAGCAGTCCAACAATATCTTTGATACTTGTTATGATTGGGCTGCTGCCCGCTGCCTGATCTAGTTTCATCTTAATTAAAATCCAAGGCACCAAAAACCCAAGCAATGACGCCAATGTCATAGTTACAAGTAAAGCCAATCCAACCGCTAGACCAAGCAAGGGCATACTCTGCCAAAACCCAGCAATAACACCAGTTACAACACCCACAATCAATCCAAGACTAAAGCCAATCAAAACTTCTTTCCCCAAATGTCGCCAAAACCGCTTGGGTTCTATGTGTCCAAGCACCACTCCCCTGACAAAAACAGTAGTACTCTGAGTTCCAACATTTCCACCCATATCCATAATAATCGGAATAAAAATTGCAACTGCAACTATAGTCTCAAGAGTATGTTCAAACCCATCAATAATAAGACCAGCACCAAGGCCAGCAAGTAAAGTTATAACCAAAAATGGTAATCTAACTTTCCAAATTGCCCACAAACTTCCGTTTACCAAAACCTCACTTCGATTTGTTTCACTTCCTGTTATGTTTGCAAGACCAGCCTGGTCATAAATATCCTCGGTTGCCTCATGTTCCAAGATATCAACCGCATCATCAATAGTAACAATCCCAACAATGCATCCTTGTTTATCTACAACCGGAATCGCCAAAAGGTCAAAATCTTTAAGTGCGTGTGCAACCTCTTCTTGGTCTGTGTCAGTCGTAACCTTAATCACGATGTCCGACATTATGTCTTCAATTCTTTCATTAGGATTTGCAACAATCAACTTTCGAAGTTCAAGTACACCCTCAAGCCTTCTTGTTTCATCCGTCACATATAATGTATAAATTGTTTCCTTATCTGCTGCTTGCCATCTAATTTTTTCAAGTGCGGCTTGAGCGGTCATGTTTCGCCTGAGAGTTATAAACTCTGGCGTCATTATACGACCCGCGGTTTCTGCTTCGTACCCAAGAAGTTTATTTGTAACTGCCCTGTCATCTGGAGAAAGCAAGCTTATAAGACGTTTAGTAACAACCGCAGGCAACTCATCAAGAAGACTAACCCTGTCATCTGGATCAAGCTCCTCGATAATTTCAATCGCACGAGATTCTGGGAAGCTTTCTAGCAAATCCTTTTGAATTTCTAAATCAAGTTGCTCAAACACAGCCAAAGCCATATCTTTAGACAAAAGCCTGTATACAAGTGCCTTGTCTGTTCGTTCAAGATTACTTATGAGATATAAAACTTCAGTTTCTTCAAGCTCACGCAATATAGAACGCAAGCCTCGTAAATCGCGCTCCTCTATACACTGAATAATTTGCACCTGCAAACCTATGTCTGTAATTTTCATGTTCATGGCAATCACCCTGCCACGAATGAACTTTATGCTACCAACAAAGTCGGCAACATATACATTAGGCACCTATCATATACGTCCATCCGCCGACTCCTTTTATGTTTTAAGATTACCTAGTATATGGCTAAATCATCTAATAAGTCAACAACAATATTTATTCTCCTCGCATTCGCACAAGTTCTCCCGCCCTTGCATCCTTTCCAAGCGGCAACACAGTTGTAGTTGTTCTTGCACCATCTTCTCTTTTCTCTATTAAAAAATGAGTATCTGCATTTACCGCAACTTGGTGCAAGTGAGTTACACAAATCACTTGAGTTCGTTTTCCAAGTTGTGCAATTTTCTCAGCAAGCTTCACTGCTATTCGCCCACCAACCCCAGTATCAATCTCGTCAAATACAAGTGTTTGATTTGAACTTGCAACCAAACACTTAAGTCCAAGCATAAACCTGCTCATCTCTCCCCCGCTTATTATCCTAGCAAGAGGCCTAAGTGGTTCTCCAGCATTTGCGCTAAACAAGAACTCAATCTCGTCAATTCCATCTGACTTTAATTTATTATCTTTCACGCGACTAAAACTCACTGAAAAGCTTGCCGATTGCATCCCTAAGTCACCAAGCTGCAACAGAATTTCATGCTCTAAAACCCTTGCTGCCTCCTTCCTTTTTTCCGACAATTTTTCACCACACTCTCCTAAAAGGCATAATTTGGCCTGTATTGCATTTTTTGTGTTTTCAAGCTCTTTTTCCGACTCGATTAAATGCTTTAAACCAAGCTTCTGCTGCTCCGCAAAAGCCACTATCTCGACAATACTTGAACCGTACTTGCGTTTAAGCGATTTTATCTGATCAAGACGCTGGTCAACACGTAAAAACTCAGACTCATCAAACTCCATTTCATCCAAATATGACTGGGCATCATCTAAAACATAATCCAAACCAATTTTAACTGATTTCGCATCTTGGTAAATTTTCTCCAATTTCGAATCAAGCCCAGAAACAGGACCAAGTGCAGCCAAACCACTTCTTACAGCCTCAGTATCAAAATGTGACACTGCCTGCGTCAGGCTTTGCACAATTTTTTCGTGATTGTTCATTCTGACTTTTAGTTCCGCAAGCTCATCATCCTCACCTTCCCTCAAGTTCACACTCTCAATTTCATTTATTTGAAATTTCAATAAGTCCATTTGCCGCTCTCGCTCGGACTCGTCCCCACCAAATGATTTAAGTTTACGCTCCAGCTCTTTGAGCTCGTCATACTCTTTACGATATTCGCTTATTTGAATCTGCCCAAACTGATCAAGTATCGAAATATGATTTTTGACTGATAATAGAGCTTCTGTGTCATGTTGACCATGAATATTTACAAGCTCGGATGCTATACCTTGCAGCTCGCTTGTCGTAACTATAACACCATTTATTCGACATTCACTTTTCCCATCAAGTTTAAGTGTGCGCGAAAGAACCAAATCATTCGAAAATACCGCTTCAACAAAACATCTGGTTTCCCCACTTCGTATCATAGCCTTGCCCAGTTTCTCGCCTAATATAAAATTCAAACTTCCAAGAACAATACTCTTTCCTGCCCCAGTCTCCCCAGTTAGCACGTTAAAGCCAGAACCAAACTCAATTTCCACTTGAGGAATAAGAGCAACATTTTGAATTTTTAAACTCTTTAGCATAAACTACTCCTCACAGTCAGCAAGTTGCATTTCCTTTTCAATCATTCCATCAATCGTCTTAATAACTTCCAAAACCCTGCCTTTTTTCTCTTCAACTTCGCCCAACAACTCTTTAACAAGTTTTGCGGCACTACCAAATTTTTCAATTGCTATATCAAAGTTCTCCTCACCTTCAAGCTCTTTGACCAACTTTTCAAGTTCCCCAGTCTTTTTGTCAACCATATTTCACTTCCTCCACACTTGCTATTATTTCTCCATTATACATCTTAATTGTCAATTTGTCACCCTCTCTTACATCCTTCACATTATCCACACCTATAATCTTTGAATACCCACGCCTCAAAATCTCAAACATATTCATTCCCTCAATCTTAAGATACAACTCCCTAACCCTTGACACACAACCATCCACCCTAGCCCTTGTGGTGTTACGTACATCATAATAACAAGATATTGTGTCTTGCTTCGCACAATTCAGACGACCCATAATATGTAACTTTAACAGCCTCCAAGCTTGTAAAAGCCTCTCGCGCTTTATTAAAACCTCGCCCACCACAAGCTCAGCCGCCACACTTGGAGTAGGCGCGCGAATATCTGCTACAAAATCAATCAACGTCCAATCCGTTTCATGCCCAATCGCCGATACAACAGGGATCTTTGACTCGAACACAGCACGCGCCACATCTTCCGTGTTAAATGCCGCCAAGTCCTCCGCACTTCCCCCTCCGCGCGCTACAATCACAACGTCTACATTTTTAAAATACCTAATACCTGACGCAATTGTATTTTCTGCTCCAACACCTTGAACTTGTACAGGGTATAAAACTATCTCTACGTTTGGATTTCGTCGATGCGCCACACGAACTATATCATGTAACACTGCCCCCTGCCTACTTGTCACAACACCTATTCTTTTTACGTCTTTCGGAATAGAACGTTTTCTTGCTAAATCAAAAAAGCCTTCTTTCGCTAATCGCTCCTGTAATTCCTTGAACTTTAAAAATAAAGCACCTATCCCAAATTTTTCGATCTTGGTCACAGTAAAAGAAATTTTCCCAGCTTTATGCCAATAACCAACCGTCCCGCGAACAACAACACTCTCTCCATCCTTGATATCTTTAAAAAGTGCAGGTACATACGAAACACATTGGACAACAGCTAGATCATCCTTGATAGAAAAATACACAGCACTTCCCCTCGCCCCTATGCCAGAAATCTCACCGACAACTTGAACATTGTGTAAAAGTTCCTCAGCCTCAAAAACCTGTTTAATATAATTATTCAGCTGGGAAACAGTAATCGCTCGCGTTTGCATGACCCAGTATAACATAGTCAATACTTATATTTATGTGGAAAGCCAATATTAAAAAGTTCGATCATCTTTCTTCTAATATTTCATGTGATACTGCAATCATAGGTGGAGGTGTCGCAGGTCTTTGGTGCGCATACCACCTTATTAGGGCTGGCCAAAAGGTAGTTGTTCTAGAATCCAAACGGATAGGAAGTGGTGTTACCTCAGGCTCAACCTCAATACTAACATATGCACAAGATATTATTTACAAACCACTCATCAAAAAACACGGAGTTCAAGTTGCAAAACAGTATCTATCTGACACTAAAAATGCAATTACAGAAATAGCAGAGATAGTTAAAACAAATAGTATCGAATGTGAATTTGAATCGATTAACTTCGTTTTGTTCTCAACCAAACGAAAAGGAGCACGTGCCCTTCGGAAAGAAAAAAAGGCTCTTGCAAAAATTGACCAATGGATTGAGGAAACTGAACCCGAACTCCCCTATCGCGCTAAGCGCGCGTTAAAATTCGAAGGCGCGTATCAATTCAATCCACTTAAACTTTGCGCTTGGCTTGCGGATTATATAGTCAAAAATGGTGGACAGATTTTCGAGAATACTCACGTAATCAACGCACCAGACAAAAATAAACTTAAAATCAACAACTACACTGTCACAGCAAAAAATTTTATTGTTGCAACCCACTTCCCTATCTACAATCTACCTGGTTTCTATTGGCTTAAGATGTACCAACACCAAAACTATGCAATTGCATTCAAGCCATCTACCAAATTCAAAGACTTTTGCAAAGGCGTAAGCTATGAAAGTATTGACGAAACCGGATTCGAGTATCGACTCGTTGGGGAAAACATCTTGATTGACGGAGTTCCAGTTCGCACTGGAGACAAACAATACAAAAGCAAGTATCGAATTATTGAAAAACATCTTATAAAGCATTTCGGAAAATATAAAGAAGAATCACGCTTTATGGCGCAAGACTGTATAACTATGGACAAGCTACCATATGCAGGGCGGTATTCCCACTTTTCAGATAATGTTTGGGTTGTTACTGGCTTTAATAAATGGGGAATGACTAATTCCTTCGTTACCGCAAAGACTGTTACAGACATGATACTAAATGGCGAATACGAAAATAACATCTATTCACCCCAACGCGTCGCATTATTTGTGAATTTAATTGAGACAGTTGACAATGTTGCAACTATTGCCGCATCATTCGCAAACAATCTTTTGAACCTGGATACAAAAAAATTCAACAGAATTGACAACAACCAAGGGGCGATTATTAAATATAAAGGCAAACGACTAGGGGCAAGTCGCGATGAAAAGGGAAAACTCTCACTTATAAGCGGCTTGTGTCCGCACATGGGTTGTAACTTGAAATGGAACAAGGACGAACGCACATTTGATTGCCCCTGTCATGGTTCGCGCTTTGACCCCGAAGGCAACATCATTAACAACCCATCAACAAAGAATTGTCAGAGAGTTAAGTAAACTCGTTTTTGTCTCACCCCTTCTCTCGTTCATTGGACAGCCGAAACAAGACCGTCGTAATATACCGCTCCCCTCACAGCTGGCCAACCTAGACCATATCGATGCGCAACTTCAGAATGTAAATCATTGAAATCAGAAAAGAATACCTTAGTTCCGCATTTTGGAACCACAAAAATAAGACTTTCCCCATCCTTAATATCTTGCAACCCAATCATTTCCATACTATATTATATCATGGAAAAGTTATCCCTTGTGCCGCAAAAACCTGGTGTTTATCTTATGAAAGATTCTGGTGACAAAACCATCTATATCGGTAAAGCCAAAAATCTGAAAGTGCGGCTTTCAAGCTATTTTGCAGGTTCACACGATGCAAAAGTCACCGCAATGTTAACCCAAATCAAGGATTTCGATTACTTTATAACCAAAACCGAAAACGATGCGCTGGCACTAGAAGCTAATTTAATCAACAAACATAAACCACACTACAACATTTTACTAAAAGACGATAAGCGATTTCCATATATCAAGATTGTTGATGCAGAATTTCCATATCTCGAAGTAACAAGAAAAATCACACGCGGTGGAAAATATTTTGGTCCATATTTTAACGGAATTTGGGCTAGAGAGCTTGTAGATACATTAAAGGATGTTTTCCCATTGCGAAGTTGTACACGAATACCAAAGTCCGCATGTGTTAACCATCAAATTGGACGATGTTTGGCACCGTGTGTTGATAAAATAACAAGTGAAGAATATCTTTTGATGGTGGATAAGGTTAAGATGTTCTTGCGAGGCGAAAATGATTTCGGTGCGCGTGAAATTTTAACAGAAAAGATGAATAAAGCCGCATCTCTCGAGCAATTCGAGGTTGCAATCAGGTACCGAAATGGACTTTCTTTTCTTGACAAATTGGGAGAGCGAACAATAACTCAAGTTGGACGTAACGTAAACTGTGATGTTTTTGCCTATGCAACTCGTGGAGAGATTATAGTCTTTAGTGTTCTGGCTGTGCGAGCCGGAGCTATGATTGGGATTCAAAATTTCACAGTTGAAAATAAAATCGAGTCCGAGTCTGACGCACTTGGCTCCTTTATTATGCAATACTATCAGACCAATGTTGTGCCAGAACAAATTGTGGCAAGTGTTGAACTTAGTGAAGTAAGCGTTTTCACACCAAAAATTGCCTTGAAAAAGAAACTTCTTGACATGGCAAATGCAAACGCACAGGAGTATTTGAACACAAGCATCGAAAAGATTCAGTTCAAACAAGAGTTCACGATTGGTGCGTGCAAGGAACTTGGTAAGATACTTGGTCTTTCGCACGTCCCTCGCAAAATCGAGTGTTATGACATCTCGCATTTTGGCGGGGAAAACATTGTTGCAAGCATGGTTGTTTTTCTAGACGGAGCCGCCGAGCGAAAACTTTATCGAAGATTCAAGATCCAGCACAAAATGGGAAATAATGATTACCTTAGTTTAAACGAGGTTTTACGCAGGCGATTTGCAAGACTTGATTCTGCCGACCCATCTTTTGGTTCAAGACCTGACCTTATCATAATTGATGGTGGAAAGGGACAGCTATCATCCGTGTTAGAAACTATCCCAAACAATATCCCAGTAATTGCAATAGCAAAGGAAAACGAGGAAATATTCACAACACACTCGAATCAGCCAATTATCCTAGACAAGCGAAGTTATGCACTTCGACTTGTACAACGAATTCGGGATGAGGCACACAGATTCAGTATTACATACCAAAAGAAATTACGTTAAGTTACTTTCCAACACAAAATCTTGAAAACACCGAATCCAAAACAGCATCACTTGCTCGTGTTCCGCTTATGTTTCCGACATGTTGTAGCGCTGTTTGAATGTCAGATGCCACAATATCTAGTGTTTGATTTGTCATAATACTACCACATACATCATCCAGCGCCTGGTGCGCAAGTCGCAATTCGTTTGCGTGGCGCGCATTTGTAACAACCAAACCATTTGTAACAATATTTTTCCCAATGATTCTTTTATAAATTTCTTCTTTCAACCTTTCTGAAATGATTGCGACATCTTTCCTTGATACAGGTATTGCCATTTCGGCAAGACACATAATCTCTGAGTCTGGCTCTTTGTCATATACTACTATGACTATATCAACTTGGTTTATAAGCTTTTTCGTGCGCTCTATGCCCAAACCCTCTACCCCGTCTGCATTTCTAATTCCTGCTGTGTCATTAAAAATAAATTTGAATCCTTTGTATAAAACAGTCTCGCTTACCACATCTCTCGTTGTACCAGCGACGTCCGCAACTATACTGCGGTCACACCCTACAAGACGGTTAAATAAACTGCTTTTTCCAACGTTTGGTCTTCCTATTATTGCTATTTGCACACCATTTGAAACCAGTTTACCTTGATTAACGGTAGAAACTAGTGAGTTTATTAATGTTTTAACATTGTTTATTTGTGGCTGTATATTATCCAGTGTTGTCTGTTCCATATCATGCTCTGGATAATCAAGGGCAGCAGAAATTCGAGCAAGTGTATCCAGTAGGCTAGATTCCATTTCAATCAGTTTGTTTTTAAAGGCAATTTGATGCGTTGTTGATGCTGCGCGAAGTTCTGATTCAGATTCAGCAGTTATTGTGTCAATAATAGATTCGGCCTGTGTTAGATTGAATTTTCCATTCAGAAATGCTCTGCGCGAAAATTCCCCAGGCTGGGCTATACTTGCACCAAGTGTTAATAAGTGTTCAAGCAACTTTTGCAGCAAGAACCATCCTCCATGCGCATGAATTTCTACGATGTCCTCGCCTGTAAAACTGTTTGGAGCCTGGAAGTAAAGTAAAATTACTGTATCAGAAAATTCCGGTGTTTCGATTTTTGCATATGTAGCGTGGCGAGGTTTCAAATTTAGTAATGGGGGGCAAGGGGGTTTCAAGGGGGTTATAGGGGGTTTTTCGTTTTTCATATTTTCCTGGTGAATGGTTACAAGTTCTGAGACAATTTTAAGTGCATCCTTACCACTTAGACGTATTATCCCAACCCCTCCGTTACCAGGAGGAGTTGCAATAGCAACAATGGTTGTATTCATTGGGTAAGTTTATCATAGTTTTTTCTTATGTCAATAGTTGTGTGTCAGGCTATAATACAATGCTCCACACTTCGAGACAATATCCCTTGGCTAATGGGAGAATTTTAATTTAGCTCTAATCCACGAGTGAAGTCTGCAAGGGGTGTTAGGTCTGCCCAAGTTGTAAATACATGAGTTGCACGGTTACCAGCACTTCCTTGGCCTTCGGGAGTCGTATTGATAAAAAACGTGTGTTGACGAAAACCACCAGCACGATTAAGCGGAATAAAAATTTGATGAATACCAGCTGGATTTGCAAAACGTGGAGTTGTGTAACGGTCGATTATACGAAAATTCATACTGTTTGTTCCGTCAACAAAATATTGTGTATTATTTCGAAAAAAAGTGATTTTAATAAAGTGATTACCAGAATGAGTCGCAATTTGATCAGAAGTACTTAGCGAGGTGTCGGTTAAAACAACATTCTCAGTACCACTGTCTTGAAATATTTGATGAAGTGCGGTTGTACGCCCACTTCTGTTAAGAAGAGTTATAATATTGTGCATGTTATACATGTGGTACATTCTGTCTGTATCTGTGTGTATCGGCGGATTAACGTGCGTAGTTCCATTGTGAATTTCGATGTCCTTTATGTAACGCAAGTTAAAGCTGAAACCATAGTTAACTGGAACAAAAGCCATAGACACAAAAACAGACATACTAGCAACCAACAGCACTAGTGCCAAACTTATCCCAGTTATTTTAATTTGTCTCGGTGTTGGTTTCTTCATTTGATTTTACCTCTTTCTTACCTACAAGTGTAACATATTGGTCAATATTGTCAAGGGTTGGGAGATACATCAAGTCACCGCCATCCCCTACGATCTTTCGGGCAACCGCAAAATTTGATTCCAACTTTTTAATTCGAGCATCGTCTATCATATTTGCATTCTTGAAGTTATTTGCAGTCTCCATAATTCTGGCCAGGTCTACTTCCAACCTTGCAAGATTGTGTTCAGTTTGTTCTTGCTTTTCTGCTTCGCGCGCTTTTTCAAGTCGAACTTCTATTTGCTTCTCGACTTCTGCCTTGGATTTGCCAGCCATAATGAGATCAATGTCTTCGGCGTATATCGTTTCACGCTGCAACAAGACTCCAACCATGGTTTCGACTTGCTTTTTGTATTTGGTCATAATTTCAAGTGCTTGTGTTTGAGCATCAATTATAAGAGCCTTAACTTCGGCGTCAATTTGTTCTTGCAAATTATCAGACACACGTTTGTCTTCATAAGCCCTCATAAGTGCCTCGTCGTGACGGCCATAGAACAGAGGTCCCAGTTTTTCACTCATACCAAACTCGGTCACCATTCGCTCGGCAAGGTTTGTTGCTATTTTAATGTCCTGAGTTGCACCTGTACAAATGTCGCCTATGAAGATTTGCTCTGCTGCCCTGCCTCCAAGATATACCGCAAGCTGTGTTTTTAAGTAATTGCGACTTTTATGTGCAGTAACATCGTCTTTGTCATTTGTAAGAGTATAACCAGCAGCCATTCCACGTGGAATAATAGAAACCTCTTGTACCGTATGTTTTGGTTGCAATACCTTGGCAATTATTGCGTGCCCAGCCTCGTGGTACGCGGTAATTCGTTTATCCTCGTCTGTTATAATACGACTTCGTTTTTGTGGACCAAGCAAGACCTTGTTAATTCCCTCGGTTATGTCTGCCATTGATATCTTATAACGATGTTTTTTGGCAGCAATAATTGCACTTTCATTCATTAGATTTTCTATATCAGCACCAGAAAAACCACTTATAATTTGAGCCACACGCTTTAGATCGACATCAGCCGCAATCGGCTTGTGTTTGCTGTGAACATTAAGGATTTTTTCTCGCCCTGCAACATCTGGCATTTGAACAACAATTTGTCTGTCAAACCGCCCTGGTCGGAGCAACGCCTGATCAAGAACATCCGGCCTGTTGGTTGCAGCAAGCACGATAACACCCTCGCTTTTTGTAAAACCATCCATTTGAACAAGTAGCTGGTTTAGAGTCTGTTCGTTTTCCTCGGCAGCACCAGAGATTCCAACACCACGCATTCTTGCAATAGAATCAATCTCATCAATAAAAATAATACATGGAGCATTTGCTTTTGCTTGTTCAAACAAGTCACGCATACGGCTTGGACCAACACCCACAAGCATTTCAGAAAAGTCTGAACCAGAGATGCTGAAGAAAGGAACTCCGGCCTCCCCTGCTATCGCTTTTGCAAGGAGGGTTTTTCCAGTTCCAGGTTGACCAACAAGCAAGAAACCTTTTGGAATTCTGGCACCCAAAGCCAAGAACTTTTGTGGTGTTCTTAGAAATTGAACAATTTCTTGAACTTCTTCCTTTTCTTCTTCTATTCCCGCTACGTCGCTGAATCTTGTTGGGCATGAAAGAACAACAGTCGCACGGTTTTTGCCCATTCCGCTGATTCCGCCACGGCTGTGTAAACTGCGCCATATGAAGAAGAAAACCCCAAGAATCAATATTATATAAAGTATCGGAAGCATTATATCCAGCCAATGACGACCAACAGGACGTGCCTCGAACTGGATACGGCTTGCTTGCGGTGACTCGGTGACTTGACGAGTTATAAGGTCAGTAATTTCGAAAGTATTTTGGTAAAACATGACGCGGCTGGCGTTTCGGCTTGGGTTAGAAAAGAAACTAGTAACGACTTCGTTATTTGGCATTACCCAATTACCGCTGCTGTTAACACGCAAAAGGATAAAAAATGTGTTTCCTTGCTGAATCACAGCTGCAACTCGATTAGATTCTGGATTAAACCATAAAATAGGGTTTCCGTTATCATCATACATCGGGTCGTATGGAGTCGTTGATTCAAGACGCTGTTCAAGTCCCATCAAATATGTAAACTCGTTAAAGCGAATCGTTTGAGTTCTGTTAGTATTGGTTGCACTGCTCCATATAAGAACAACCACCAAAACTGCTATTACAACAAAAAGAAGGTTAAAACCTGATCTGCGACGTGCCATACCCGGCATTGGTTGTTGATTCTGTGGATTGCTCATACCTAGTAGTATATCAATTTTTACGTTTTAATACAACCAAAAAATTGACAGTTTATAAAAATATAGTGTATATTATATAATACGGCACGGTTGCTAAGTGGTAAAGCGCTGGTCTGCAAAACCAGCATACGGCAGTTCGATTCTGCCCCGTGCCTCCACTGCCAAGAAAAAACCGCCCAATTCAAGCGGTTTTTTTAATCTCCAAGTGCGTCTATTCTGACTCAGCCAATTTCGGATTCCTCACACCCCTCATGTTGTAGCTCTCAATGTTCTTCGCTGCTTTCACATCTCACCCCATCTCTTTCAAGTTCTTTATTGCGCTCATTATCCACCGTAGCGCACCATCAAGGCGGTAGCCTTTAAATTCTGATTTAATTAAGATATCTCTAACTTCAGATTCCGTGATATCTAGATTAACGAGCCCTTTCAATCCTCCACGCTCCTGAGCGATTTCTTTAACGTAATCAAAATAAGTTCCAACTGGGCCAAAAGTTGTTGAATATGTTGCTATGTCTTTTACGGCATCGTTAACTGTCTCTTCGGTTTCGTCATAGAACAAACTGCGACCATTGTCATAAAGTGGATAGAATGACTCGACATCGTTTGGTTCAACTTTAATGGCAATATTTGATAGATGTCTGTCGTCTTGGCGAGTAATAAAATCAAGAATGATTGTTCGCGCTATATCGTCTTTGTATTGAGGTCGCATTTTCACAAGGTTTTGGTATTCATTTTCTCCACGACCTCCATCGACAAAAAGGCGACGAAAATGAACTATATATT
>Ga0123355_10002115_pt1 | contig 28021 bp, 22 predicted proteins | sample TergutEmb28metaG_3_FD_89872 | JGI IMG/M metagenome (GOLD analysis project Ga0123355, IMG submission 89872) | Embiratermes neotenicus P1 segment gut microbial communities from Petit-Saut dam, French Guiana - Emb289 P1 | ecosystem: Host-associated > Arthropoda: Insects > Digestive system > Gut ... | reverse complement strand
CTGCCCAAGTTACCCGATTCAATAAACACAGGTAACTATAAAGAGCTATGGCTAAAATTATTTAAGGCAGAAACAGAGGAAGAATTAACAAATATCGAAGCATTGGAGGTGCCGATAATGAGTGCAGCAGTACAAGCATACCGCAATGTAGCAGCTTCGTCAGAATTTCGTGAAATAGCACGTTTATGGTCTAAGGCACGGCACGATGAAGCACAGGCTTTGGGCAATGCAAGGAAACAAGGTGCAGAGGAAGAACGTGAAAAGTGGCAAGGTGTAGTTGACGAAAAGGATGCCCTAATAGCAGAACTCCAAGCACAACTTGGCAAGAAATAAGTAAAGAAAAGCAAGATTAGCACAAAAGCCCGACAAACAAGGATTTTATTCCTTATTTGTTCGGGCTTTTTCGTTTTCAAAATAGGAATGTAAATTTCAACTGGTAACCAAATCCAACCAGTTGAAAATTGGTCTGTGCGAAATGCGCACGCAAGCGTGCTTAGATTCCAGTTGAATTTATTTGCCCCAGTTTTGCCACAATTATTATTCATATCTCTCTATTGACGGCGTTAACAAAATAGTCTATAATTCGTAAAGAAGTCGTAACTTTTAATTCTGCCCAATATTTGCACTTTTTATTCCAATAATTCACCATAACCCAATACCCAAGGGGCGAACCCCCTGCCTATAATCATACATATAAATAAAAGGAGATGAACTTTCTTGATGAAAACAAATGTAAAAAAAGCACTAACAATACTGCTGGCCGTGATACTTATAATGGCCGCCGTACCCACAGGCATAATGGCAACAGAATATGCCAATGAACCTGGAGTAGACCTGCTATCCAACGCGATAATTCTTTGCGAAAATTGTCAGCGCTGCCCGGTATGCGATAACATAACTTGTACGAGTACGGCATGTGAGAACATCGAACTAGAATGTTGCAGTTGTTGCCGCGTTTGTGAGAATGACATAGAAGAGTGCATATGTTGTCCTGCTGATGGCTGTACTGGCACAATCTGCCCAGAATGCGGACACTGCTCAGAATGCGGTGTCGGTGTCTGTTGTCCAGAACCACCGCTATCCCCATCGATAAATCTTAGTGTAACGAAAGTTTGGGATTGCGACTGCGACCCAGATGATCACGACCCTATAGAGGTACAAGAGGTAGCTACAAGAATAATATCAAACGATGATGGGACGGAGACACGTATCGCATCGCATGGAAGGGTACGAACACTTGCTGCGCCTAATTGGACTAATACTTTTAATGGTGTGCCAACTATAATGGAGGGCGACCGAGTTGAATGGTCAGTTCGTGAACTAGACGTGCCAGAGGATTATAGAGCATCAGTAAGTAGCCCCGTAATTATTCGTGGCACTCCAAATGATACATTGGCATTTACAATAACAAATACTGACGATTTTATAGAACCTGTAGTTCCAGTGATACCAGTCAACAAACAACTGTTCATGCCACAAGGCACAATTGTGCCCGAAGCAGAATTTAAGTTTGATGTAACATTTATAAGCGTAGACCCACCACTGCCCGTTCGTGCTCCAAGCCCCACCACATGGTATGAAACCATAGGCTTTACCCTAGGTGAAAATCATGATAATGCAACAGGCACGGTGTGGGATGTAGCTGGCCAAACAAACATCACCTTCGATAATATGACTTGGGTGGGGCCCCCTGGGATTTATACCTTCCGTGTTACAGAGCGGCCTAATGAAAGCGGCGTAAGCAGCCCTGGCATAGTTATATACGACCCCAATGTATTCTATATTGATTTAGCTGTCGGTTGGGTGTGCGGTGGCACAGAGTTTGAAGAACTTGACATTTTTGGCTACGGCGTTTACCACTGGAATTGTACCGGCGACTGCACCCATTTCCAATCCACCCCTAACTGCACAACTTGCGCGCGCACAAAGTTTACCAGTACCTGCGAGATAGAGTTTGACAACTACTACCTAACCCGTGGCCCGCTATATGTACACAAGTTTGTAGGTGGTAACTTTGGTAATATGTTAAATCCTTTCGACATGAGCATTACCCTTACCATGCCGCCAATGTTGCCAGCCAACCAACGCTACCCAGCAGTTCCGCTACAAGCGCAAATTTTGCGTAATGGCGAAGATGAGTGGGGCGCGCCCTTTAATATTTCCGCAAACGGTACTGCCAATCCAGACAACTTAACTTTCGTATTTTCCTATACCAATACCCCCAACAGTTTTAGACTGCGCCACAACGACCAAATCCGCTTTTTAAACGTGCCATACGGCAGCACATACACCTTTACAGAGTATCGAGAGTTTGGCTACTACCAATCTGCACGAGTTACTATAGCTGGCGTACAAGGCGAAATAGTAAACCAGCCAAACCACCGCAGCGACCTGATAGTGAGCGGCAGAGTAGAGCAACGCTGGTATCGTGCCAATATAGTTGATGATAACAACGTAAGAGTCAGCAACATTCGCAATACACAACCGCCAATGGGTATTTTCGCAAGTAATGTACCATTTGTGATAATGCTAAGTGTTGCAGGCCTAGCCTTTGTTGGATTTATATGGACAAATGCAAAGAAAAAGAATGAAGAAGAATATTAAGAAACAGAATAAGGGGCAACCGGTTTAATGCGAACCGGTTGCCCTTTTTTGTTATCTTATAGTATAATTGTTACATAACATCAATGGGGAGGTTTGATATGACCACAATCTACCTACACGGTAAAAAATATGAAGTACCCGATAGCGCAACAATAATGAGCGCGATGGAATACGCAGGCTACAAGTTGGTTCGCGGCTGTGGTTGCCGATGCGGTTTTTGCGGTGCTTGCGCCGTGTTTTACCGCATAAAAGGCCAGCGGCAACTAAAAGTCGCCCTGGCTTGCCAGACACAGGTTGAAGAAGATATGTACATCGCCACGCTCCCATTTTTCCCATTGGTAAAAGAGGGCTACAATATAGAAGAAATCCAGCCCAGCCACAATATTATGATGCAACTTTACCCAGAAATTTATAGTTGCATTGGTTGTAACGCTTGCACAAAGTCTTGCACGCAAGAGCTTAATACAATGCAGTATATAGCCTTTGCGCAACGGGCAGAGTATACGAAATGTGCGCATAAGTCTTTCGACTGTGTTATGTGTGGGATATGTTCGTCACGTTGCCCGGCGGGTATTTCTCACCCACAAGTTGGGCTTTTGGCGCGCAGGTTATATGGGAAGTACATTGCTAAACCTGCGACGCATATGGAAGAACGTGTAGCGGAAATAGGGCGAGGCGAACACGAGGCCGCGTTACAGGAAATGATGGCACACAGCGTCGACGAAATGAAAGAATTGTACAACACAAGAGATATCGAGAGGTAGATACTATGGAACAATTCTATAAAATGGTCGAGGCGTCCAACAAGCGTTTCCCCGAAGGGGTAGAGCCGTTCCAGATGATAACTCGCTTGCTAGAAGAATGCGGCGAGGTTGCAGCAGAGGTAAACCACTGGGAAGGCTCGGGGCTAAAACGGCAAAAACGCGGGGAGCCAAGTAAAGAAAATTTGGCGAACGAACTTCGCCAGGCGATAACTGAGCTTTTCAAAATAGCGGTGTATTATCAAGTGGAAGATGAATTGCAGGCGTCAATTAACCAGTCTGTACAGCGTTCTATGGATGAAGGATTGATATGATGGTCACGTCAAATGCAAACATTTTCGATTCGTTCGCAAGTGTCGAGCCGCTCGACAAAGGCTTATCTGGTGACGAAAAGTATTGCGTAACCGCGAAAGACGACACAAAATATTATTTACGCATTTTGTCTATCGATAAATATGACGAATGTAAGCGGCAAGTCGAAATACTTGAACAAGCGGCTCATGCAGGCGTGTATATAGCGCAAGTGATTGATATTGGAATATGTGCTGACGGCGTGTACATGATACATTCGTGGATAGATGGCGAAGATTTAGAGTCGGTTTTGCCGATGTTATCCGAAGCTGAACAATACAAAATGGGTATCAAAGCGGGCGAGATGTTACGCTTGCTGCACTCTATTCCTGCGCCAACCAACGCTGATAAATGGGAAGTCGACTACAACCGTAAAGCCGACCGAAACATAAAAGCATACACTAACTCCGATTTCAAATACGAAAGCGGTGAGAATTTTGTTAAATACATCAACGACCATCGGTATTTGTTGAAAAACCGCCCGCAATCGTTGAAGCACAACGATTTTACCATCAGAAATATTATGACACATGGCGATGGGTTAGTAATGGTTGATTTTGATACCACCAACTACGGCGACCCGTGGGAAGACTTCAAGCGTACTGTGTTTAACGCAGAGATGAGCCCGCATTTCACGACAGGGCAAGTAGACGGCTACTTCGGCGGCGATATACCGCCCGATTTCTTCAAAATGCTCGCACTCTACGTCGCGGTAACATATATCCACGTGCTTCCGTGGGCGATAACTGTAAACCAAGAACAATTCGACTACATGATGAAAGTGTTAAAAAACATCGCAGTCTGGTTCGATAACATGACAAACCCTATACCTACATGGTATGTGACGAATGAGTAAATATAAGTGAAGCAAATTAGTAGCATTATTTCCACCATTCGCAGACAACGTTCTATAACGCGACAGGAGCATAAATATGTATACACAAGAAATGCAAGCGTCTATACGCAAGGTAGAAAGCACTCGCAAAACCCGCATGGCAACCGAGCCAATACGCCTTTCCGCGGTTGAAAAAGAAGAACTCCTGCAAACCTACCACCCCGATTATAAGCAGGATAAATTCACCTCCCTACAAGTAGGTGCAAGCAAAGGCGAAAAAGTTCCCCACGAATTGGCGGTACTTCTTCAAGCGCGTAGCCGTGTTTCCATGGATATCAAACTAACACCCGACTATGATGTTGATGTGCTGGTAATCGGCGGAGGCGGCGCAGGTTCTTCCGCCGCGATAGAAGCCCACAAATCTGGCGCAAATGTGTTAATTGTAACAAAACTGCGCATTGGCGACGCCAACACCATGATGGCCGAAGGCGGTATACAAGCCGCCGACAAGGCAAACGATTCCCCCGCCCAGCACTACTTGGACGCATTCGGTGGCGGGCACTTCGCCGCCCAGCCGGAACTTTTGCAAAAGCTGGTATACGACGGGCCTGGTGCAATAAAATGGCTGTCTGACCTGGGCGTAATGTTCGACAAAGAAGCCGACGGCACAATGGTAACAACCCATGGCGGCGGTACTAGCCGCAAGCGTATGCACGCCTGTGCGGATTATTCTGGCGCGGAAATTATGCGAACGCTACGGGACGAAGTTTTTAACCTAGAGATACCCGTGGTGGATTTTACCGCCGCGGTTGAATTGATATTGGACGACACAGGACAGGCCGCTGGTGCTGTTCTTCTTAATATGGAAACGGGAGAATTTTTGATTGCCCGTGCAAAAACTGTGGTAATTGCTACAGGTGGGGCAGGGCGGTTGCACTACCAGGGCTTTCCCACGTCAAACCATTATGGTGCAACGGCAGATGGGCTTGTGCTGGCGTATCGTGCTGGGGTACAGCTCATGTACCCAGATACTTTGCAATACCACCCAACGGGTGCGGCTTTTCCAACTCAAATTTTTGGTTGTCTGGTAACGGAAAAAGTGCGAGCGCTGGGTGCAATGCTAATAAACGCGGAAGGGGAGGCATTTGTTCACCCTCTGGAAACGCGTGACGTGGCCTCTGCCGCCATTATCCGAGAATGTACTACAAACCGCAATGGCCTTTCCACAGAAGACGGCTTGGCTGTGTGGCTGGACACCCCGCTGATTGAACTAAAAAGCGGCAAGGGCACAATCGAAAAAGGGATACCTGGCATGTTAAGAATGTTTATGAAATACGGCATTGATATGAGAGAGCAGCCAGTGCTGGTTTATCCGACGCTACACTACCAAAACGGCGGGATAAAAATTAACCTAGATGGTAGCACCAGCATCGCTAACCTGTATATAGCTGGCGAAGCCGTGGGTGGTATACATGGTCGTAACCGCTTAATGGGAAATTCTCTGCTGGATATCATCGTTTTTGGCCGCAGTGCGGGTATTAACGCCGCCGCGAAGAGTAGAGCGGTTAAGCTCGGCGCATTATCTCTGGCGCATGTGGCAAACTATGAAAATGAAATGAAATCGGCTGGGATTGCAACGGATATAGTATCGCCAAAATTACTGCCGGATTACACAAGAGAGGTTTAGCCATTCCATGTCTCCAAGCACAATAACTCTAATAATCCTAGGTATAACCCTAGTCCTATATATAACAGAAAAAATCCCACTAGCCACAACTTCAATTTTGGCTTGCTTAGCGTTGGCTATTTTTGGTGTAATTCCAATGACTGAAGCTATGGGCGGTTTTGGCCAGGACATGGTATACCTTATCGTGGGCATGGTAGTGGTTGGTAACGCCCTTTTTGAAACAGGTGTGGCCAGTGTAATTGGCGAAAAAGTAATAAAAGTTGCTGGTACAAAGGAAAAAATCTTCGCAGTAGCTATAATTCTGGTGACAGTAGTGATTTCCCTTTTTATGAATAACTCTGCTACGGCTGCGTTAATGCTGCCCATAGCCGCATCTGCCATTGCGGCGTCGGATGGTAAACTTTCCAAGAAAAATACCTTTTTAATGGTGGGTATTACGGTATGTGTTGGTGGCGGGATAACCTTGGTGGGTTCGCCGCCACAACTTATCGCTCATGCATTTTTGGAAGACAACAATTATGGTGGGCTTAGTTTTTTTGAAGTCGGCAAGTTTGGCATCCCTATGTTAATTCTGCTGTTGGTTTTCTTCCTTACTATTGGTATGAAATTGCAGAAAAAATTCTTTACATTCCCAGAGGTTGAAGATACGATTTCCGCTAAAAAAGAAGATGCCCCGAAGAGCATAACAAAAATGTGGATTTCTGTTGGCATTTTAGTTTTTTGTATAATTGGCTTCATATCTGGCCTGTGGAGCATGGGGGTAGTTGCCATGATTGGCGCGACCATGTGCGTGGTAACGGGCTGTATTTCTCAAAAGCGTGTGTTTGAAAAAATGGACTGGACTACGGTAATTATCATGGGTGCGTCTTTCGGCATTGCGGCGGGTATTCGAGAAAGTGGGGCAGGGGAGCTTATTGCAAATGGCATTGTCACACTTATGGGCGAAAATGTTAGCCTGTGGCTGTTGTGCTCTGCATTTGCTCTGGTGTCTATGATTTTGACAAATTTTATGTCCAGTACTGCGGCGGCGGCCATGCTTATTCCCATTGCGGCAAGCGCGGCGGCAAGCGTTGGTATAGATGTACGCGCCGCAGTAATGATTACCGCAGTGGCAACCAACATTGGCTACGCTACCCCGGTTTCTACCCCACCGATTACAATGACACTGTCTGGTGGGTATCGTTTTATTGATTATGTAAAGCTGGGCGGGCTGTTTAATTTGCTGGCATTCCTGCTAATTGTAGCACTAATCCCGCTTGTATTCGGGGTGTAATATGTCGGGCGCAATAAATAGCGTCCATACGAATTGTGGCATAGCCATATTGGGAGGAAACAGAAATGACACTGGAAAGCGCAATCAAAAAGACACGCGATTTCTATGAAATGAAATCAAACGCGAAAATCCTGCAACGGGAATTTGGTTTCTATTCTATGGAACGCTGGGTGCGGGAAGGCCACGTAAAAAACGAGGGCGAAATCTACCGTATGCTGGAACTTGACCAAGAAGGTATGCATTATTTCAGGGGCTTAAACTGGTGCGAAGCACCAATGGTGCCGTATTTCGAAGAAAAAGTACTGGAAGACCGTGGCGACTACGAGGTTGTACAAGATTACGTTGGCCGCCATGTTCTATGCTTCAAAGGCCGCCGTAGCGGTTTTATGCCAGAGTATATCGACCATCCGGTTAAAGATTGGCAAACGTGGGAGCGGGATATTAAATGGCGTCTTTCGCCCGACGCGCCAGGTCGTTTTGACCGTGTGCCCGAAGTAGGGGAACGGCTAAAACACCATGCATCACTTGGTGGAATGGTTGGCCAAGATGTGATTGGCGGCTATATGTACTTACGCTCTCTGGTTGGGCCCACGGAAATTTTGTATATGGTGTATGACGAGCCAGAACTTGTGCATGACATGATGAAAGCCTGGTTTGACGTGGCTGACGCAACAATTGCAAAACACCAGGAGTACTGCACCCTGGACGAGTTATTTTTGGCAGAAGACATTTGTTATAACCACGGCCCACTAATGTCGCCAGACATGATGCGGGAGTTCCTGTTCCCATACTATCAGCAATTGTTAACCAACATTAAGGCGCGGCAATTGGACAAAACTCGCCATATGTACCTGCAAATAGACAGCGACGGCGACTGCCGCCCAGTTATTCCTGTGTACCAGGAGCTTGGCGCGGATTATTTTTCGCCAGTGGAAGTGGCCAGCGGTTGCGATGTGGTGGAACTTGCCAAGCAATATCCGAATATGCTTTTCCGCGGCGGCTTTGACAAGCGCATTATGGCGGCGGGCAAAGAAGCCATTGACCGCGAGATTGACAGGATAATGCCGTTTATGACCAAGCGCGGCGGGTATATTCCAATGTGTGACCACGGTGTGCCAGAGGAAGTTGATTTTGAAAATTTCTTGCATTACAGGAAACGCTTAAAAGAATTTTAGTCGAAGATTTTTCCCGATTCAGTTGGTAGCAAATTGCTACCAACTGAATCGGGGATTTTTTTTGTCTAATTTTGACAAAGGCCGCCAATTCCAGTAAAATGCAAAGAAAAATATTGGAGTTGATGTCATGCAAAACCTGCAACTGTCGGATTTCAAGAACTACCGTTTTATCGACGGGCTAAAGCTGTCCCCAAACGGTAAAAACATTGCTGTGCTGGGACGAAAAGCCAACACAGAAAATGGCTACGATGTTGCCATTTTTCTTAACAAGGGCTGCGGGTTCAAACCGCTGACAAACCTAACAGGCAAAGTCGGTCATTTCCTATGGCTGGACGACGAAAACATCCTATTTTCAGAAACAAGAGACAAAAAAGACAAAGAAAAGCAGGAAAAAGGCCACGAACTTACCTGCTACCATTCCATTTGCATAAATGGCGGCGAAGCAGTTGCAGCATTTAAGGTAGATGCAATTGTTACCAAACTAGAACCACTAGGGCAGAGTAAATACTTGGCAGCTACAGTTTTTGATAATTCACGCCCAAGTGCGGAAGGCAAAACAGACGCTGAGTTCCAGGAGCTTTTGCAAAAAAACAAGAAAAAAGGCTACCAGGAAATTGACGAACTGCCGTATTGGTTTAATGGCAAGGGTTTCACCAACAAAAAACGTGGCCGCCTGAACATTTTGGAAAATGGCAAACTAACACCACTAACAGAACCGCTTACAAATGTGTCAAACCACAAACTATCTCCATGTAAAAAATATGTAGCTTTCACGGGTGACTTTCACCCGGCAGATACCCGCAGTCTGGTCGATAACATACACATGATAAATATTGAAACGCGGGAAGAAAAAAACGCCCTTGCCGAGCCGAAAAATGTACGCTTTTTCGATTTCTGGAAGGATGAAACCCTGGTTGTATCCTATGCAGAGCCAGAGCAGCGGTTACACGAGCATGGGCATTTTTACATTGTAAAAGAAAAGGTGGCCAAAAAATTAACGGGCTATGACCTTACTGTCGGCCAGTCCGGCGGGTCGGACTCCAAATTTGGCGGCGGAACTACAACAAAAATTGTGGGCGACAGCTTGTTTTTTACATCCCTACACGGTTACAATACAGATTTATTTGAGATGAGCTTAAAAACTGGCGAGATAAAAAAACTTACTGAAAGCGGCGGAAACATCGACTTTTTTGACATGGCTAATGATAGATGTGTCGTAGGTTTTATGCCCCCAGGTCGCTTGATGGAAGTTTACGAGTTTGATAAAACGTTAACCAAAATCAGCAATTTTAACGACGAAATCCACAATACACGCAAGTATTCTGCCCCCGAGCATTTCACCTTCACAGATACCGAAGGTGTGGAAGTGGATGGTTGGGTTATCAAACCCACAGACTACAAACCAGGTCACAAATATCCTGCGGTGCTGGAAATCCACGGCGGGCCCAAAACCGCTTACTGCGAAAGCTACTTCCACGAAATGCAGCTTTTCGCAAACAGGGGCTACTTCGTAATGTTCTCAAACCCTCGCGGCAGTGACGGCAAGGGCAATGAATTTGCAGACATACGCGGCAAATACGGTACAATCGATTATGACAACCTAATGCAATTTGTAGATGAATGTTTGAAAAAATACCCGGATATTAACGAGCAAAAAATGGGTGTACTGGGCGGTTCTTACGGTGGGTTTATGACTAACTGGATTGTCGGCCACACTCATAGATTTGCCGCAGCCGTTACAATGCGTAGTATCTGTAACTGGATGTCTATGACATTTATCAGCGATATAGGCTACTTCTTTGATAATGACCAAATGGATGTGGCAGACCCATGGAGCGGTGCGGATGTACTGTGGGATCATTCGCCGTTAAAATATGCGCAAAATGTAAAAACGCCAACGCTGGTTCTCCATTCAGATGAAGACTATCGCTGCTGGTCGCCAGAAGCGTATCAATGGTTTTCTGCACTAAAAATATTGGGCGTGGAAACCAGGCTTGTTATGTTCCAAGGGGAAAACCACGAACTTTCCCGTAGCGGAAAGCCAGACCTGCGTGAAAAGAGATTGGAAGAAATAATGGGTTGGATGGATAAGTATTTGAAATAGGAGGCAATCATGGATTTAATGTATGACAGCTACTATCGCTACTGCGCGTTAACAGAGGCATTGGAAGACTTTCAGCGGAAATACCCAAAACTGGCAAAACTCTACTCTATCGGCAAAAGCCACGAGGGCCGCGACATCTGGTGTATTGAGCTAACTTGCCAAGACAAACCTGCCGAAGAAAAGCCAGGTTTCTATCTTGACGGCAACACCCACGCTGGCGAAGTCACAGGCACAATGGCTTGCCTGTACACCATCGACTGGCTGCTTTCCAATTACGGTAAGGAAGACCAGGCCACCAGAATTTTAGACACAAAAGTAATATACGTACTACCGCGCATCTGCCCAGACGGCGCAGAGTTGTACCTGACCACGGGCTATATGCTACGCTCCACCACCCACAAGTGGAAACATCCGCACTACGCCGACAAGATTTCAAGTGGCTTAATGCCCGAGGATATCGACGGCAACGGCGCAATATGCCAAATGCGTGTGCGTGACGACCTGTCGGGCGATTGGAGTGTATCCGCAGTGGACTCGCGCCTTATGGTGCGCCGTAAACCCCATGAGTTTGGTGGTCAGTACTACCGCCTGTATTCCGAAGGTTTGATAGAAAATTACGACGGTATAACCTTCGACAACGCGCCGCCGCGCTGGGGAATTGACATGAACCGCAACTACCCCATCAACTGGAAACCGCCACATATGCAGCATGGTGCAGGGGATACGCCGCTGTCCGAGCCGGAAAGCAAGGCTGTTACCGATTTTATGCTGTCGAAGCGCAACCTGGCCGGTGCAATTTATCACCACACATCTGGTGGCATTCTACTACGCCCCAACTGTGTGGAGGCAGACGCAAAACTGCCGCCCGCCGACCTTGCTGTGTACAAAACCATAGGTGCGTTGGGCGAAGAAATGACAGGCTACCCATGCCAGGACGTGTTTGGGGTTTTCGCCGGCAACAAAGAGCAGTGGGGCACTTTTATGGATTTGTCCTACGAATATTTGGGGCTTTTCTCATTTGCTACCGAACTTTGGGATTTGAATGGGCGTAGTGGCACAAAGGAAAAGGGCATTGCCGCTTGGGAAAAGATGAATTACAAAGAGCGCGAGGAAATGCAGTTAAAGGCACTCCGCTGGAATGATGAGCATATGGGTGGTGAGTGTTTCTTCCCATGGACAAAATTCGACCACCCGCAACTTGGTGAGGTAGAAATTGGCGGATGGAATGTGAAGGAAGGCGTGCAAAACCCGCCGAAAAAATTACTGGAAGAAGAATGCGAGAAAATCAATAAATTCACGTTGATGAATATCGAATGCTTGCCGCAGTTGGCAATTACAAATGTTAATTGCGAAAAACTGCCCGATAGCAACAATGTATGGCGCATAACCTGTGTAGTGGAAAACGCGGGTTTTCTTCCCACATCTGGCACTAGTAAAGCGCAAAACAATAAAATAACCGCGCCTGTAAAAGTGGAAATTTGCGGCGATGGAGTGTTAGGCTGGTCGCAACCTTCGGTTGCTGCTCGCCCATGCATCCTGGGCGAAAACGAAATAGACTTAGGCCACTTGAACGGTCGGGCCGCTACTAGTCCTGGCCCAATGCAAGCAAGCCCTGCAGGCCGCCGTAATAAAGCGGAATGGTTAGTGCAGGCCGAACCAGGTACAGAGTTATGTATAACTGCCAAAAGCGAACGCGCCGGAACAGTACGGTTTATTCTAAACACGAAGTAACGCATACAACTACAGCATACAAGAAAGGATGACAACATGAAAGTTGCATACAACCCCGCAAAATATTACCCATGGCCAGAAATCCAAGACCTAATAACCGCTTGGTGCGCCGCATTCCCAAATCTAGTAAAATCCTACCCAATAGGCAAAACCTATGAAGGCCGCGATATCCTGTGCTTGGAAATTACTTCACCCGGCACTGCGCCCGACGAAAAACCTGGCTACTATATAGACGCCAACTTCCATGCTGGCGAGGTCACAGGTTCTGCGGTAGCCCTATACACAGTTAGCTGGTTTTTGGAAAACTACGGCACAAACCCAGAAGCCACTTTGCTTCTCGACAAGTTCACATGGTACGTAGTACCCCGCGTATGTATTGACGGCTCGGAAATGTACTTTAACACGCCATTTACTCTGCGCTCCTCCACCCGCCTATTCCCAGATACAGAAGACAAGCCTGGCCTGCATGGCGAAGACATGAACGGTGACGGCATAATTTCCATGATGCGGATAGAAGACCCCCACGGCGATTGGAAAGTGTCCGAACACGACCCGCGTCTTATGACACGCCGCAAGCCAGATGACATAAATGGCACATTCTACCAAGTGTATCAAGAGGGCCGCATAGTAGATTTTGACGGGGTGGAAATAAAGCCTGCCCGCCCGCGCTGGGGTATTGATACAAACCGCAATATGCCCGCCTTTTGGGAAATCGACTCCCGCCAGCCTGGGGCAGGAGACTACGCCCTGTCCGAACCTGAGACAAAAGCCGTTGCCGATTTTTTGATAAGCAAAAAAAATATCGCCGGGGCGATGAGTTACCACACATTTGGCAATGTTCACTTGCGCCCAAGCTGCACTAACCCCGACACAAAAATGAATAAAGAAGACCTGGCTGCGTACAAACTGCTGGGTGCACTTGGCGCGGAAATAACAGATTATGGCCATTGCAGCGTGTTTGGCGGCTTTACCCAAGACCCAAACAAGCCGCTACTAGGCGTGTATCTGGACTGGATTTACCACCACCGTGGAATACTCTGCTGGTCCACCGAGTTGTGGAGCGCGCTAGAAGCCGCAGGTTGCGACAAACCAAAATTTGAAGGCCCTCGCCCGCAAAAAACCGCTAAGGAGCAGGAAGAAGAAATGCTGAAAGTCCTAGCCTGGCATGATAAAGAAGGCCTTGACGGTTTTGTAGCATGGCAGAAATTCGAACACCCCCAGCTTGGCGAAGTTGAAATAGGTGGCTGGAAAAATAAGTACATCTTCCAAAACCCACCTGAGAAATATCTGCCGGAAATTTGCGAAAAAAATATGCGCTTTACAAATATGCAAGCCCTTGCAATGGCGCAACTGCACATACGTAAGGTGAATGCGGAGAAAGTTGCGGAAGGCGTGTATCGCGTGAGTTGCGGTGTGGTGAATAGCGGGTATCTGAACACTGCCGGTACTTCCCTTGCCACCAGCATTGCCGTTACAAAACCGGTGGAGGTAACCATATGCGGCGATGGGGTGGTTGTGCAGGGCAAAGAAAAACTAGACCTAGGCCATATGGCAGGCCGTAGCGAGAAGAAAGCCGAATGGCTGGTGCAAGCCACGACTGGTAGTATCGTTACCATAACAGCAAAAGGCGAACGAGCTGGAACAGTTCGGTATGAATTAGAAATTGTGTAAATATCTTATCAATAAAAAAGCTCCGCGACAACGGAGCTTTTTTTATTCCCGCCCAGCCTGGGCATTATAATTCCTAAAAATACTTCCATGACTTTTATGCGCGCCAAACCTTGTATAATAATCCGTTAGCTCTACATCGTGGCAAATGTCTACCATGTACAAATCCCTGCACTCGGCAAGTATTAGTTCCACCAACTTACTGCCAATGCCATGCCCATGGTATTCCTCTACAACCTCCAAAAGTGGAATATACGCCGCAAGCACCCCATCTGAAACGGCATTTACAAAACCCACAACCATACCCGTGTTGTTGTCAATGGCAACAAAGGCACGATAGCTGTTATGCAAAATTTTCAAATGGGTAGCGGCACTTGGAGGGTTAGGCCAGCCTACGAAAAACCCCGAAAGCATATTCGGGGTTATGTCGCTCATATTTTTTGTGTATTCTATGTTCATGTACGCAGTCCGTCCAGTGTTTCTTGCAAAATTTGTCGTACTTTTTCCAAGTCGCCTGTTGCTTCGGCAATTTGCACAAGCATATTGCCGAATATGGAGTGTGTGCCTTCGGCACCCATGCAACCTGCCCACTTTAATCGGTCTCTGAAGTTTTTCACGCTGTCTGCGCTGCTTGCCAGTACATGGCACATTCTTATAAATGCCCTAAATTGTTGATCTGTCATGGATTTTATTCCTTTCTCTTCGGCCTCTTCATCGTCCGAGTCGAATAACCCTAATAGGTTAAACATGGTTGTAATGTCCATTTTATTCCCTCATTTCTGTGGAACACGTGGGCAACTTCGTAGGTTGCCCATGAATTATACCCTAACTCGGGAGGTCGTGCAAGAAAACCAAACTGCCGCGCCTATTGTAACAATAAAAATCCCAACCTGCCGTATCAGTAGCAGCTTTAGCTCCACATCCCGCAGGGTAGGGGATACGCTAAGGAAGGACCGCAACGCGTAATTACCATCGTTGACAAGTCCAGACCAAAAAGCAAAATCACTCCACCTGGTAGGTATCAGCCATAGCGGCAGTGCATCCAGTAAAGTGGGCAAAAATATAGCAAGCAGAAGTAGCACTGTAAAAATCACAACCACACCCCCTTGCGGGAAATATGCTTTCGCAAATTTTACAGTAAGCACCAGTAAATACATACCGGGGATAAACAACGGTATAATAGCTAACACCCGCGCAAATGTTACTGGGCTGCCCAATAGCAGGTTGTGTGGCCTGCCAAGCCCGCTGGTTGTGGCATAGTTTTCAACATTCGTCCGAGTTGGGTTGCCCCCAGCAAGTTCTACAGCTGAAAAACTGGGCGTGGTATCTTCTATATGAAATGACACAAGCGCAAGTTCAATGTCTCCTTCAAATACCCCACGCACAAAGCGTGGCGTACCGTTTACATACACAGGTAGCCCGATAATATTTACGCTGCCCCATAGCCTGTGGGCGAGAGCGTGAGATACAGCAATGCCCCTTGCGTCAACCGCGCTTGGGGCGGTACCGTTTATATATGTCGCAGGCCACACAAGTTTTGCGTCGCCCGAAAATGAAATTGCGTGGGCGTTTGTTTCTCTTATGTTTGTGGAAATAACTGCTGTGCATTGATGCCAAAAAGTTGGCCAAAACGTGTAGCCCGCGGTGTTTTCAATTGAATGTTGGCGCGCGCGAAAGGCGGCTGTGCCCGAAATGGGAGTGTTGTAGCGCAAAGACACGGTGGGAAAGTTGGAAATTGTGCCCGCGTGCAATATACCAATTGCCAAAGTTACGGCGAAAATTAAGGCGGGTAGAATCAACTGGTAACCAGATCCAACCAGTTGAATTATATTCTTTAGTTGTCTCATGACTCAACCCTTACTCTATCCCCAGCGGAAACTGCGCGGTTACTAGCTACAACAACTTGCGTCGTGCGTCCCACCGCGCCGCTTACCGACACCATGTGGTTGTCCATGGCATTTATATTAACATTTACACGAAACAAGACATTTTGCAAGCCTAGCACGGTGCTGTATTGCTCCATTACATATACAAAATAACCAGCATCGTCGGAACGTAAGGCAGAAATTGGCAGGGTAAAGTCATAGTTTGCGCGATTTAGAATAACCTCGGTGTCTATGCGCTGGCCAACATTCCAATTACCATCGGGCAAGCGCAGTGTGATTTGCACCATATCATTTTCACATGGCGCGGCTATTGCGGACACTATGGCAACAGTAGTTGGGGTAAAGAACATATTCCCACTGCCGGTGGTTACTACAGTTTCACTGCCAACGGAAAGCAGCTCTGCTTCTCGTGCCGAAATTTGCAAGGTGGCTTCAAAACCGCCAGATGTGTCCTGCATGGTAATAATGGGCGTATGGCTAGTGGTGTCGCCAACTGATAACGCTGTGGAAATTACGCCCGCGGTTTGCGCGTACATTGTTCCATTGTTTTCTAGTAGTGTAGCCAAGGTTGCCACAAGCTCTTCCTGGGCTAAAATGTCTAACTCTAGTGTACTGGCGGCAATTTCGTTTTGGGCAGAAGTGTCAATGTTTTGCTGTATGCTGGTGCGGTGTGTCTCTTCTGCGTTGCGCAATGAAGTTTGTACATCTTCAACTTGGCGGGCTGCTGTGCGTCGGTTGGTTGCCGCCCGATTGATAGCGTTTTGCACTTCGGACTGTGCCCGTTCGATATCGCTGTTTGTGCGCGTGTAGTCGGAATGCAGCGCATACGCGGCATCCTCTACTTGGCGGGCTGCTGTGGCTTGCCTGTCTGCGGCGCGGGTTTCGGCTGCTTCCAGCGCATCTTGGGCGTCTTGTACGCGGTTATCGAAATTGTGCTGTGCCGTTTGTAGGTTTATTTCGGCGTCTTCTAATACACGTGCGGCTGTGCGGTATGCGTTTTCTGCTTGGGTTCTTGCCGATTCTACCGCGTTTTCTGCTCGTTCTATATCTGATTGGGAAGCTCCTGCCAGGTTTTGCTGTGCCTGGTTGTATGCGAGTTGCGCATCTTCTAATATGCGTGTGGCAGTACGCGCGCTGGTTTCTGCCGCGTTTTGAGCTGTAGTTAATGCGGCTTCTGCCTGTGCTACTCCAGCAAGTGCGGCGGCAATTGTTGCCTCATCGCCAGTGAATTGGGCGTTGCTTAGTGCTGCCCAGGCCATGTGCAAATTGCTTTCTGCCGTGGATATGTTGTTTTGGTTAGTTTGACGGGTGTTGTCATAGTCTTCCTGTGCGCGATTGCGGTTGCGACGGGCGTTATCTACGGCGGTGCGGTCGGTAGTGGTGCCAGCGCGGGGCAGGTTATCTAAGTATTCCTGTGCTTCTGCAATGTTTGCCAGGCCTTGCGCTACGGTGTTTTCATAGTCTTCTGATGCGCGCTCGTAGGTACGTATTGCGTTTTGCAGTGCGGTGTCTTCAAAGGTAGGGGACTGGACGCGAATAAGCTCCGCTTCTGCCTCAGCAATTTCTGCCAGGCCCTGTGCTACGGTGTTTTCATAGTCTTCTAAGGCACGGCGGTGGTTGCGGAAAATTGTGCTCTCTGGTTCGCTTCCATTGTTTTGCCCTTCTGCGGCGGCCAGTAGGTTTTCCAGCTCTTCTCTGGCGGTACGAATATCTTCTTCACCTTGGCGCACTGTGTTTGTGTAGTCTTCCTGCGCACGGCGTAGGGTGCGTTGCGCAGTTTCCAAAGTGGATGGGTCAATTGTTTCGCCACGTTGCAACCTCTCCATATCAGCGCGCATGGTGTACAGGCTTGCGGTTTCGCGTATCAACAATTCTTCTACGCCTTCTAATTCAAAAACGCCAATGGCGTCGCCAACACGCACTTCCTGCCCAACCCCCACTAGCATTTCTGCAATGGTAAGGCCATGTATGGCGGGCTTTTCTATCAACCCAATTGTGCCAACTGTTGCCGTGCCGCTTATTGCCTCTACAATATCGCTACGGGTCGGCGCGGCCAAGGTTACTCTGGCCAAAGTCACGCCGCTTGTGCCACGCGCCACAAGGGTGAAGACCAGCATAAGCACCATAAATTTGATAATATTGCCCCCCGCACGGCGTTGCGCCGGGTCTGTATCCTTAAATATTTTCGTGAAACCCATAACTTACTCCTTCACTCCCGCAGATTGTATACCAAGCTCCAAATATTTTTGCCCAAAAAAGAAAAACAGCGCGGCGGGCAGTAACATAAGCAACGATGCTACCATGGCGAAGCCAAGTTCATCCGCAACTATTTGCGGCAAAAACAGTGACAGCGGCCAATTTTCAGGGCTACGCAAAAATACCATTGGCTGCTCAATCGCGCCCCAAACATCTAAAAATCCCAGAACCATTGCCGCCAAAATCCCAGGCATACCAAGTGGCAGCCCGATTTTGAAAAATGTACGAAAATGCCCCGCCCCGTCAATACTTGCCGCCTCCAGTAAAGGCCGCGGCACAGCGTCAAAAGCCCGCAACATAATAAAAACAGGAAATGCCGAAAACGCAAATGGCAGAATTACCGCAAAAATATTGTCCATAAGCCCCAATCGGTCGATAACCAGAAAGTTAGGCACCATTGTAACTTGGAATGGCAGCAACATTAACGAAATATAAACTGTAGTCAAAATCTTGCGCCCGCGAAAGCGGAAACGGCTAAGTGCCCAAGCCGCAGGCGCACCCAGTACTAATTGCCCAAAAATGGAGGGGATAACAAGTCGAAATGTGTTCCAAAACATAACAAAAAATTGCGGCGTATCCAAAAGTAACGATATCAACGGCTGTAATGTAGGCCATGCGGGTAAAATAGTCCAAGTTGAATATCCCTCAATGTCCATAATCGCAGGCCCGACAGTGCCCTGTAATTCCTCCAATGACATCAGCGAGCCCATTATCATAAACCACAGCACCCACCATACAAACATTGCGAGTGTTATCAGAGGCAGAAATTTTATAACCAAACGCATAAATTACTCCTCCGCCCCATCCAAAAACCTGCGCATTAGTAGGATAATCGCCAGCAAAACCGCCGCCAGCATTGTAGCCGCCGCACTTAATCTACTAATATCCAAATTCAAAAACCAATTGTTGAACAAGTGCTGTAACATATACATAGAGTCGTGTGGATATGCCCCAGCAACCAAATACGCCTCGCGGAACACTCGGAAACTATTGAGTAGCGACAATATCGCCACAATCCCAACCGTAGGTAGCAGGCAAGGCAGAGTCACATATCTAAAACTCTGCACCCTGCCTGCGCCGTCTACTTTAGCGGCTTCATACAATGTATCCGAAATCCCGTCCAACCCTGCCAGCCACAAAATCATGTTATAACCAGTGTTCTTCCAAACATAAGTAAACACCAGCACCCAAAACGCCGAGCTACTGCCCATAAAATTTATAGGCTCAAATCCTAAGCGAATAAGAACAGCATTAGCAAGTCCACCCTCATTAAAAACCGTCTGCCAAAGTAGCACAATACTGGCCACAGGCACAGCCATGGGAAGCAAAAATGTAGTCTTAAACAATCTGCCATATGGCTTTATAGAGCGTAATAACAGCGCAGTCGCCAAACTAATTATCATAAGAAGGGGAATACAAATAGCCACAAATTTAAGCGTGTTAACTGCCGCCAGCCTAAAAGCGGCATTATTTAGCACCGAAGTGTAACTCTCAAGCCCAATAAAATTTACCGCCCGCACATCCATAAAACTGCGCCGCACTGTATCCACAAATGGAATAAGAAAAAATACAGCAATACCAATCAAACTTGGCGCAAGAAATAAGAACGCCGCAAGCGATTCTTTACGCCCTTTCCGCCAAATAGTTCCTAATACTTTGCTCAATTTCCCTCACGGCACCTTCCATGTCAATTCTGCCATAGCAAAGCCTTTCAACTACTTCCCAAATCATATCGCGCAAAACCAACTCCACCATTACTGGTGTCGTTAATGTGGCGATAAAGCTATCGGTATCTATATCAATCGGGTCCATGCCAAATTCAATGTTTCTGTCGTTTATTACTTGAAATTGTGCGTCAAGTCCGGCTGGTGTAATCGGCAACCCTGCGCCGTAGTCAATTTGCTGTACATTCAGCGAAAGCATTGTGTTAATAAACTCTGCCGCAAAACCAGCCACAGCCGTATCTGCGGAAATGCCCACTACAGTTGAAGGTTCCCATACGCCGCTTGTTAAGCCTGGAAAGTTTCGCATTTCTGTTCCCAGGCGGTTTGTGTCCAACATTCCCATAATCATTACGTTTTGTAAGGAGAATGCCGCCATGTTAGTATTGCGCATAATGTACGATATCAACGAGCCTGAAATAATAGACCCGCGGCCGCCTGTGCTGCCAACCATCATCACACCAAAGGCATCTTCTCCTTGTTCGACGGCCAGCTCAAATTTATCGCTTAACGCCAACGTCGCGCTAAGAAAACTGCGCAATGCATCAGAATCTAGCTGATTATTGTTAATTACGCTGGGCGCGCTTGTAAGCCACAAAAGGTCATACAACTCCTGTAGTGTGTCAAAGCCAAGTTCTGCCCGTTCGTCTTCAGTAATATCACCTAGCCAGCCACGACCATCCATGCTCATATCCACAGGTGGGTTTCCGCTTACGGTCCTGTTCACTAGAGCATTCAAGCTACCTACGGCAGCCAAATTTTCTGCATAGCCAGCAAGTACTGGTGCAAAAAATTGTGTGGGTATGGCGTATATCACGCCGCCTGCGCCAACATACGGTGCAAGCAGGTTTTGGAACATCCCGTTAGTGTTTACAATGCTAGACATATCCAGCAACATCCCACGGTTAATATAGTTTTCAGCGGGTGTGCCGTCTAAGATGATGATATCGGGGCCACGACCGCTTAACAGTTGTGTGTTTAACGTGCGTATTGCGTCAGAAGCGGAAATACCCGTACCTTCCTGCAAAGCAATTTCGTAGGTTATGTGCGTATCTGGATATCTTCTGCGTATGTCTGTTATTGCTGCACGTACCAAGTCGTTATTTTCCAGCGACCATATATGCAAGGTGCGTTCCGGGTTAATGGTGGCGTTTTCATCCCAGTCGAAACGGATTAAAATGGTTCGCATCCCAACATTTACGCCCACGATAATCCTGCCGCATGGCAAGGCAAGTACATCTGCAACCTGGGCGTTAGGCCCACCAAATGAATACATATCCCCATCCAGCAAAGTTGTAGTGTCGCCACTATCAAACTGGATCAAGTTGTTTTCGTGCATAACAAGTAAGTGCCCGTCGTTGCTTACGGCCAGTGCATTGCTTGCAAAGCCAAAGCCCACCATATTCATGCCGCCTGCTGACCTTGGCAGAGTAATTGTACTGCGGCCGGAAGGTGCACCAGAAGCCAAGCTAAAACTGTCTATTATGCCTTCCCACGGACTTAGTAAGTAGAAGTAATCGCCAATTGCAACGGCAGAAGTAGTCATCTCTGGCAGTGACGCAACTAACTGGCCGCTTTGCAAATCATATAAAGCGGTACGCTGCTCGAATCTGTCACCCATGCCAAAGCCCATTACTACATGAGTTTCTTCTTCGTCATTGTCGTCTTCATCTTCGCCTGCTCTAAATCGGCCACCGCCACCCATCATCGAAAATCCGCTTATGGTGTAGCTAAGCAATAACCTATCGCTGCCAAGTGCCACAATTTGCGAAACCATTATTTGGTATCCGTCGGCAATTTCTGTATCTATAGATGAAATTGGCAAATATGAATAACTGCCGTCAGGCGCGAACATTACCATTCCTCTGCCATCAATAAATACCAATACGCTTCCACATTCCAGTAAAGCGGCGGTGCGCATTCCCCAAAAGTTTTCACCAAAATCTACCTCCAGGCCAGGGGACTCAATCCATGTGTCTCCGCCATCGTGGCTTGTAAACCTTGATTGCATTAGCGAGTCAAATACAACAATTGTACCGTCCTGCGCCTGCAGGGTGATAAACTGTCCTTCAATGGGCGGGGTAATGTCGTTTTCTACATATCGGCCGTTGGTTATAAGACCAGCGGCACTACCGCCCGTACCATCTGTACCGCCAGCTCTGCCGGTAATTGGTGAAGAGCCGTCGTCGTTACCATTGTTGTTTCCGCCGCATGCCGTGAGAAAAAGCAAAACCAGGCAAATGGCAATGAGAAATAATTTTTTCAATTTTCTGTACCTCCTCGGGTTTTCTTGTTACAAGTATACAAAGCAACCTCGGGCAAAATCAGCATAAAAGTGTAACAAAATTGCAACAAAATGAGAAATTGCTAAGATTGCGTGGTATACTGTGGAACACAGGCTACTCTACGCCAAATATGTAATGAAACTATTATGCATTTATTATGGAGTTGAAAAGAATGAGCAAACTAATCTACATTGCAGACGACGAGCAAAATATCCGCCGTCTAATACACTCTTTCCTGGAAAAGGAAGGCTACGCAGTAAAATCCTTCGCAACTGGCGATGCACTATTTGAAAATTTCCAATCCAAACCCTGTGACCTGGTAATACTAGACATAATGATGCCAGGCAGCAGCGGCTTGATAATATGTACAAAATTGCGTGCAATTTCCAAAGTGCCGATAATAATGCTAACCGCCCGGGATACGGAAGAAGACTTCATCTCCGGCATTTCCCTAGGCAGCGATGACTACTTCACAAAACCATTCAGCCCAATAAAGCTAACCATGCGCGTAAAAGCCATGCTGCGCCGTGTAGAAATGGACACAGAAACAAATACAAAAAACGACACAATAACCCTTTCCGATATAACAATCTTCCCGGAAAGGCTAACGGCAGAATGTAACGGCAAAGAGCTAGGCTTAACAGGCACAGAGTTCAGCCTTCTTTCCTATTTAGTAGAAAACAACGATAAAGCAATTTCCCGAGAAGAACTATTAAACAAAATTTGGGGATACGATAATATAGTAGAAACCCGCGCAACAGATGCGACCGTGAAGCGTTTGCGCGGCAAATTGGCCGATGCAGGTAGCCAAGTTTCCATAGAAACCGTATGGGGGCACGGGTTTAGAATAAGGGAGGGTGCACAATGAACAGCTTCACAAGAAAACTAGTTCTAAACTGCACAGGCGTAATTTTCATCAGCTTTCTGGTGGTGTACTTCCTATTTAACGCGCTGGTAACAAGCTACATCCGCGATATGGCAGAGCGAGAATTAGCCGACGGCGTGGACGCAGCAATAACCATGACAGGCATTATTCCATACGAAACCATGACGGCTGAGTTTACATTTATCGAGCCGCCCCAGCTTAACGTTGGTAGGATATATGCGCCACAGCGTGCGGTGCGCTGGCATATGGACCCTTCAACTTTTCCAAACCTAGTGGTATCTCCTACAGATGTGCATGATAGCTTATTAGTTGCAGAGCAAATTGCGCCGCCACCTACTGTTGCTATAGAGGGGGTTGTTCCATCGCCCACACTGGTTGAAATAGATGAGTTGCTGGCAACAGCATGGCACGACTCTGCCACCGTACACATATACACCACGGTAGATGGCGACGGCGAGCCAACTCTGCGAGTTATATCTACCCCGCCCACCCCGCATTTTGCAGATATTTTCGAGACGGAATATTACCTCGCACGTGAAGTAACACCTGCATGGGTTGCAGCGTCGCTGCCGGGTTTCGACTTAGTTACCGATGACGGCAGTGGAATTTTTGTGAATATTGAGCAAATCGGCTACTTAGACATGGGCACACGCCTCGCCCATGGGCAGCTACGCTCTACCCATCATGGCATTCCCACACTGATAAACACAAACGTTGTAATGCTAAACGGCAACGACGAAATCATATCGCCATTCCTACAAACATTAACCTACCAAGGCCAATACGAAGTTGAATTTCTTGTAGATTATTTCTTGCAAAACCAGACACGCCTTGCCACAAATGGCATGACCCAAGTTTCTGGCCTGGGAAGCACATACTATATACGCACAATAAGCCGCACTGTGCCTGGCAGCCAAGGCCCTGCGTCTATTTTGCTGTACACCGACATCAGTTCCGCTGTAGCTTTTCAAACCAGTATGAACCGCATTTTGGGAATACTGCTGGCACTATCTGGCCTGTGCAGCCTAACAATAGCTGTGGCCATGAGTGTGAAGTTCAAACGTGCAATAAGCAGGCTATGTAATCATGCCGAAGCCATTGGCCGCGGCAACTGGGCAGTAAATGCCGGTAACTTTTCCGACGCGGAGTTCAACCGCCTAAGCAAAAGCATGGACAATATGTCCGAAATGCTGCAAGCATATGAAAGCAACCAGAAGCGATTTTTCCAAAACGTATCCCACGAGTTGCGTACACCGCTAATGTCCATACAAGGCTACGCCGAAGGCATTTTGCAAAACATTTTTAGCAAAGACGACGCCGCAAATGTAATCTTATCCGAAGGGCAAAAAATGGACGCGCTGGTTGAAGACCTGCTGTATATCTCTCGTATAGACAGCAATGTGCAAGGCGCGACAAATATTGCCACATTGGACGTAAAAAACCTGCTACACGAATGTTTGGAGAGCGTAAAGCCCATAGCCCAAAAATCCGATAAGCAGGTTATAATTGATTTGCCGGAGTATGAAATTACAGTGGAAGCGGAAGAAGAACAATTTGCCAGAGCGATTTTGAATATTTTATCCAACGCTATCCGCCATGCAAAAAATGAAGTGAAAATAAGTTGTAACGCGTCCACCAGCGAAGTCGAAATTATAATCCGAGATGACGGCCAGGGCGTAAAACCAGCCGATGCCCAGAATATTTTCAAGCGATTTTACAAAGGTGAAAATGGCAACCACGGGTTAGGGTTGGCTATTAGTAAGGATATTGTGCATAACATGGGTGGGAAAATATATTACACAACGGATGAAGGGGCAGTGTTTATTGTCAGCCTGCCTGCCGCTTAGTCCTACTGTTCATGCCTCATATACTGTGAAAAAAATGCCATGTCTGGGTCGTAAACAGTTCTTGGAGTTACACCAATTTCAGCTTTTTCAAACATTTCAACAAGTTTGTCTCCATCTATTAACTCTAGTTTTGTGTTTTTGCGCTCCAGCTCGAAGGCAGTTTTGGGCAATGTACCCGTCGTAAGAAAAATCCCTCTATCAACACCGTTTTGGTCCGTAGCCAATACTCCAATAAACTCCCGAATATGCGCGATAGGTACTGTGCCATCATATCGCTTGCATTGGAAGAACACGCTCATGTTCAAAAATGGGTTCAATTTTAATGTAGCAGTACCGTCAATTCCCCCGTCACGTGAGCTTTGCGTTATTACGATATCTTCAAAATCATATTCACGCAACAATCTGCCGCATAAATGTTCAAATCCTGTTGGTGTGGTTTTCTTTAGTATATCAAGCAATGATAATTCATTCTTTTCTTCGGGCTCTATGTCAACTTCATCGGCCAGTGTAGGTGCTTCTTTATTTTTTCGTGCTACGCGGTGAATGTCATTCCATTTTACTATCAAAGCTAGAGCGTCGTCATAATTTAAAGTACGCCCCATACCTTCGTCCGTCAGTGTCCAAACGCCTCGCCTTGACGTTTCAACCAAGTGTTCCCATGCAAGGTATTGCTTTGCCCAATACACTTGATTGTCAAAGCGAAGCTGGTTTGATTTTTCAAGTCGTTCTGTCAAAAAATCGTCACTAAGTTGCATTATTTCTGCTATTCCCTCTCTCACTTCCTTCGCGGTAGCCGAGCCGCCCTTGCTTTTCATTACATCAATAAATGGCGGTATCCAATTTGTAAACATTGCGTGCTTAGTGTTGATTTTGTTCATCAATCTGCCTTCTTTCTTCGTGTATGTATAAAACCACCCAAATTATACCACAGTCGCAATGCCCATACAATTCGGTGTTCTACTCTGCCCAAATCCTCATTTTAATGTTCCAACGACATTATATGAAGGGCCATTTCTTGAAAACATATTTGATTGTGAGAGAAACAGCCAAGAAATTTGGCATAAGTAAATTTACTGTACATATGGTGGGAGTAAAATAGATAGGTTGACATGGATAGTTAAATAGTATGTAAAAACGGCATAGATACTGGGTTTCCAGTGGCTATGCCGTTTTTGTTTGATAGCATTGAAGAAATGGATTTAATTGGTGATTTTAGTTTCATAATGCCTTTTAATCATCCTAGCTTGTTCTATCATACTATCATAAATAGCACTTTCATTTTTCAAGCACTCGACCATATCGGAGTATTCCTTTTCTCCACGAGCCTTAATCAATATTCGCTTCACATCTCCATTTTGATATAGATTGTCAAACGAATTGCGAAGAGAAATTAGTTGCAAATGATTTACTAGCAAATTCACTTCTAAATAGTTTAAGGCTTTAACCTTTTTCCCCACCTTGTATAAACACCGAAATTTGACTGACCATAAGTGCTCTGGAAACTTATTTCGTAGCTCGGCAAACCGAAATCTCCGCAAACATTTTTTATACTCCCCTCGATAATAAGAGCAATTTAAATCATCCCACTTATGAAAATGGGCTGCTGATTCGTCCCAAGCAATTGAAAAATCAATATATTTATAGTTAAAGACAAGTTTTTGTAGCTCTAAAAACATTGTATATATATCATTAAAATTTGCTGCCATATGTGTGATATTTGGTTTCAATGGCTTATAAACGTTTCCCCCTATTAAGCTACCGCTGTTACCGACATAGCTATGTTTCCTTAAATTTGTTGTGATCCTTTTGAACAATAAAATTTCCTTTGCAGTAAGAAATGTTGTGAAGGTATATATATCCTTTACCTTTCCACATACATCAAGTGAAATTTCTTCAAGACGGTCTCCTATACATTGATAACGTTCTTTCATCTCATCATATAAATAACTCTCGTTCAAACACTTATCTTGCAACCAGATTTCAAAACATTCTTTCGAAATTTTGCCAGAAAATATTTCTTTTTGAAGCGGAGAAGATGTGTGCATATTGTATCGCAAAGGCACTTCTATGAATTGAAATAATTTTCTGTAAAACTCATAGACATCAAATTCTACTTTGGGGCGTATTTTCCTGCGTCGTATGTAGTTAGGGATAGCATTAAAAACAGGCCAAAATACTATTGCCGCCACAAGAGAGAAAAATACACTACTTAAGAAGTCATCACTTATATTTCCCCAAAAATTTTGTATGCTACAACCAATACTTCTAAACAAATCATTCACCCAGTTCATTAACCAATCTTATCTTACTCACGAAAAAGTGTGCCATTTTTGAACAACTACCATTTTCCTGACCTCAGGAAGATGCTTGCAAATGGATATCTACGCCTGAAAAATAACTTCCCCTGTATTTCGTATATGGTCTAAAAATCCACTACGGTTGCTAGATTCATCTAACATATGTGGCTCAATGTCATAACTTACATTTTCGCACAACCTTATCAATCGCCCCCACTGTTCTAAAAAATCACCCTCCACATGGTCGAAAACAACAGCAATATCTATATCGCTGTCTGCACGAGGCGTACCGTTTACATATGAACCAAACAGAATAACTTGTTTTGGGTTGTAGGTTTGCCGGATAACTTTTGTATAGTTTGCAGCTATTTCTCTAACCGTGCTTTTATCCAACATAAAAACCCCTCCGTTTCCTTCAATAGGTTGGCACAGTAATCACTTGTTAGCGTTGCAGCAATTCTAGCCTTGTGTTCCGGGTATCGTGCTTCAATTTGCAAAGGCATTAGTTTGCCAAGTAGATTTTTTTGTGATTCGCTCAAGTCATTGCTAACTCACGTCATTCTAATTTAGCGAACAAAGTTCGATTTTATGCGAAAAATGATATTATTTCTCACAGAGAACGCGGAGATCACAGAGAAAAGAGCAAAATTGTAT
>Ga0123355_10002114_pt1 | contig 28029 bp, 12 predicted proteins | sample TergutEmb28metaG_3_FD_89872 | JGI IMG/M metagenome (GOLD analysis project Ga0123355, IMG submission 89872) | Embiratermes neotenicus P1 segment gut microbial communities from Petit-Saut dam, French Guiana - Emb289 P1 | ecosystem: Host-associated > Arthropoda: Insects > Digestive system > Gut ... | reverse complement strand
TTTCTTTTCTTGATATTCTAGAGGATCTCCTCAGGGCATCCATCTCTGTAGCTTCGACCCGTCTTTTATTATTTTCTGTGAGTCTCCATGTTTCGGAACCATACAATAAACTGCTTTTAATCAGTGCATTATAAATTTTCGATTTTCTCTCATTTCTTATGTTTTTGCTCCGCAGTATCCCGTTTAAACATGCTATACATTTCCTTGCTTTTATTACTATTGATCTTGTTTCTTTGTCGCCTGTTCCGCTAGTGTCAAAAATAACTCCTGAATATTTATATTCTTGACAAAATTCAATCTCGCTATCTTTATCTAATTTCAAATTGTTGTGCGTTTCCCCAATATATATTTTTTTTATCATAGCTGAAAATATTAATGAATTTCTTCATTCCTTCCGCGCAAAAATAGAGAAGTGCCTCGTATTTCTTGAGATTCACGTGGACACTGAATGTCTTATGTCTTAGGATGTTAATGCGCTGCCTCATTTCTCACACGGAAACACAGATGATGCCCTGTAATTGTCAGGACTCACGAGGAGAGTGAATGCCTTTTTCTTAAGTTTTCTGTTCCCTGCTTTCTCATATTATTAAACATCCTTCAATTATACCAAATAAATGCGCCAACACGTCTCTGGTTATCCACACTACCTTCGGGCTTACACCTAGATAGTGTAACACGAATTTGACGTTCAGTTGACCGTGTATCGTGATAAATTCATATAGCAAAACCAACCAGCTGCACTAATTTCTCAAATTTATTTTTAGAATAAAACTCTACATGTTTCGAACAGTTCCTCTGGCCATCATCACGAGTTTTTCACTGTACACACGGCAATAGTGTATGTCATACAGGTCTGCTGAAAGCTAGCGAGGAGGATCAGGACGGCACTGATTTGATTCTGCAGAACCAGGGCGGAACTGGTTTGGTTCTGCAGAACCAAACCAGTTTCGTCCTGATCCTGCTCGCAAGCTGTCAGCAAACCTGTATGACACATACCAATGCCGTGTGTACAGTGAAAAACTCCTGTTGATGGCCAGAGGACCTGACCGAAACACGTAGAGCTTTATTCCAAAAATAAATTTGAGGAATTAGTGCGTCTATTTGGTTTTACTATAAGAATAGTGTAATACATTATGGTATGAATGATTCCCTTCACATCCCTCCTGACTTATACTTTACAATCACTACTTTACCTTGAGCGAATCTGCTTGTTATACATTGCATCGAAAAGTAATCCAACGAAACTTATCGAAATCCGACTACCGCAGATATGCGACAGCGATTCTCGTCTAAGTATCAAGTCTTGCCGATCAGAGTCCTCTCCATCTTCACGCGTACGGAAGGTCCCAGCTTTTTCATTCAGAGTGGATATTAAACCACGTACACAATTAATCGAAACTGAAATTAAGCGGAAACTGTTTCTGTAACGAGGAATTATACGTACATCAATTATTGGCTGTTTTGTTCCAAATTATATAGCCCGTATTTGATTCTGTTTACAAACAGGCTTACCCTAATCGTGTAATTATTTGTGTTAATGCGCTTAGTTAATTTTATTATTCACATCAAATTAAAAAAAATCTGCCTGCTTATAGCATCTCAAGGCTTAACGTCACTGATACAAAAGCCCAATTTTGAATATGATATTGAGCCAGTTTCATCCATTACATTCAAATAACCCCTTTCGCGAAAATTACATTCTCACGTCTTCTTGGTACTTAGCGCGAAATTTATGGAACATAAAGTAACGCCAAACTTGGGAGGAATTTGAGGGAAGGGGGAAATGAAAAAAGAAAAACGGAGTTGATGTGGAGATAACAACATGCAGTATTTCAAATATATTGACTTTGACAATCAGAGAACTCGGAAATAAAAAAAATGATAAGCTACGCGATCGTGTAACACGGCAAACTGACTATGCACAGCATATTTTAAAGTTGTTTATTCCCTGCATTTTAGACCAATGTACTCAGTTTATTTCAACACGTAAATGCACTGTGCATTTAGCTGTTGAAATGAGCTGAGTGCGTTGATATATAGAGTGTACTTTACCATTGATTTGCACACGATGTGAAGTAGAATATTGTGCCGAATATATATAAAATTGCTTGATTATATTGGTGTATGGAACGAATATGAGATCATACGTTAAAAATCACTTAATTTGTGGGATAACAACTTAAACACATGCCTTGGACAAAATGCAAGGTGATTAGTTGGAATTCATAAAGCGAAAGGAATATGAAGGAAATTGTCTGGAGTACCAAGATGCGTTACAACTGATTTCCTATGGAACATTTATTGTGCGGAGTGAAACACAAAGAACTGACATGTTTTTAATTTCCAGAATTTTTATAAGTTTTGATTTGACTAGGAGCTCCACATTCTCAGGGTCAAGATGAATGTTGGGAGATATGTTATCAACCGGCACGATGGAATGTTGGTTAGTCCAGACTTTTGAGGTTATTCAAAATGTCATCACTTTGTGTCACAGCTTATACTTAACCATATTTAATTTAATAACGTAAGAAAATGAGGGTGAAATCCAGTGCCGACTAGACGGAGAGGAGACCTGTACAAATTACTGGGGATTGGCGGTCCAGATAGGGACATGGGACCCCACTGTGTTTCACATGTTTTTGCCTTCCTCGGTAATTTGTCGATTGTACAAATTAGCCCCTTCACACCAAGTCCAAGTTCTCTGCAACTGACGGTCAGTCTTTCCGATTTAGTATGGATATTTTTAGCCGGTCCACCCTTGCTGGGGGCTCGAAAAATTTTTTTCACATTGACCCGCACCCGCTCTCTGTTATTCTGGTGAAATATGTAAACAATGGGAAAAGTAATTTAAAAAAAAAGTAATCGAAATTCGTTAAAACGGTTAGGGAGTCGACCTAGAAATAAGGAAATTCCTAAGCATAGTAGCTGTGTTTTTAACTTGTAACCTTAGCAATTATGACGACGGCGTTTTGTTAGGAATGTAGTGTAAAATGCTAGAGAGAAGACAATTACATTGTTATTCGCCATACATTTCCGTCTTAACGTTTATTATATATTTGTAATTTATTTATTTATTTCTCAGTTTCGACAAAGAAGAAGCTACTGTACCAATTTTGGCAACATTATCCCGTTGTGCCTGTTAATCACTAACAATCCAGTCCACACAAACACAACATCCGAGCACTAAACGTTTGTGTATTATTTTTTTTCCCACAACTTGTTTAGGTCGTTCTTTCGTCTGTAGATAGAAGAAACAAATACATAAAGGAAAATTTGCTATAGAAGGGGCTTCCCCTACACAGTCAATTAACGACCGAGAACATATTTGGGAGAAATAATAATAGTAGTATTAATAATAATAATAATAATAATAATAAACTTGTGTTTCGGTGTTACGTTCGTGTGGATTGATTGCTCTTGACTAAATTATTATACCAATTAAAATATTAAAGAATTTTTTAACCGATTGTTTTCATGCTGTTTTTCATTCAAACTTTGAGTACCGAAACATGGCAGAAGATTGTATTTTCCCTGATATGCATACTGTCAGTTACGAACGACAATGTATCTTGAAGTAAACTGTCTTTCATAGAGGGAACTGCCATTCATAGCTTTGTAATAGGTAATGTACAGAACGTTTCGTTTTTATGTTTGTATGTTTGTTTGTTTGTTTCTGTCTTTTTGTCTTCGTGGTTTACTTGACCAAGGTCGAAGTAATATAACATTATACTCGTATATCATTTCGTCATCGGACGATATTCAGTAATGGGCTGGAAAGCATATAAAAGGGAAATGTCATAGACAGGTTCTACTGCTTTTAATTCCCTTGGTTATCATACTTATCACCAGTTACCCAATTCAATACACTTACATTCTCCCCACACAATGTATTTATCGAATGTTTTCCGTATAATACCCACAATAGAGTAAATCTGTTCCCTCTACTACATTAACTGACTGGTTTTATACCCGAGAAAGGACGTATTTTCTGCGCATATTATTGAATAATTCAGGTTAAGTTCGCTGCTCAAACGTTTGAGGTACTGTTTGAGGATCGATTGAGATAACACGAAGATATAAGAAAACTCTGGGTAGAGTAGTATAAATGGGATAAATCGGTTAATATAAATCCAGTTTCCTAACAAGTTAGGAAATGCTGTTTTCTTTCATGTATCCTGAACATTAAATTCTAAACATTATTAGAGATTCTTTAATTTAGTTCTATAGTTAATGAAACTCAGTATTTTAAGACTTTAAAACATCGAATGGGTGAATCGTAGTAAATAATGAGTTTGAAAGAATGTGAGTGGGTGTGTTGGGGGCATAAGATTGTGCACTATCCCCGAATTTCTTTGCGGTACTAAGGAAAAGCCACAAAAATCTTCAGTCAGTATATTTGACGTTTCGTCCGATGTTTAAACGGAGAATTTTCGGAATGCAGGTCAGATTCTTGCGTTAGAACCGTCTTATTTGGCTATAGCAGTTCGTGTATGACTTATTTACTTCACACAATTACGTTTCTGCAGTTGATGTGTACGGAAATTACGTAATTGGATTGCAGTGAGTTCTGCACCAAGCGAGCTGCTGCGAGATCCAAAGTGTTGCAATTAGTAGTCTTGAAAAGTGTAAGAGAAAGGGAAGATAACTTGGGACTCCTGAAGAAGCTTTCTGAAATAATTGATCACCTAGTGGCTGTCAACCAGTTCAATTAAAGATAACGCTGATTGGAATGGAGAGCAGAGAAACAACAAGAAAACTTAAAGTGCTTCCCTAGAGTTCTAACAATTGTGAACTGTTCTGTTGGTGAACTTATAAGCTTATGTTACTGAAAAGCCGATAACTTATATAGTTTACTATATTGGATCCACTTATATACAATTTTGTTATGTAGACGGCTCTTTGTTTTGTATACCTTTAAGTAAACAAAGAAAGTTATATTTCACTTCAGAAACGTAATCGACAATTTATGTTATGGCAGAGTGAGACATTCACAAAGAACTTACTCATCAGCTGAAAGTCGTATAGCAACACCAACATTAATTTGATATTCCATTAAGTCAAATTCTCTGTAACTTAGACTTCTCGTAGATTATTTTACAGGCCGTTTCATAATGTACTCCGGGATTTAAAAAAAATATTATAGGAAAACCGCAGGATACGTATTTACGAAAACTGTATACATAGAAGGAACAACTCAAAAAGTTTTTCCTCTGTAAGTTATTTTTCATCGTGGTTCACATTTCTGCCGATAGGCGATGCAAGTGTATGTAGTGAGAAAATGGCCGCTCCGGAGGAGAAGTCGTTTTGTGTGTTGGAATATCACATGAGTAAGTCTGTGGTTACTGTGCAATGTGCATTTCGTGCAAAGTATTCGTCCCAAAATTGCCAAGTGACCTAGCTGACCTCAAGGCACGGATCATTGTAGCAGTGAAGAATATCGATGCACCCATGCTGATGTGTGTGTGGCAAGAACTTGAATATCGTGTCGATGTGTGCTGTGTCACCTGTGGCGCACACATCGAAAATCGCTAGTTATAAAAAAATCTTTTTCAGTTTTCCTGTGGCTGTGAACAATTCCATTAAGATAGGTCCTTAGGGTTTCTTGTTATAAATGTTTGTAATCACAGAGAACATTATGAAACGCGCTGTATAGACATTTACCTAACAGCCTGAACAAAAATATCTCTTAGGCGCCCTTAATTCTACCTGCAAATTTTCATAGCAGTACCGTTTTGTGAAAGTAAAAGAGAAACGTCAAGAATACACTCATTTGAAAAGGTAACTTCGAATATACGTGGCTTATTACCGCTTAATGGTTGCTACGAGTATACAAAGCAGACTTCATTTACTGTAAGTCTTTATGTTAACCGACGTTAATTACTGCCTTTGCTGTTGGCTACGCACAGCAATATGCTGACAAGCATCATTCAAATATATTTTGGTTTATATATGTCCAAGAATTGCACTATCGGATGTTTGCGAACAGGACAAAACGTGACTCTCACAGTTAACTATAAAACTAAATTGGATAGTTTCCATCCCGTTGTGTATACGTAAACAATGTATTAATTAAACCGTCTTTACACAACACATATAATAACAGTTGCAGTTATTACAACTGTTCAACTAAGCAAAATGTTTCGGCCTTATTCGGCCATCATTGGACTTACAAGCCAGTGGTGTTTGTCAAGCTACATTCAGTGACTTTTACCTATGGGATCCCATAGGTAGAAGCTACTGAATGTACCTTGACTAACACCACTGTTTTGTAAGCCTGATGATGGCAGAATAAGGCCGAAACATGTTGCTTAGTTGAATAGTTGTAATAAATGCAACTGTTATTTTATGTGTTGTGTAAAGACGGTTTAATTAATACATTGTTAACTACAAAACGGTAAGAGGTAAAACTATGAGTGTCTATGACACTGTTTCGTTCATATGTATCTATCAAATGGCAACACCTAAAAACGCTTTCTTCTTCTTATTCTTATGGCATTACAGTTCTTGGTGAACCATAGCCTCTTCAAAAAAAGACCCAACCACGGTTTTCTGTGTTATATTGTATTGTGTTGTATTGTGTTGTATTGTTTTGTTCCCTTTTGGTAATGTAACTAAAGGTTTGTCTTAATTTAAAAGAAAACAACATAACAGCGCGGTGTATAAGTGTCAATAAATAGATACGCAGTCTCCGAGCTCCCACCTCGGAAACTGATTCGATTGGAGGGAATTCCGGTTGAATTTTGTCGTCGAAACAGTGACACCTAGACTGGGCATGTCCGATCTCCTCCCTTGTTGCCCGTCATCGTCATTCCACGAATGTTCCATAACCATATTCATCTTCTGCCTTCAATACAGTACAGTCGTAGCAAATGGCTACTCCTTTAATTAAAACACAAAAATAGAATGAAAAACACAATATATTCAATACTTACCAAAACCGTAAATACAATAATTTGATTAATTAAAATTTAAATTGGTGTAAGAAGAAAATCTTTTTCGTACATAGAAATTGAATTTTGTTTTCTTGTATTATTCTGATCTCACCCCCTTTCTTCTGCTACACGTGATTGGGTCTGTTTATTTTCTTTTCTGTCAAAGAATTGTTTCATTTCCCTGGGATCCTTTATCTGAAGGCTGAAGAGAATGTAAGTGCAATTCATAGAATTTATTTTGTAATCTGTAGACTTTAATCTCCCTTAACTAAAGAAATTAAAGTAATGTTACTTCATTATATTTTAATTTTATAATATATAAAATTTACAACCCTAAACATTGATATCTTACACATTGCAGATTGTCCCTGGTGATAAAATTATGCGACATGATACTAGAAGACTTTTTTTAGTGTTTTATGAGAGCATAGTAAAAAAACAGTTTACGCACCAAAGTGCTGTTGTTCTCAACTAATTCCAGATACACATCTAAACATGTTTCTTTGTGTGCGACTTCCAAAACGGTAAACATGTGCGGAGAATCTGATGTGGATAACGATTGTGTACTGCGCGGAGGGTTTCCGAATATCAAAGTCTTGAGAGGGCGGTGTAAATGCGATCTGGCACTCCGTGGCAGAGTATTTGTTCCTCGCTTCGCTGTGGTGGAACACGAAACCTCTTCTCGATATCAAGCTGCCGTTATGCTAAACAGGTAACTGTAGCTTGTGGCAGTACGAACAGTCGTATGTCGGAAGCCATATGAACTTCGTCTATTCGTAACATCAATCGACAATGTAGGAAACTCACTGGATTAATTTAAAGTAATCTCTTGAGAAACGTGGCTTATGTTCATAAGAAACTATCGTCATTGAACTCGGTTACCGCTGGTCTTTTTTGTCTACTTCATTTCGTCCATTTTGTGCTTTGTTATTCTTTTCCTTCCTTCCTTCCTTCAACTCATGTTTAGTATGATTTTTAGGCGCTTTAGCATGGTCGCAAATATTGCCTATTCGTCACATCTATTCGTCCGTCTGTCCGCCTGTATCAGCGTGACTGTCACTTGACAGATTTCGATTAAACTTGATATTAGGGTCTTGTATGAAAATATGTCGAGAATACAAATGTGATTAAAATCTGGTAAAAATATTGTTGCACCTTAAGTACACGTTAGTGTTGTCGGCAGCATCGTCTCTTTAAAATTGCGCTCTTTTCGAGTGATACGGTGTCATGCTGTTAAGGTAGACGACGAGGTAAAAACTTTACGAGGAAGCGCCATATTGTTTATTTATACACACATAGCCTATCTTCTTATTTATTTCTCCATTTCCTTGTGCTTTTACATGACCAGATTTATTCTTCCTTCATTCATGCGATTACGATATCATTCTGCGTTATGTTTGAAATTATTTTATGCCTGTATTTCTTGCTTTTTACCTCTTACTTTGTTCCTTTCTTCCTATTTTTGTTCTTTTATTTCTTCTCTCCTTTATTTTTATTTCACTGTTCCTTTATTCTTATCCTTTTTCTTCATCCCATTATATATATATAGGCATTTTAGTCCCTTATATTTCCTTCCATTTCTTAATTTCTCATTCTTTATTCTTACAATACCTTTGTTTCCTTTACTTATATCTTTATGTCCTCCTCCTTTATCCTTTTCTCCTCTTTTCTGCGCCCTGCTTCATGTTTATGAACTCAGCGAAGCGCCTTAAACTAACGGAAACTTCTCCTTCTGTTGTGTAGTAAACACTATCTAAACAGAATTCCGCAGCCGTTTTCAATGATATAGCAAGGTGCGGGCTTTAATTTTTTGGAGTACAACGCCACGTCTCTCTTAGAGATTTTAACTTCTGTCGCTAACATGTGGTATTCATGGGTCGTGACAACAAACTACAACGCAGGACAACCAGACTTTTTCTGCATACCTTGACTTTTGAATTGCGATGTTTTCCAACGAAGTTTCGTGAAACGTGGTTGCTAAGACATCTGTTATACACATCTCTGGCCAAGTTAGAATGTCAAATGAAATCTTTAAGTACTACGAAGCGTATACAAGACCTTATTAAGATCAATAATTCGTAATTGAATATTAATTCTACTGCAGGTTTCGAGCATAGGAGAATCAGTGTTTATTTACAGCTTTAATTACAGTAAATGTAATATTTTTAACGTTCTGGTTACATTTTTTTACTCTCGGAGTTTAATGAAACACTATTTCACTCTAAGTTGGGTTTACGCATTTTTCACAATGTTCTTTTCAAAGCAAAACATGCAATGTGTGTGTGTGTGTGTGTGTGTGTGTGTGTGTGTGTGATTCATGATGTTGCATGTAAATCCTCATGGTACAAGAAATACCAAGCGTGACTGACAAAAATTATTGCAAGGTTTCTTAGAAATGTGTATATCAAGGATGAATGTTTGAAGAGATTTGAACTAATCAAACAGTGGCGAGCCTCAGTGATGCTGTGTGGAAGTTTCAAATCCAACGTGTACAAGTATAATTTCTTTATCAGAAGAATTACCTGTTAAGTAAACCATTTGCTTTTGACGTAACATTTAGTTAATTCAGCGTCATCAAAAATAATGTTTAGGCAATTTGTTTTATAACACACAAAATACAAAATTACCTCCATGACAAATGCAATTCGGTTATCCTTTATAAGGAAACAATGGTTGCTCTTTTCTGAGATTGCTACGAAACGTAGAAGCTAAATAATTTATGTGCTCATAATGTAGTTATTTTGTTCGTAAAACACATTTTACCATATTACGTACTAATTACCGTGTTTTAACGAGTCATTTTAGATAGTTATATTGCTACTGAACTACACAGCTGATTGGTGACAAAGAGCGTATTATTTTGGGTTGGAATTAATCAGACAATTAAATAGGTTTATTGTGTCTAGGAAGTGTGGTTTTAATGCTACGTCGAAGTTCTTCTTCACCTTAAGCGACCCAACGGGAAGTGGCCAACGAAAGTTGTCAAAGAAAATACTGGCTCTATGTAAGCTATGTTGCTACCCAGAAGTAACAATCTTAAGTACAACGAATTGGGATTAATAACACAAACGCATATTCAGGTAACAGCTATTTTCACACATCATGCACACTGGTTTGTATACGCAATGTACTTTCGTATATTCATTATAGACAAGATAATGAAAGTAGCTTCTGGTACAGGAATTGGAAGTGTTATGTTGAATGTAAGGTAGTCTACAGCAGTGTTTTTGTCTTGTTGCAGTATCGACGTACCAGGGAGAGATACTTAAATTGGCAAAGATTACAAGATCCGAGATGGGTGCCTACCTTTGTATAGCATCGAATGGAGTGCCGCCTACAGTCAGCAAGAGGATTATGGTCAACGTTCACTGTAAGTTTCACGTTTATCTGTTCAATTACTATTGCGCACATCGGAGCACTTCACAATTCCACGTATCTCAATTTGTATCCCCAAATTACATACGCATTTACGTATAGTGTCAAAGATGTGTATCTATATTTTAATATTATGAACTATCTTTCTGCTAGTAGATAAGATCAATAAATAATCTTTGTCAAGGGTTGCCAAACTTGACGGTACTAAGTGCAGATCTGAAGTTTCAGAACTTCTAGGCGGGCGCAGGTAGATGCATAATAATTTGTGTTTCAAGAAAAATAAATAATTTAATATCAATAGGCAATAAACGTTTTATTTAAATAAAACATGACAAAGCCATATAGTGGGTCCCTGTTACTACGGCATGGCGCGTCCTTACGTTGCGGATAGAGGAACAGTCTCCGATAAGGAGGGTAGCTGCGAATAAATTGAATAAGTAGTCGCGGACAGCCGACGAGGGATGGTCCTCCAGCTTGGGGGTTGGGCGAGGTGCTAACAACCCCTCCCTGTAAAAAACTTTGTTAAGAAACACTCACATGCGGGATGCTTGCTTTGGAGACAAAGAAGAAATTAAGAGCAGATTGAGGTCAGGAGGTACTTGCTATCATTCGGTGCAGAATCTTTTGTCTTCCAGGTTGCTACCCAAAAATTTGAAGGTCAAGATATATAGAACTATAACTTTGCCTGTTGTTTTGTATGGGTGTGAAACTTTGTCGTTGACATTGCGGGAGGAACGGGTGTTTGAGAACATGGTGTTGAGGAAAATATTTGGACCTAGGAAGGATGAGGTAACGGTGGAAAGGAGGAGATTGCATTACGAGGAGCTAAATGATTTGTACTCCTCACCCAATATTGTGCGGTTGATAAAATTGAGAAGAATGAGATGGGCTGGGCATGTGGCGCGTATGGGTGAGGAGAGGGGGTGTATAGAGTCTTGTTGGGGAAACCGGAGGGAAGGAGACCACTGGGGAGACCTAGTCTTAGATGAGTGGATAATATTAGGACGGATCTCCAGGAGGTGCGATGTGGGTACATGGACTGGATTGGGCTGGCCCAGGATAGAGACAGGTGGCGGACACTTGTGAGTACGGTAATGAACCTTCGGACTCCATAAAATGAGGGGAATTTCTTGACTAGCTGCAAACCAGTTAGCTTCTCAAGAAGGACTCTGCACCATGGAGTAAGTATGTAAGTAAGCAAGTAAAAGATGTCAGAGTGATTCATATTAAGTAGTGAACGGTCGAAGAGATGCCTTATTAGACGTGATAACATTTTAAAAATACCCTGAAATAAAAGCCTTTTATTATTTTTCTTTGTTAGAAAATGTAGGAAATGACGTCTGCTAGCGCCATGGGCGCATAGTAAAGGGCAGACAGACGCACATGTGCCCCCGGGAGCGGGCTTCGCCACCCTTGCCATGTGTCATCCAAGAATATTTTTTGGTGCATTTTAATATGAAAACTGCGCTGTTCTAGCTACAATATTTGTGCTTTCAACCACGGCATGCAGATATTTACAAAAAATTATGTTTGTAACATAACACTATGCTTACATTATGACATAAGTCTTTAAAATTCTGTGAGAGTTTATGTTACTTATTCTGCGCATTATTTAACGCATAACATATTTGATGGTATTTTGATATATTTTATGCATTCTTGATAATTGTTGATTATTTATACCGGCCTTACGGGGCATTCAGTGATTGAATATCCTCATATTATAAAATGGGAGTATAGCAAATTCCATAAATGTTTTGAATGTGAAATACGAGGCTTATTCAGAAAGTTAGTACCGTTTCGCTGTAAAAAAATTAAGTAAGGTTTCGTATAAACTTTTATTGTTATCAGATTCTATATTCTTCAAATTAGTTACCACAAATTCGCCGCCATTATTGAGGCACATACCGTAGCGGGGCACAAGTTTTTGTATACCCTCCTCATAGAATGCGGCCGCCTGTGATGCTAACCACTTCTGCACTGCATCTTTCAGGTCATAGATTAGAGTCCTTGAAATCTGAGGAAATTGCAGGGACAGATCAGAAATTGTGAAACGTCTTTCGTCACGCACTCTTTCATTGACTTTACGCACCAAATCATCATTCACCAAAGATGGACGTCCACTTCGCGCCTCATGGTACACGTTCTCTCGTCCTTTATTGAACATCCGATCCAATTTCCTAATCATGCCATCACTCATCGCATTGTCACCATACACTTGACAGACCTGTTGATGAATCTCACTTGGTAGCACATTCCTAGCTTTCAAAAAACGAATTACAGACCCTATTTCACAGTCGGCGGCCCTTCAATTGTCTTAAGCATGTTTAACGCACAGGAACAAACATAATCACAACACGAATTTCACGAAATGGCGTCTGTGGCTTCTCAATTGAAAGAAGACGTCACTGCACATGCACAAAGTGACAGTCTCGAGGATGGGCAAGAGATATGCGCAGACGGTACTTACTTTCCGAATAACCTGCGTATATCGTATATGAAATTCAGTGTAATATTATGAATAATTATGAAGTCCTGCAACCGGAAAGTTCAACACCTCTAATATCGAAGTCATTCATCCGGCGCTATACTTACTCTGGAAATGCAGCATCAATCCTAAGTACTTGACTTTCTCAGACTGACTGTGCGACATCTCAGTCGGATACTCTCTGGCCTTTTGCAACCCGAATTCGGTGTCGGGACATTCCATGTTGGGAAAAAAATATATATCACTGATACTGGTTTATCTCCGATTACTTAGGTTTTATCCCCAATTTCAGTTGTCATTCGACATGTGGACCATATTCATTCATCTATCACCCAGGGTTGATATAATAATCCCACTTAGCAGCTACAGTATCAACGCGCTCAGTCTCGCGCTCCCCATCGACAATAATAACATTAATAACTTCCTACGATAATTTAATTCCATCTTATTTCACTGCAAGTTTTATATATAAACACAGTACTTAAGATTACCAGACGCTTTTTGATGTATGATACAATAATATTAAAATGCAACGGTAATGTGATCCCTTTACAGGCCCGGTGTGGCCCAGAGGGTGGGTAGAGGTATAGCTCTACTCTTACATGACCGCAGCACTAGAAGGGGGTGAGTGGTAAGCAGCACGCCCCGGCCGCACTTTACCCCCGGGAAAGACCCGTTACCCATTTTACAGAAGGCTGGGTGGGCCCTAGGGCCGGTCTGGACGGGCGGAAAATCTCGTCCTCAGACCGTCCAGCCCGTAGTCAGTCGTTATACCGACTGAGGTACCCGGCCCACAATATTAAAATGTAATTTACATAATTAGCTTGGAAGTTGGTACTGGATTCACGTGTCATTCTGTACGGCTGACTGGAGGCTAATGTGGACATCGCAATGCATATTCTGTTTCTGCAACAATTAAAATTTTTCCACATGAGTAATTTGCAGATTCCTCATGAAGACTGTGTCACGGAGTCATGTATGCTACCTGACACATTTAAATTGATCATGCGAAAAAAATGTGAGATACGTCTCGCAACCCTGTCCATTGCTTCGGATTCTTATAAAGTGGCAGTATAATTTCCCTTCTTTGCCGCTCCCTAGTATGCGTTGACCGCCAGTAGCTGAATTCACGCCTGGCACCGACGGCTTATTTAAATTAATCGTACAATATATGAACCAGGCTGGTTCAATCCGGAAATACAAGCCGCTACAGCGTACCGTTTCTGATGTAATTGAAAAATTAAAAAATATCTCCCAAATTTCTTATTATAAAAACACTGATATATTTTAGAAAGAATGATCCCATCCTTATAATAAAACCAACTAGATGGACAAATTTCTCAAATTTATTTTGGAATGAAACTCTACATGTTTCGGACAGTTCCTCCGTCCATCATCAGGAGTTTTTCACTGTACACACAGCAATGGTATATGTCCTAGAGGTCTGTAGACAGCTTGCGAGCAGGATCAGGATGGAACTGCAGTTCCATCCTGATCCTGCTCGAAAGCTGTCTACAAACCTGTATGACATATACCATTGCTGTGTGTACAGTGAAAAACTCCTGATGATGGATGGAGGAACTGTCCGAAACATGCAGAGTTTCATTCCAAAATAAATTTGAGAAATTAGTGCATCTAGTTGATTTATAATAAGGACTTGTCACGATACACGGTCACGTGAACGTAAAATAAACCCCTTATTTGTGTTTTCGTGCCGATATATATTTAGATTTATTGCCTGTCGGAGTAATTACTAGTGGCATACGTTTCACTGAATGTACAAGCAAAACCCGTTTTCTAAGAAGACCTTAACAAATCTGTACCCATCTGAGAACCTAAACCTTACTCTTTGTCTCCTCACACACTGACCTGACCACTTAACCACTCAGTAAATTAATAGGATTGTGTGGGTTAGCTGTGGACCTACCCTCCAACTGTCCTGGTAATTATTCACAGAGCTCTTCTGAATTGGCCGCTGATTGTCCAGTTCTGATGTACCGTCACAGCTAGTTAAACTGTCCAACACATTGCGCTAGACTTTGAGTGTAAAGATTCCAATGCCTTTACTGCCCCTCTCCACCGCGTGTAGTGTAGTCACACTCTTAAACAAATTCTTAGTACACATGTACATACAAATTATACAAATATCGACTTCAAATACATGGCCTGTGTTCAGTGTCTGGAGCTTTACTTACACGTTGTGTATCTGTAGTACCGCAATACACTACTTTCCTTGCAACCCTTTACTTGTATGAGGTCATTATTTTATCTCACAGTTAAGGACTGCCACTACCTGTCTGCTGTATGTCTTATTAACGTAGTCTACGTAGCCGAAAACCCAAAGGTGCGGCGGAACGTGAAAATGGTAGTTGTCATATAAAAATGACCCTGTATTTATCAGTGAAACATCGGTATTCAGCTGAAGGAAAGTGTCTTTTAACGCGCACACATTCATTTTGTTTGGAGTAAAAATGCTATTATGAACTTGTATGTTCTTATGTATGTATGTACGTATTTTTGTATTTACCTCCACATGTGTAAGCCATACACTTATTGCTAGAGTGAGAAGTGGCACAGAGAAGTATCGACAGGATCATAAATGTTTGGATGTATGACGCTTATCACTAACGCTCTGTGATGTACGTACCTATCTCGTTACCATGTCGTGCTCACGGCCTATCGGCGTCATATTAACTCATTTTTAATTTTTCATACATCTATTGCTTTGTTTCTTGTTTCATTGCATTCTTTCCGTATGACGCTATCTCAATAAACAATTTCTCCACATAAATCCATTGTATCTGGCTGTCCCTTTTCCTTTCTGCATGCAGATGCTTTTGTTAGTGCCACCATGTACTTATATATGCATGTATGTACATGCTTTATTCGGCTCAACTATTTTTTCTGTCTGCTTGTGTGTACATGCTCCAATTAGCTCCGTCATTTCTGTCCGCCTGTCTGTGTGTACATGCATATGTCAGATCAGCTATATTAGCCTGCCTGCCTTCCAGCCTGTGTATGGATGTATGTGCCAGTCAGATCCAACGCCTGTGTGTACGTTCGTCTGTCCCCATTTAAGAACTCGAGAACCACCGACTTTTATTTCATGAAATGTGTTGATGAACCTTCTTGCAGTTTTCCAATATATGCAATTTTGGTTAAAATGGGATTGCAAGAACAATCACTTAACGCGTTACTCCGCTCGTCTCGAATATTCATCGCGTGTAATTGACTAAATGTTTGAGACTGCAAAAATGTTTCTTACAAACGTGGCAGAGCAAAGTTAGGGTCTTCTATGGCGATAAATACGGTTTGTCTAAACATTACGGTCTTAGATAAACTTACAGAAAGGGAGCGGATGTAACAAAATGAGCATAATCTTCGTATTTCTTTTCTTTCCTTGCTTACCCCTTCTTTCTTTCCTTCCTGTAGTTCCTCCTTGCTTATCTCTTATGCAGTTTATTTCTCCTTTCTTTCTCTTCTTTGTTCATTTCTACCTCTTTTTGTTTGTTTGTTTATTTCATGTATAGGTGGACCTATGACTACTTACGTTATTGAAACGGAGGTTTACTTTAAAGCAAGGACGTCCAATCTTTGTATGGTATATTTTCACGCCCATTATTGTGGGCTGGTTCGCGGGCTGTGCGTGGGAGAATGTCGACGACCCTAATTATTGCGCAGTTTTTATAGGACACACGTAGTTTGCAAAGGTGGCCGTGGGCCGCATAATAAAACCTGGCGTGCCGCGGGTTACAGACCCATGTTTGAAAGGATTGCGACTGTGGTATGTGGTCATAATCGCGCGTGAAATTTTGGACATGATCCTTTGTCCAGGAAATGAGACTAGCTCTTTCTGAAGGAAACACCACTATAGATTCGCTGCTCTCCCATTCCAACAGGATTGTCCAGCCCCGAACCTTTGGGGGCTTTTTAGCCTGGGAATATGGACAGTGTACAAAATTTCAGTCACGGATAAAACCGAAGTTATTCAGTGAAGGACAGTGAATCTGGCAGACGTAGTTTTATCACATAATCAGTTATTGCTTTCTCTGTGTATTTGTGCAGATAGAAACACCAATAGACGACGCACTAGGGGTGTGTAACAAGACAACCAAGTTATGAATATTAAACGATGCTCTTGTTTGTAGCGTGTAATGAACTGTGTGGCACGTATAATTTTCATTACAGAGCATCGCGTCAGGAATAATATAAATAGTCCTACAATGGAAAACGAAATGCACGTGACGTGGAGCACATGACAGTTCACACACAATTGTTTTACATACGACAAGCGAAACACCACCCACCAGTGATGGTGAAGGGAGTGTGTTCTGATTCAGTGCTCGGAGAGGAGCGTCATTCAGGGTTAGATGGGCATTGTGTTTACAGCTTTAAGTTTTCTGGGGTCATAATCTACCGATTGACTTCTGTACTGTTATATACAGCGGGTTAAATGAATATTCCTGACATAAAGATATGATTCTCGCACCATATTCGCAGGGGAAAGATTGTATGCGTTTGGTTTGATATTAACTTTTCTCCCCAATGTACAATCACAGTTCCATTTACATGCGTTAGGCGTATACAGAATTTCTTTACTATAATACATTATGGAGGTTACAATTAGTTACATGTTTCAGTTGATATTACTGGCCATCCCCACCCCACATTATTGATGCACTCCCATTTTAATCTTTCAGGCAGTTAAATAATATTGAACCTATTAATAGCTTCATTAACACAGCAGTGCAATTCCCTCAGCTACATGTTATTTGGATGTGTGGACTATAGGTTAATGGTTAACAAACAATACTAACGGCTGGTTCATAGCACGAAAATAGCCTGCACACGACGACTAGTTCTGTCTGGAGATCTTATTTATCAAAAAAAAAAAAACCTCCTTAAGACAGAGCCGTGACAACGGATGTTCATCTCCGGATGTTTTCAATGAAACAGTATTTACGCCCACAAACGATACAACTAACTTGAAATTGAAAGTAAATCTTATATTGTGTTTCAGTTCATCCTGTCATTCAAGTACCAAATCAACTGGTAGGTGCTCCATTAGGAACCGACGTCACCCTCGAATGTTATGTGGAAGCGTCGCCCAAATCAATCAACTACTGGGTACGAGACACCGGTAAGTATTCGACTATATACAGTAGGACATTCCTTTAACTTTTGAACAGGTAGAGACGTTTTGTAAAGCACGTGGGTCACTGTATTTTACCGGTGTTTCGCGGAATGTGCATATGTTGTATGGAAATTATCTTAATTGGAGACAATAGAAAATACTTTGGGGTAAGTAATGCACCGTGTCGATGGAGCGACTTCCGGGCACGAGCACACAGAACACAATAAACATTCCTGTCTTGTGTTGTATTCTTATAACATCTGAACACTTTGTCTTGATGTTAATACAATTTACAACATAGTTATCACTTCCTATTCTTCTTATTCTTCTTCTGATGTGACGCAACAGCCCACGTCGGGCCTAGGCCTACTCATTGTTGAGGTGCCTAGATCACACAATTAGAAAAAAGCGGTTGGTATAGTGTTGGCCGCATAGCGACTCGCTAAGGGCTGGACGGATGCAGTGAACGAATCCCTGGGGGATGAAATTATCCGCACTCGCCCAGACCGGCCCTTGGACCCACCCAACCCCCTGTACAGTGGGTGTCAAGTCTCTTTATCGGGGGTAAAGCGGCAGCCGCTTGGCTTTTAACACCCTCTTCACCTAGCGCTAAGGTTAAGAAGGGGTAGAGCTGTATGTGTACTTCCCCCCTGGGCCTTCATGGCCTGTTATAGGATTAACTATGCCTTTTACACCTAGTAGGTTTTTACTGAACGAGTGAACAGCTCGTCGCAGAGGCCGCTACCGACGTAATACGAAACTAACACAAGATACGAACATTAATGTGAATAAAAAATCCAACAGATGCAACATGGTCTGTTCTGGACTAGTCCAGACCAGAGCACGTAGGAGGGGAGTAGTGGTACAAGTAGTATGACCTGTACCGGAGGCTACGGGTACAGTTTTTGATACTCCTGATGATGGGTGCTGTAACACCCGGAACATGTAGAGTAGTTTTTCGGTGAATAAGTGTCTGCATACTGTTGCATCTGTTGGATTTTTTATTCATATTGGATTATGATGCACGGAACCACGAACATTAATGTCTTCGGCGGGATTCGAACTCGCAGTCCCAGCAGTGAGGCAACTTCAAACCTAGGCCATAGACCGCACGACGAGTTAGCAGTAGGTAATCTTATTTTCATTGACTGTTTTATTTTCAAAGAATGTTGGCCTAATTCAAAGGGAGTGTACTGGAACCGTAAATCGTTTCGTGTTGGAGGTTTTGTACTGCGGATTATAACGTATCTTTTTCTTTAATTGCCACATACGTAAGTCAAATTTATATTGTAAGTGAACTATTTATCGTATGATAGTAGTAAGGCATGCAGGGAGTCATTTATATTTTACAATGGAGACAGACAGGCTACACGTTCTTCGAAACCCCCTCTGCGCTACTGTCGCTAAATAAATCATAAAATCCTGAGAGTTATTGGTTTAGGTTATACGGCGTCGAATGGGAGAATAAATGTGAATACCGACTATTGAATAATATTAAAGGAACTCGAAATGAAGGTTCTGAGCCCGCTTTTCCAGAACTGACTGCAAGAGAGAGGAGAATTACGAGGAATATCTGAGAACGTTCAGAATCGCTCTTACATACAATTAAATGATATGATGAAAATTTTTCGTCGCGAAGTCTGGGGTTCAGTTTCTGGCCAGACCGTGCGGAACTTGTAGTGGACGAATAGGCACAGGGAAGGTTTCCTCTCCGAGAACTTCCGTTTTCCACTGTCGTTATTTTTCCATCGATGCTTCGCACTTCTTATTTCATCGGTCACCGATATTGTACAGTCTTGGTTATTAACAGCGTTGTCAAACGAAAAAATTAAAAGCAGTGAAACCGGAAGTAAACAAATTGCAACAAATTCTGTCAACATATGCAATTCAACCGCAGCTCAATACGGTTCGCATCAACACAGCTACTTCACGTTAAGTTTTAATGTGCAGCCCCTTATGTTTGCCTTCTTTTAGCCTCCATCTTCCCTGTTTTCTAGTTGCGTTGTATACAGTTTTTTTGGCATTCTGAATACATTCACTGCTTGTTTTATGCCCTAGTCGCCTTCCCGAAAAGGGGGGCGTCAATAAAAAATAAAATTCAAAAATGATATTCCCATCAGAAATAAGAGGTTATCGTAAAAGAAGGCATCTGACCAAAGGGCGTTAAACCCAAAGTGAGAACACGCAAATTAAGATGAAGTGTAAATTTACAAGAGGCGTTAAAGCAAAAGGGCGTGCAACAACGGACGTAAAACAAGTGCCGGGTGTACCTGCGTTATTTTAATGCCCTTATTTCAATAATATATTTTATCTTGTCTTATAAGAATTTCTGTTTTTTTAGTTTAATTTTGCTCCAATACTTGTGTGTATGGTTCTAATAACATAACGGCCACTTGTACTCTTAGAGGATATATTTGCAAATTTTCATATTTCTTTAGGCGGATTTTTACATTTACTAAAAGTTTTGTAACGGTTAAAATTAGGGGAAGCACTGTTGATGTGATAAGAATTACGTTGACAATTTGAGTTAATAAATCACGGGAAATGTATCATTTAGGGTGGTCAGCTGTTCTTAGGATAGTCGAATTTATAAGATTACACAGCTGTTAACCCGTCGCTGTAATGGTAAACACAAATACCTTTCGTGTGTTTATTTCTTATAAAGCATTGATTTAGATGAAAACCAAGAAGACTGTGTAGGCCTATATATATATTTTAGAAATATGGGATATAAAGATAGCAGATGGATTGGAATAACTTAGCATCATATCCTATAGTTGGCTTTGGTATTAGCGAGGTTGAAACTTCAGGATTTGTTATAAGATTCTTAATTAGTTTATTCACCAGTCACTCGTTGAGAAGGTGCTTCAATCTACATGTTGGCACACCATCATTCTGGATGATAACCACTGTTACAGACTCGATGTTTTGCTTTATACTTGATCGTTAGATCGGTAAGTTGCATTATCACGTTCATAGGACTTAACATAACGGTGAGTGTGTTTACGCAAAGGCTTTTTATATCTGGCAGCCCCGCTGAAACTGCTTAAGTGATTATAGAGGGCAAGTCTGTTTTCCCTTATCCTTCGTCGTCTTATTGATGCATGCACCCTACACGCAACATTCTCAGCTTCTACGTCAGTTCCTTAATTAATGATCATCCACGCAGTCGGCTGTTCATCGTAATTATATTATTATTACTATTATTATCATCATTATTATTATACTATAATCGTGCAACTGTCTTTCTGCCCGATGCGCTTCGGTGGCTAATACCTTAAGTATGGATAGTGATTTGTTCAATGAAAGGTCTCTTGTGGTTACCAAGTTGTTATATGTAGATTGTACTGAATAAATCGAAACTTATAAGAACGTTTACGTTGTAGTTCGGTCGCTGATATTTCATACGAATTGAGGTTTTGTTGTGGGCAGGATATTTGTAAACGATTTGGTAATATTTTGTACATTCTTTCTTCTGTTTCTTCAAGTGTCCAGTAAATGGGCAGTATCTGTGTATTGTTTCATTCTATTTTTTACATAGCGACTGAGTTTCCGCTGCTTAGCCTACATGTTAATAAACTGAATTGAATGGTACGGTACTATCACTATACTTACCAACAAATACTCTTTCCTAGTAAATTTTTATTTAACAAATATAATATTATTAATGGTGCTTTTAGATGTAATATTCATTAACCCTATTCTGTGTATTTTCGTTTGTAGCTCCTTACTTTCTGTATTTTCCTTGTGTTCCTGTTATGTCTGTGTTATTGGTCTTAGGTTTGCTGTACCATCTCACTAATGATGAACAACTGAATTGAATTAAGAACGAAATTGGCATTATGCCACATTATTCTTTTACCAGTACGTAGCGCATATGGGTTTTCCGGTGGTAGTATAAAGAGGTTTCACAGCTACTTAGCCAGTCAGCAAAATGTGGTATGAATTTCTGGCATTTTGGTCACTTTTCGGAGTTCTTTCTGGTATCCTACAATGATCACGCCTGGGGCCCCTACGTTTTAATGTATATGTTAATGATCTTTGTAACGTAATTAAATAGACCATGCATTTGTTCTTCGTTTACAGATCTTGTTATGTAAGTGTCTCGTGTTTTTGTTTTATGTAATTACATTATTTGAGCAAGACTATTCAGACAGCACATTACCAACAAGAATTGTTATTGTTTTATATTCAACTCTGATGTGGTTTTCTTCGTGTCTTTGTGTGTTGGTTTATATTTTGTGTTATATCGTGTTTTGTGCTAGTTTTATGATTGAAAGCAATGATATTTAAATAATACATTGATAGAGAACAGTTAATTATTGTTAACCCTTTAAAGACGGAGCGCAGGCTGCTTTATTTAAAGACCCAGTCCGTACCGCGCTGTAAACACTTTTCATCTCGGTTATAAAAACCAATCAGTTCATGGCGTAAGTCGCACAAGTCGCTGTTTGTTCTTAAATAAATACAAAACACATAAATACATTGTGAGCAAAGCGTACGATTCTTGAATATTAAACTTCATAATGCATCACATAACCAGTAGGTTTTGAAAGTTTAATGTCGAACCGTGTTATTCATTAATTATTCTTGTCGTGGGGTTAGGGATCTATCTTAAATCATGTTTTTCATTTCACTTCGAATTTTAAAGCAATTAATTTTAATGATTTGTTTCCTTTTCTTTACCTTCTCGTCTTGGCTTTTCTCTTATCTTCATTTGTTTCACTTCTGCCCTTGTACTTGGGCTGTCTCTTTAATTGACCGCTAGGCTGTCAAGTCAGCAAGTATACAAATTAAAATTGATTTCAGTTATGTTTACTGTTTTTACTGTTAGTCAATAATGCGTTCGAGATCATCTCACCTACATTCGTCAGTTATAAGCAATTTAGGAGGCGGGACATATCTGTCAGTTTAGTGAGCAATTCTAGGGGCTAGAGAGCTGGAATTGGGTTTTGATTCCCACGAGAAGCAGGGCTTCTCCTTTCCGCCATATCGCTCAGACATCCCTGGAGCCCACCCAATCTCCGTTTTAGTTCCCCGGAACTAAACCAGATAAGGAATGAAGCTGGCCACCGCCTCTACGTAGTGTCGAGTTTAATAATGCGTGGAGCTATGCTTCCCCTCCCTATAAGCCATCATGGCGTGGTGATTAATTAGGAATAGGAACACCTTTTGCATTTTACGGCATCGAAGCATAAAACTACACTTTTTTGGTTTGTATGGATTTATGTTTCTACTCTGTATCCAATAATAAATCCCATTATATGTTTTTGTTTCATTACTTATGCAACATACGTGTCCAGATATCGAATAACAAGTTTACTTGACGCACTATCCTTGAAGTAATTACTAGAACGGTCGGATCTACATCTCACACAAAGGAACTTCGCGAATCTGGATTTTATTCCATTGATCTGGCTCAAGATTGGCACCAGTGGCGTGCATTTATAATAACGATAGTTAACCTGGTATTTCTATAAAAGGAGGCGAATTTCGTGGCTAGCGGAGTGATGTTAATTTCTGAAGAACAATTCTGCCACTTGACGTTCCTTACTTTTATTTAGCGTACAAAATAATACCTCCTGTTCCTTCCCTCCTTAACTCTACCTTGTTCTTTATCGTCTTCTACATGATTCTAAAAATAGCACGTAAAGTCTTGGGTTGAAAATACTTATTAAATTGCGGGCTGTAAGAATAACTCGGAGGAATACGAGGATGGAGCGGACGAACATAAGACAGAGAAGAATTCTGAAGGAGGCCAAGGCCGTGGATGGATGGATGGAAGAATAACTTGGACTGATGCCTCAGGATATGAAAGGGACCAGTGTTGTTCTATTTTTAAGTTACCATCGCCTAGTTTTCCTTAACGTATGTAGGAAAAATATATAGAATTCTTAGTATAATCTGTCTTCTTGTCGAGAAAAGAACTCAGGTCTCCCAGAATATAAAGCAATAATACTGAAATTTAAATGCCATATTCAATACTGTTCGTCGGTTGTCTGTTAATTGGTCATTTTACCACACGGCATTATATGACGCAATCAATAGTATATAAAATTGACTAATAAGGAGGTATGAAGTCAGAAGTGATATTTATCTATTTCTAGAGACATTCCCACGCTTTGTATTGCCTATCTGAAGCCGTTTATGTGTTGAAATTATATTTTAATTTGGATTTTAAGGACAGAATTATCTCTTAGTTTAATTAAATTGTATCTCACAGCTGAATTTAATAAGACGTAACCGCATGACTGGATTGATTCAAACACGCAACTGAGGGTAGGCCTACAGAGCGAGAAATTGTTCATGTAATTCTTATGAAAATTAACTTCATTCGTGGTCTTGTTATTATCTTCAGTACAAAGCACAGAGCTGATTTCTGGAAAATATTCTTCCGTGTTCTCCTGCATAATAACAAATTGTTTTAGTCTATATTACATTTTCTTAAAGCAAAAATTGACCACTTATCAAACATCACTTCAAGGCCTAATATCACTTACATCTTTACACTTCCGAAATACATGTAACTCTGTAGTCTGTTCAAGGATGGTTCTCCAACCCGTGGCCAGCCTGTCTGTATTACGCGAACCGCGGCCACATTTATAAATTATGTATATACTATGAAAATTATACAATAATTTTAGGTTCTTAGATGAACAAATTATTGCTACATTTCCAAGTTCAGGACGGTAACGAGATCGCAGTTACAGGTGAGGCCCTGTGCCATAAAAAATACGGACATCTTTTCGTTACAGAATTGCCTGCATGTGTTTCCAGACACTTTGTACGATCTTGTGTTTTTCTTTGTCTTTAGTATTCACTTATTACGAACAAAGCAGCTCACATAGCCAAACCGTCGTATAAATCGTTTAGTGTATAAAGTCAATGAACATTACCGATGGGACCGGCGACGGTGTTTTTTTTTTTTCAATTATACGTGACATTACGCAGGATCTGTCCGACCTAAATTCGTTTATATCGACATGAGGTTGCGAGAAAAAGTCCTGATATAGAAATAAATGAAAATCTGTAGAAATTTTGAAAAATTTCAAATATTAGATAAGACACTTATAACATCAAAATCGTATTCATGAATAAATTAATTAAGACTGATCCCTGAAACACTTTACACTTATTTTGTTAGTATCTTTGTTCCGTATAGAAATACTTAGACTTTAGCACTCACAAAGAGATATAATTGTGTCTATTGTCGCACTTGGGTGAAATATTTGGCATTTCATCCTAAGGGGGGGTATAACTTTTTGTGTGTGTGAACAGTGACCTGAGAAGAACGTTCAGGCCCGAAGCAGAGGAGTGAAAAGAATTTTTGAAGTACTATGAAGAAGAATTTCCTGGGTATATTACTTTTGCACATCTGTAATTGTAATATCCAAGCTGAGAGAATGAGGTAGGAGGGACACAAGCTGGCACGGAGATTTTGTATGATTAAGTACGTACAGAACTTTAAAAGAAAGCCGTAAAACGAAGATATGTTATAAAAAAACCTAGGCGTAGCTTAGAGAAATAATAACATTATTAATCTTTACGGAACAGGGTTTGAACTTGTTGACAGGGTTTCCGTGGCCCAAGATAAATTCTCTTTTCTTCATTCAGTATCTGTCCAATTCTCATTGATTTTCTTAGTAACTGCTGCTCTTACATCTATATTCACGAACAAAAAGGCGAAGTAGTAAAACTGACGATAATGTAGATCCAGTTACTTATTCGAGGCTACACACGTAAATATGTACATGGCTTCTTTAGACGTTCGATTTTTCACTGTGTAGTACCCACGTATATGGATGCATGCTGCCGTATCGACACTGCGTGCCTTTTGTCTCCTTGTTAGTAATTTTCGATGGGCGTGGTCTTGATTCTTACTTTTTTTGTCAAGATGACTCTGGGTTTATTGAAGGCTTCGTTTCACGTCATCTGATCTCTAGTCGAGATAACGCTGTTGGCGTATGACCTCTAAAATCCATGCAGCCTCCTGATTTATTTCCAACGTTTCTGCTGAAGTCTCTACCCAGAAACTTTATCAATTTGATGCACAACTGAACAGATTTAATTGGTGACATCTGTAAACCTGGGCCTCGAGGAGGAAATTCTAGCCTTGGGCGAGTTAAGGAGCAGTACAGTTTAGGGTTCCAATAAAACGCGTCTTCATGTAATATTTGTTAAGTGCTTCGTGGGTACTCTACACGTATCATATAAAAAGAACTTAGTTGAAATTCTGTCCCTCTTGTTATAGGTACTAATGTATAAGCCATGTGACAGTAACAAATGAAACACCATGTTTTATATTATTATCATATAAAACTATTAATTAAATTCTTATTTGATGTTTATTTTATATCCAACTTCATAAACCAAATCAATTGACTTAAGTCTTTTATAATTTTGACTATATTAAAAATTACCGCCAGTTCACAACTGCAATTTATTGTCAGTACACGTTATTCTTCACACTGTTTCGGTCAACTTGACCATCTTCAGTCGAAGTCGACAATACATTACTGTTTCACCTAAAATGGCGACGTTGGCCGAAACATGTTATAATGAGTAATAAACACTGAAAATAAATTTGAGTTGTGAACTGACGGTTATTTCAATTTATTTCATGTGTTATCACAAAGGGATGTATAAGATAAAGATTTTATAATGTTACAAGAAATATTAACAAAATTAGACAAGAACTTTTTTCATCGCCACAAAAATGGCGACAGCAACAAAATATATTTCGAAAAAAGTTCTTGTAAGTGCTGTTGATATTTCTCGTTTGTGACTATGTCTCAAATCTGCATGCTGCAATTTTATGATGTTGTTGGAATTATATTGACGTCCGATTTACTTATTTATTTATTTTCTGGCTCGTCTCTAAGGGGTTACGTGGGAGTTTACAGCAATGATCTCTGTATGGACGTCAAACTAGGAACTTACTCCGCAGAGAGATACAAAACGCTACTTTGAGAGCAACGAGGAAAGTCCCCAGGTTGGAAAAATTCAAATCGAAAATTCTCATACAATAGAGTCAGTTCTAAATAGGCACTTATGATGATTACTTCATTTAATGAACGTCTTATTGTGTGAGCGTCTTACCTATCAAAAAGTCAATTAGTGGATATTAATCTGTAAGCCTATGTATGCCGAGCAGGTCACGTTTTAAGATGGACTACGAGTGTTCGTTATGAAAATAAATAATTTTTATTGTAAAGGTTTTATCTAAAATTTTTGGGTAAAATTCACAAGTGAGTTCTCTCTACACCCATACAAAAAAAAAAACAAGTTCCTATCAATATTCTGTATGTCCGCAAACAGTTGTCGAGTTACAGCCCAACAGCGTGTTGACCTCATGCCTTTAGATGTTTATCTGTGGGTAACTTAATGGTCCTAGTGCATTCAGCCCCAGCTGAAAAGAAAGAGACATTTCACCAACGAATTTTTTATGACTCAAAACATACGCAACCGCCGCCGGGACCTTAAAATAGTTACATTAAGTATTACATAGCTAAAATGATTATTTGTTGTCGTAATCTTTCAATTGAACTAAAAACATTCGTTTTCTGAAACATATTTATATGAAATATTTTCTTGTTTTGATGTGTAACTTACTCTTGACGTTTTTCCAATTATTTTAGATACGCTATGTATAAAATTAGAACCAATAATGGCAGAAATAATTGGCAGTGACAAGGGTCTACTTGTATTTCAGTCTGTACCGTAAGGTGCCTCTGGCCATGTAGGTTACTGCGCATAGAAATTCAGTGAAGTACTTATTTTAAATTTTCACGCAGTGGATGTGTAAAGGTTTATCAGTTGAAGAATAATCTACGAGCACCGTAACTAAGTATATAAATTGTCAAATTCTTGTACTTTGGAAAAGCATCTCACTAGTTACGAAATATTCTTCGTGTATCACAGATTAGGCCGTCTGATCTGTCCAATAAAGAAAGGTTCTGAAAGTAAGAAAAGGTTAATCTTCTTTTTAAGCTTTCGCCGTGTTGTAAATGTAATTTATTCCTTTTTGGGTAATTCCCCGGCGTCTGAGATTTAATTGCCGACGTTTCGGAACCCACTATCGGTTCCATCTTCATAGGCAG
>Ga0123355_10002113_pt1 | contig 28039 bp, 14 predicted proteins | sample TergutEmb28metaG_3_FD_89872 | JGI IMG/M metagenome (GOLD analysis project Ga0123355, IMG submission 89872) | Embiratermes neotenicus P1 segment gut microbial communities from Petit-Saut dam, French Guiana - Emb289 P1 | ecosystem: Host-associated > Arthropoda: Insects > Digestive system > Gut ... | reverse complement strand
CCCTCCCCCTCTAAACGCTCTAAAGCGTTTCTGGTATAGTATGTAAATTTAAATGTCCCGTGAAAAAACTCGGCTCTTCTGCCCAGGCACTAGCGATTTAAATGGAACGGGGAAAGGGTTAAAGTGCAGGTACTTCTTTTCAGATATGAATTAACAGTCTAATGTATTTTGAACTTGTGGCCTCTTTCATACCATGGGTGGATGCTGCCAGTGGAACATTTTTTGAAGTTTTAATGTTGTTTCAGTTTTGGAAAGAATGTATTTTGAGGGATAGATTTCAGACAGTTTGTTTATGAGCTTTGCTCATTTGTGAAACTCTGATACTTGTAGTGTTGATACTGAGATGGACAGAGAATGGTATGCACCTTCAACATAAACTCAAAAGAATGACAATTTTAATTTTGCTATAAACTGAAACATCAAATAGGATTTTCCATGACCTCATTCATAGTGTCGTTTCATAAAGTGGTAGAACAGTTATTGAAAAAGATTTTTTTTTAATGAAGACCCTTACCATGTACATTTCATGTAAGCTTGTTAGTGTGTGCATGAGCACGTGCAAGAGCGTTTATTACAAAGTTTTGTCTGAACAGTTGTTTTATTGTATTTTATTGCTAGAGATTTATCTAGTGATTGAAATGTTATATAGTTTTTATTTGAACTAATCTCAAATTTGCCATAATTATACCATTGTCAAGGGTCAAGGTTTGTTTGTAATATTTACCACACATCATGTGCTGTTATTTTCTAGAAGGAATTTTGCACAGAAGCTTGTGAATACAATACTACTTTGGTGTATAAGAAATCTTGATCAGTAAGAACATTGTGATAAGTTTCCATAGTTTAGGTGTCTTGCATGTCAGTTCAAGAGCTGCTTAAGAAAACAAAATGTTTGGTGTGAACTTGACCTGGATTGTGGACAACCAAAAGATTGAGAATTTTGAGAGATCACAAAGAGAATACAGCAAGAGCAGGTCCAGGCACTCACATGGGTAAGGCAAGTCTGTGAGTTTCATTAGCATTCTTTTGTGAGGTGAGATAGTAAAGTTTTCTAAAAGAAGATAAAGCTCTGAACATATGAATTTGTTAATGAGGAATCATTTATGTTTTTTACACTTTACAGCAAACTCTATGGAATCTTAAAAAATATCTAATTTACTTCATATCACAATACACAATCTGTGTACTAAAATTCCTTTGTTACATTTCTGTGAAATGGAGATAAGTGTATATTTAAAAAAAAAACTTGTACATGTGTGCTGCTAATACTTAATTACTATATCATGGAGGAATGATTGGGCTAGTGAAGAAATGAATAAGACAGCTGTGTTTCATGTGGACTTCATTGTCTGATTTAAAATATAAAATTATAAGAGGCACTGTATTTTTCAGAAAAAAATTTGCACATAGGTGCAGTTAGAACAGATGAAAATATGCAGTTGGGATTCTCAAACTTGGGGTTGTGATCCATTATTTGGTCATGAGTGCCTTCTGATAGGTCATGAACTCTTTAAACAATAAACATTCAGCTTTCTGTATTCATCAATTTAACTTTCTTCAGGAAAGAATAAAGCAGTTTATCCTAAATATCTTTTGAATATTATGCTATAACTGTGCAGCAAGTTGCTGAGGTCCTGAATAAATACTGATATTAGTTGGGTTGCTTGACCAGTGTAATATATGATACTGGGTCTTAGGCAGGAAAGTTTGAGGACCACTGATGTACAGGAATTGGTTCTCACTGTTAGGGAGGCATGAAAAGTGTACCATATTTTAAATCAGAGGCAATGGATAAAGTAGTATTAGGAATCATATTAGTGGTGGTGGTGTTGGTGATGATTTATGATGATCAAATTTTTGAAAGAAAATTACTGTTCTAATGTACACATTGATAACATTTTGAAATACCAAATATCAAAATTGACCATAATTTTGGACATCATATCATTATTTTGTGTGCATCCATACTTAACCCCTTTTTATATGAAAGAGACAACTTTGAATTATGCTGACGAGCATCTTATATAAAGAGAACTAGCAAGAGTTCTATACTAGTCCAGGATTCTCAGTCTGTGGAACTCACACCAGACATGTTATGCAGACTTATTCCAAACAGTACACTGAAGCTTTAAATTCTAACTTCTCAGCGAGCTTTGTTTTATGAAAACCAAAGCAGTAACACTTTAATCTGATTATTTGTTGTGATGACAAATGTGTGGTATGTAGATCAGATGTAATCAATCTTGAACAAGGTAAACAATGAAATATTAATTCTAGTTAAATAGTATGGACTTCACATATCTCCTATATTAAGAACTTTTAACATTTTTCTTAGGTGCAGAAACCTGTGAAACAAAAATGTATGTGTGAACCAAAAAAATAAATTTTCATACACTTAGATTTAATACAAAAATTGTGTGCAGTGCACATTTGTTAATATCTCTTTTTAATCATGACGTTGTGGTATAAAGAATTGTGACAGCTTTCAGTCTTATTTTGTTTGTTGGTGAATAGTGACATAGAACTTTTTAGTACATGCATAGTTGAGTGAGATCAGAAAATTTCAAAAAAATGCCTCGCAAACCAAAATACTGTCATAGACTGAAAATGAAATCAGATGTACTGTTTCTTGTATTCTGATTGCTAATTATGATAAATGTAGCAGTTTCTAGGTTTCTTCTTGGTTACTTAGCTGGTGCAAATACCTTTGATACTGGTACATGTTAGAGTACTTCTTGGAACAATATTGTTAACTTGTGATTGCAGTTTGAAAGATACACAGCATTCTTGAAGTTGGAATGGACATAGCCTGACATTTACTTGCTATGTGTATGTAAAATTACATTGTTAGGTAAAGTTATGTAATTATGCTTATTTTTGTACAGTGTCATTTCACACCTACATGGTGTAGCACAGTGCCTGTTTGGACCTTTAAAAATCTGAAAGAGCTCCTTGTTCCTGCACCACACCTCTATGAACATCTGCTGTCCATGCTGTTGTCATGAAAGCACAATTAAGTCCTCTTTTCAGGTGTAACACTTTTGGGTGTTAAGGTAGTGTTATTTCCAGTCATCCTATAAGACTTGAGTTTAAAATTATCGTGTTAGCAAATATGCCTCAGTTGTGAGATTGAAATTATGTGATAATCACAAGAAATAGAGACTTTCTTGAATGTGAATCACAGTTTCAAAGTTGTTTATATGTTCCATAAATAAAAAGAAGACTTCTATGCACTTGTTAAGATACTATTTCGTGCATTTGAATTGTCTTTATGCTAGCTTAATGTCAATACACAATTCTGAATATTGCACATAAATAGGCATGCAAAAGAAAGTGCAAAGACTTAAGAAATTGCTTGAGTTTTGTGTACATATTGTTTTCCATTCTGGGAAGTGATGGAGCCAAAAAGTCCTCCTCAGTGACAGCCACATGTTACGTACATTCTCTTAAACTAGAAATCCTCGTAAAACATGCATGTCAGTGGGGACACCTGTGCTTCTATGAATCAGAATTATTGATGACATCATCTTAGTGCTTCCTGTTTCTGTAATTCAGACAGATTTACTTATTGTAAGTACTCTTTCACAAATATTAGTTTTTATACTTGAGCAGTACAGTTCTCCATTACATATTTACCATAATTGAGTCATTGTCGATACACTCAGTTTTGTTGCATGTGATGATGGCTCAGTCAAGCTGAAACAACTAGTGGAGAGCTGTATGAGTCAGGTTTATGTACAAATGTTTGTGAGGTGGTGATAATAAATCTGTCTACTAATGACGTACCTTTTGCTTAAGAACTGCCCAAACACTGGCAAAATGTACATCTTGAAAGTAAGATTTTACTAGCTGACAGGCAATAAAATTACAGCTCATTATGTGATAAAAGCTAATATACATAAAACTCTATATTTTTAAGTGCTACAGTAACACAAAATATGGAATCTGTGAAGTTAACTATTAGTAGTTTAGTTACAAAATTTATAATCTTGATTTGATATTACAAGATAAGCCTTGTTTCTGGTCTCACTCAGTTATTATAATAATATTAAAGATAATAATAATAATAATACTTATACTAATAATAGTAATAATGAATATGGTGTCTGGTTATGTAGGGAAGAGATATGTTGATGTGTATATTGGCACACTTTTTAAAACAAATATTATTTTATTATATTAAACATTTAAAATAAAAAATTGTATATACAGTGACAATTTTAATTAGTTATTTTGATATAAGTAACATTGGCAGTGTGGTTTGGTAGCCATTGAACATTATTATATACATAATCATGTAATATTTAACGTTATTGTCATAGAATATTCAAACAGTACACTAGCATTCTTTTGTGTTGCAGTTGTAGTATATAAATATTGTATCTGAACTTTGGCCTTTCGTATTCAGAGTGGAATAATGAAAACAACATTTAATTATTACTGTTACTGCAGTGTGTCATTGTAATACAATTTGTTAGGTCCCAAATTATGCCAGGTAACAAAAACAAGTGTTTATGTGAGAAAACGGTTGTGTTTGTAACAATGATGATCATAGAATTGGTTTTATATGTTGATGCAAGAACATTTATGATGCATGTGATTGAGTATTTATGTTTTTAGCACAGTGAGGCAGGGAGAGACCATAAATGATATTGCAGAATTGAGTTGCAGAAGTTCAGTCATAATCGTATTTAGCCTGGTATGAAGGTTGGAAATATATGCAATGCCGAATTAAACCTGAAGCCTAGGTCACTCTTACAACAGACCAGTACAAACCAAGTGAAACTAGTCAAATCAGTTAGATAAGAAGGCATATTACATGATGATCAACTACAGGATGAGAGAATTTATTTGGAGCTGTGCTTACTTCTTTGTCAGCGTAAGCAGAAACAGTCACGCTGTTTGACTTTAATGAAGTACAGTAACTGTAATACTGCACCAGAGTAAGCTGAATGTAGCATTTCAGATCACAGTTCAAAAATTTGGTGCTTGCTTATCACAAGTATAAATTGTAATTCACTGCATGTCTGTCTGATGGTGTGTGGGTTAGCCAGCAGACAATGTTTCAAAACCCACGGGCCTCACACTAACCATACCCAATGCTCGTCATCCCTTATAATTTAGTGGTTTCCTGTGCAACAGATCTGGAGTTCAAGACTTGCAAGATGTAGTGCAGGTTTTTCCTCATGCCACCCTCATTCTTAACCTTTTACAAAGTCAAAACTTATGTACTAAACGTCTTTTGTGGTTTGGAGTCACTGTAGATCACCTCTTTTGAACATTTTTTTCACCACCATTTCACAGGTTGATGAGTTCTCGTTTTTTATGTGCTCACACTTCAGAAGTGGATTATTTGACTTCTGTCTTGTGTGCAGAGTTCAGAGGATTAGAAACAAAATAAAAATGAAGTATTCCTTGAAAAATACCCATATATACATTTATTTTCATTGCATTAAAATTTATTGTATCTAAACACTGGTTTTGACTTCTATCCAATTCATATTTAAACTTCTGACAAGTTTACAGCTATTCACCTTGTTTGTACTCACTTGCTGACTGAAGACAAAGTTGTAATCTGACTTTTGTTTTGCAAGTTGTGTTGTAAGGTCCTTAAGCTTTCCAATGGAAGACATTTTTAGAGACTTGCCATACTTTTAAGCCTGTGGGATATAAATTATGATTCTTGCTTACCATGAAAGGAGAAAGAAATGTTTAAAATATGTATCAACAAAATAGTTTTTGATCCAAAAGTAGAGGAGCATAATAATGCCCAACTAAAGTAATTGTGACATTAAACATTCACATTTCAGTACTTTGGATACAATATAAAATAATGCTTACTCTTAGTCTCTTACCAGGACTAGAGAAGTTGAATTAGTGGCTGCATATATCTACTTTTTGTTAGAATAGCGGCCATTTGTTCACTGGAATTTCTCAATTATGACAGAAAACTTCAAAGTGGTAAGAAGTTTTGACAGGTGTAAACTTATACTGCTGTGTGGATAAAAGCCAGAAGCAAATGAAAGAAGAATGGAACTAGCATTTTTAATTATTACTGGATCTCTTAGGCATTGTTTATGTCTTCACATTTCTATACAAGGCATTTTTAAAAGATTATACTGTATTTTTACTGCCCACTTAATTGTGAGCAGTGTTTTATTCTTATACCAGTTTCTAAAAGTGACGAATCTTGTAATTTGCAGGATTTCAGTCTTCTGGCACGGTAAAGTAGAGGTCTTCACAATTCTGGGATGTTGTGCAGCGTTGGTTGGTAATTGGTTACCATTGTTGCAGAAAGCATCTTCGAGGCTCATGCAGTCAAGAAAGGAATATAAAAAATTCTTCGACTGCTTGGCCCTTGAAGATGGGAACAGTATGTTGTCTTGAAATGGTAACCAACTACCAACCTATGCCACGTGACATCTTGGAAGAGTGAAGACCTTGTCTTGAAATTTCTCATGCATGAAGTCCGTAGACGTGCTGTCCTGACATCCTGTGTATGTTTTCCCTATATTTAACTGACATGAATTTGTTATTTGCTGTCACTTAGCCCTTGAAATTTTTTCAGGTGTTGACACCATCTGTAATACAAATGCTGCAATGCATTGCTTGTTTAATGCACAACTGCCCAGGTGCACCTTCCTGCATTCATTATGTCTTAGTACAGTTGTCTGTTTCTTGTTTGCATAGTCCCTGCCAGTCCAGCTAGTGGAAGCTACTATGTGCGTAGACCCTCCCAGTTTGACTAGGGGGAGTACTGTGTGCTTAGACCCTGCCAGTCTGACTACATTAAGCTACCGCATGCTTAGACCCTGCCAGTCCAACTACAGGAAGCTACTGCGTGCTTCAACCTTGCCCATCTGAATAGGGACAGCTACTATGTGCTGAGGTCCTGCTAGTCTGTGTAGCGGAAGCTACTTTGTGCTTAGACCTTGCTAGTCGGACTAGGGGAAGCTACTACATGCTTGTATTGGACAGCATCAGCATTCTTTTGTAATTTATTTGGCTCTCAACATTCTTATGTTCATATAAACTGGTTCCTTTTCAGTAAACACGTCATTTCTAGGCTACTGAAAGAAAGCCTGTCATAAAATGTACCCCTTACTGTCAGTGGAACTTAAGTTGTATGTGTCATTGCATTCTGTATAATCAAGGCTAACGTATTGGTAGTAACAAGTAGACATGGGGCTTATAAATAATGGTTACAAATTATACCAAAAATTGCATCTTTCCTTTGATTATGTGTCCATAATTTTAAACATGTTTAGAATAGTATTCACCAAAGTAATATGCCAATATTTTATGTGTTCCCAACTTTCAGGTATGATTTCTTCTTGGGAAGGTGCATATGCAAATAATACAATACTGAACTTGCTGTCACAGCAGGTTGGAATGTTTAGCATAAAGAGGATATACAGGTCTTAGATATTGGCCATTCAGGCATGCTTAATATGATGTGGAAGAAGAGTACACATTGATTTATCAAGGAAAGAACACAAAAACAGCATCACACTCCAACATACATATATCAGTTTTAATTGACAAGAACATCTGATGATGCAGTTTGAATTTCACTCTCATGTGAGGGTATATTAAAGTTTTTTTTACAGATTTCAGTAACTGGAGCATGGGACATTCATATGCATGCACTTACAGAAGGCCTACATAACTGCATTTATCTTGCTTAAAACTATTATTAAGTATATGTGTGGTAGAACCAAGATGCATCATTCTAGAAGTAATCCATTTTTCCTTTTTTTCTTCTCTTTCTTCTGCTTCTTATTATTCCAAGATAGTTTACAAATTATCAAAGTAGAAGGTACACCTGTAAGAGAAGGATAATAGTGCTTGTTTTCTATGATATGCACCATATCTGAAGGGTTCTTTCTATCCCTTTCGTCTCGGTGAAATAAGTTTAATACATTTATGTATGAAACAGAAACATGATGTCTAGATAATGTAAAACCCCATCATTTTCAATCACATACGATTCATGTTATGCTGTGTACAATTTTGTGTAAAGGGTGTACCAAATGTTGCCCACTGTGCAAAGCATGTGTAAAGTAGTAGTATTAATATTTTTTAAGCCTTGAATTTAAGTGCGAAATGTGTACGAAAGGCCAGACTTGTATCATCACATAAGAATTCAACAATGACATTTGTACATTTAATATATAATAACACTACAGAACTGTATAATATATCTATACTTCACACATAATATATAGAACCACAAGAAAAAATGTAAATATATCATCCTCTTTATTATGTTCTGCATGCATGCATCCTTTTTCAGTATTACTATAATTTAGTAACATTACTTTGATGTCATTCATTTACATGAAGAAAAGAATCCAAATACATATCCTTTCTTATGGTTAATAGAACTAAAAAGTTGATATGACAAATTGTTTATAGAACACTGGATATTAATTATGATCAGAATGTATAGATGAGCAGCATTTTCTGTATTGAAAATGTACTTCATTGCTTGCACATGTATCTGTTTTGTTAATTGATTGGCGTTACAGGTTATTAGAAATCACTGTCTACAAGACAGTAGCAGAGATATGTACAAAACACAATACAAAAATATGCAAGACAGCTGTGTATATATTGAATAAATTTAAGACAACCCTTTTCTTACTTTCTACATATAACAAAATCTGTAAGATATTGTTTGAGAATACACATGATGAAAATGTCAACACATATATTTAGACAGAGTCCCACTGACAACACATATGATGGCATGTACCATCTGCAAAGAATTCCTTGGTCTGCTGTGCAAATTACTGTACCGTAGCATCCAGCACATCATTGTTCTACATGAACATGTGGCCTTTGAGGACTGGTCCAAAGATGTGCAAATTACATAGTGAAAAGCCTTGGATGTATATAGGAAGTTTAAGCATTTTAAGCATCTCCCATCCCATAGTGTTCGGTTGGTTGTGAACGCGGAGCCACATGGGGGGTGAACATCATTGTGCAAACAGATGATGTGATCAGTGAGATTATGGGAACATTCCTTCTTAATCTTGCTAGCAGCTTTTGAAGCATTAGACAGTAATAGTTTTTTAACATGTCATTACCTCATTTGAAGTTTGGAAGCAGGGATCCTGAATGTCAAACAACACACTGAACATCACTTTAATGGCAGGTGCTGTTGATGTGAATTTCTTTGGGTTGGGTAAAGTGGGGGTGCTTTCATTACATGCCTGCTGGTTTTCATGTGGCTGAATTTGTGGCACATCTTTTGACCACCATGTACCACAAATGCATGACCTTCAGTATAGAACAGCTGCAAATTTTCCAGTGGCATTGACAAGTAATGCTCCCTGTATTTGTCTGTTAGAAGAGGGTCACAGTGAGAACATGTGCAGTTGACTGCATAGTTCTGACCCTCATATTGAATTCCATTGACAGGGAACAAAGGGCCCAATGTCTGTCCTCATGCACAGCATTTATGACTCAGGCAGTGTTTACTATATTAATGAGACTGTCAGCCTGTGCCAGGCTTAGCAAGTCCATAATTCATGCCTGCCTGTTACACATAAGGAACCAAATGTCTTTGATGCACAGGTAGCATTATAAACAGCGTACACCCTTTTACAAATATTGGCTAGTTTTAATCCACTCTAGGAGCATGAATCACCCCTTAGTCATGTTAGATAACACCACCTGGTGTGCCATCATTTTACTGTGTACAGTACAATTGTGTTTGTACTACTCGTGCAGTCTACACAAATGTCTGCCAGTGTATTTACTGAGTCAGAGATGCAGCAGTATTGCAAGCAGCTTTCAGTCATATATGTTGGAATTTTCAATCTTTTAGATTGCTGTAATTCATAATTGTAAAATATTTCTGCAGGCACAGCACACAGAGAAAATTATTTTGTGTCTTTATTTCAGAGTTTGGTAAGCTTGACAATTGGTGGAGATCATGTAGTGGAGTGTATTCATCTTTTATAAATTACAGAATGGAAATGGTTATTTAAACATTCTAGAGATGCCTAGGTTGCCAGTATTTTGTTAATGTTTGGTATGTTTATGATCAAGGTCACACCAAACACACAGGCAAACTAGGTTGCCGCCTAAGTCACCAACTTATGTGGGGTGCCGAATAATCATGCCTTTGTAAAATAAATTTTAAAAAAACATTAAAGAGAAAAATTCTGAAAAGTATTTCCACTACAGAACACCTTCGTTATCACCTGTCTTGAGGGGGGGGTCTCTCACTCGTATCAGAGGTATCATACATTTCGTCAATAGCCGCTCCTAGTTATAATGCTATTATTGATTTTTGTTTTTCCTTTTGTGCACTATTGGCAGCGGGGTACACTTCACGATATACATGTTGGAGGTACCCACATGATCGACCAGAAATACATACGGCAACTTGATGGGAAAAGTTAAAGAATGGGGATGGCAGGGTAATATGAAAACTAATCTTACGTAGGATGGGAAAGTGTGGGCACTGTTCATTATACGGCTCTAGACACAGACCAGGTCCGGGTCATGTGAACACCCTAATGAATGACTTCCATATAATGCGGGGAATTACTAGACTAGCTGAGCAACTGCCATCTTCTAGGGAAGCAGCCTACTGCATGCAGTTCACGGGTCTCAAAGCTTTTTTGTGCAGTCGTATTATCGTAACTCACGAACGACCCTGGTACACTAGCAGACGACAATGGTACATTAAACCTGCCATGACATTTTTGGACGCTTTTGATTAGGTGCGCACGGTTCCACATGTGTAGCAGAGTGCTACAACCACAGCGACATTTCATTAGGAATGACAGAGTTTGTCAGATTTTGTTTCAGGCAAAATAAAATCAGTTTTTTCTGCTTTATTGCTTATTTATTCCTTTAACTTCACAAACGACTGTCTTTACTGCTATATAGACGGTGTCTATGCATCATGTCTTAAAGTAAGTGATAAAGTTTGTAATTTCATAAGGAGCTTGTTGCATTTTAAATTATATTGCTACTATTGTTCACAGTTGTATTAAGAAAAAGTATTTCTACAGTGCAGTACACGAAGTGCTGCTATTTATTCTCAGGGAACCCATTGATCACTAGGTGGTCTGTGCCAATGATAAAGTTCGGAAATTCTCGCGATCCATCAACAAAATGAACACACCCAATGTTTGCCAGTAGGAAATGGCTGACCGTGAAACAATACGAGATGTAATGTTCGGAAAATGGTTATTGTGCGGTGATTTCGTTTGATGTTGTTGTGATTGGGTTTAATTATTGGTGATATAACTCCATTATTTACACCGAATACTCCGAAAGTTCGATTGGATGCGTGGGAGGCAGGGTAATGTAGTAAATGGTTACAAATCATTTATTTTGTTTACAATGGAATAGTTTTGTCTTTTTTTTTTTAATATAAGTAGTATATAATGGGCATAATAGAAGAAGGAATGGGTATGTAATTGTAAGTTACTTTATCCGTTGTTTGTTTAACAGCCTGCAAATACCATATAACTTGCCTGATGTCTGTAATCATGTCTTCAGTGCACTTCTTTCGTTATGAAGTAATCAAAAGTATTAAAACTGGGGCGAAATTTAAGACGTTTATTTTACGTACGTGTACTCGAAAGTTTTGTAATAATGTTAGGGTGCAGTGAGATACAGTGTGGTTCGATGGTGTATACATACTTTACATAACCATTGCTTTACACGAAATTTCATTGCAGTTTAATATCAAGGTATTTGTTGTTTTTTTTGTGTGTGTTACGAATGTAGAAGTAAGTGGGAAGCTGAAGTGTTTGAATTATGAAAAGTATTCTAGTTTGAAAGATCGTGTATTATTCATGTCCTGATACAGCTCAGCTTCACAGGGAATTTCAATATTTTGTAAGCAATATTCCCGTATGTGATTGGAAGCAGCAGCAGACATTCTGTGTTTATGTTACAAAAGAAATTAAGTGGGAAGCTGAAGTGTTTGAATTATGAAAAGTATTCTAGTTTGAAAGATCGTGTATTATTCATGTCCTGATACAGCTCAACTTCACAGGGAATTTCAATATTTTGTAAGCAATATTCCCGTATGTGATTGGAAGCAGCAGCAGACATTCTGTGTTTATGTTACAAAAGAAATTTTCCTTGATCTGTGTTCGCGAGCAGTAAATAAGCTATAGTAACATTGATGTATTTTGTAAGTGATGGTGACTTACTTTGGTTCATCCATATTTTCTGGGACCATCTCCCACATTTCCTTAAGTTGTTTTATTTTGGATTTGTCTAATGCTTATTGACTCTAAAATCTCTTCTAATGAATTACTACCCATCTGTCTGACACCTGTGCATTCGACTGTCATCCATTGTAGTTTACCTTATTAACTTGGGTTAAATATTTTCAAGAGTTTTGAGGGGCGTAATTGGCTATGATAGAGGTGAACTAACAAGAAAATAAAAGAAAAGTGATAAGAGATTTTTATGTGTATTTTTACATGGTATTGTTGAGGTAAGTAGATTGGGGATGCCACACTAAGTTGTTAGGAAGTGTTGTAGACATGGGAAAAAAGCGAATATGTAACCAGTTTTGTTGAAAGAAATGAAGGGGAAAATGCACTTGTGAGATGAATAGTGAACAGTACAATAAAATTAATTTTAGTGAAATTTTGTAGGGTATTTGGAAATTTGTGGTAAATTGATAACAGTCGGGTTCCATATTCTGTGACAACTCTAGTTACATTTGCATTTACAGCTGTTGAATCTCTTCGGCAATACAGTCTGTCAAAAATGTTGTGTAACGTGGTGGTTTACACGTATGTAATTTTCACCTCAGCAGATGGGGTCCATGCCTTGATTCGGGTGGTTAGTCACTGGCCTATGACTACAGAGGTCCAGGTTCAATCCCAGGCCAGCCAGTGTGGAACCTGTGGTGTAAAAAGTGGTACTGGGACCTTTTTCTTTGATTCTATCAGTATGATTCCACCAGTGTTCCATATTCTCATCGTATTCAGAATACAGACTACAGACACAGTCTTATCAGTCTGAATTCGTGGCTGTTTTTATGGTTTTAATTTGTGGAGTGTTCCAGGCTTTATTTTTTGAGTCTTGTGGTTGTTTTTAATTCTTCTATAGCTATTTTTGTGTTTCTGCCTGTGGACTTGATCTGTTCTGAGGCACATATCTTAACAACTTGAGTGTTTCTGTGGTGCCTAGTGACTGAGAATTGCTCAATCTATGGGGTCCACCAGGTTAGGAATTTCTTTGCATGAAGATGGAACCAGAGCCATCATAAAAAAATGTTGTGTTTGTCAAAAAATTTAGACGATGAACAAAGTTAAAAAAATGGGAGAGGATGTTGTCAGTGAATGATTCTTATTGGATGTGCTTATGAACAAAAACAAATGAAAGTTGTCTATATATTTACAAAGAATAAATGAGAGCTGTGCAAAAAAAGAGGTGTAGTTTCATTTTCAAGAGATAAGGTTTAAACATACTCAGTTTGTATAATTAGTAATCTTTGACCTGTGAATGCTCCTATAGTCATTTACTGAGTAACTCTTTATTGTGGTGTGGTGCAAAGTGGAAATTTTCATGTTGTATCATTTATGCTATAAAAATTGAATGAGTTTTTCACTTCTATATTTGAGGTTTTTTATTGTGCATACAGGAGTACAGATCAGCAGTTTAATTTTTTTTGCTTAATATGGATGGGGAGGTGATGCATAGGGGCTTGAGATTTTGGATGGCACAAAGGGTACAAAAATGTTTTCTCACTTTCACCCTGAAAGACTTTAACTAGAAATGAGTATGACTAAAATATCTTTGTATCACTGAATGCAGTGATTGTAGTGTTAATGATTCAGTGTCATTATTGTGTTTGTTATGAATGAACGATTGAAGCACAGAAATATACCTTGATTTTAGACCAGAGAACCAAGTAACAAAATCTTGTAGCCTTGAACATACAAACTCAGTTCATCATTTAGAAAGTGCTTTATATTTTTATAAAATCTGTGAACATTAGCAGTCAGGGCAAAGAAGGAGGGTTAACACAAGTTATAAATGAGGTTTCTCACAATTCCAAGTTTATTGTGTACAGACCAAGTACACTATCTTGGGATGTCTACATTGCACAGAACATGCTGTAGCGGTAGGAATCCCATGCATTTACAATTACTGGGGTATTGTGGGTTAGCATCCCAGCTCCTTGGTGACCTATCACGTTACTAATAATGTTATTTTACTTAAAAATTATGTACTATAGCATGAATGATGTGCAAGATATCCATATTATTATCACAAGTTAGCTGACATGGAAGGGAGACTTTTATGAAAGTAATGCATTTGAGAGAAAAAGAAGGGGGAACAGAACAAGTTTTGCATGTCAGTGGTGTTAAGTGGTGTGTATCTGACAATAGAAGTTGTGTCGTTATTTCAGGGACCTGATGTTCATGCTGTGTATTGTTATTCTTTTAAGTCTCCCTTGGAATCTTTCAGTCTTTGGAATTACACCAATCATCTGCTTCAAATTAAAATACAAATTGAAACAATATAAGTGTGGGATGATGGACAAAATCAAAAGATTGAATTGTAACAAATGTGATGTCCAGTTGTCAAAACTGTGTAGAATTATAGACAGTAATGTATTTATTGTGTTCCTGGCATAGATTATCTGTATTTATGTTCATGTTGTTTGCTTTCTTTGTGGCTTAAGAGTGAAAATGTTTGTGCCTATGGTCTTCTGCTTTTAAACTGCAGACACCATATTTTTGGAGTTTGTAACTTGCATATATAAATCTACTAGTGACAAAGTGACTGGAGTGTGTAAGTAATATTTTGCATTCCCTCAGGTTTATCTGTATGGGGGGTTGGAATGTATGCATGTCATTTATTTTGGTCACTGTGATGGTACTTCTTATGCGCTTCTGAAAGTTGTGAAATCATGAATGCTTCCTGGGTTTCTGTTTCACAGTAAAAGTAAGAGCAAGTTTTGTCCCTGTCCAGACCCATGAATATTGATAGCAACCATAATACTTGTGTACTTTTAGCGTGGCCAGAAGTTGAATAGCATTGGTGGGTCCATTCCAGCACCTAATCAGTAAGAATGCTTAGCAGCAGTATTAAGTGAACAGTCATGATAGGATAGAATAGAATGGAGTAGAACAAAATAGGATACAGAAGGGTGGGCACTGAGTGACCCATGCACACAATCCTGATCAATCTTTTTGCAGCCCTTGAGCTCATTCATTCAGCAGTCCCACACCTTGAACAAAGTGCAGTATCTTGATGACAAAGATGTCTTCAGAGTCGCCTGGTTTCATAAAATGTTAACCCAACTTGTATCTTAATGTGGCCAAAGCCTCACAGTCACAAAGAACGTGTGAGGCCGTTTCCAATGCCTGCTTGCATCTATCATACTTCAGACTGTTTACCAGCCTTAGTTTAAATAGTTGTCCTTTTAAATGGCAGTGTCCTATCAGTATAGTTAGCTGGTTTCTGCTGAGGTTGAGCAGTTCATCAAATCTTCGCAGAGGGTTTCTAAAGAAAATCCTTAGCTTGCCTTTGCCCACATATGTTCTGCCAATACTTGTTATGTTTCCTACCTTGTCCAGTCCCTGATCACTGCCCTGGCAACCTATGCAGTTATACCAAGCTCAGGCTAAGGTCCTCTTAGTGCATGTGAGGAGCCTTAGTCTGGCTAATTCATCAGCTGTTTAATTTCCATTAATTCCTATGTGTCCTGGCACCCATACCATTTGGATCCTGTTATGTTCTGTCACTTTCACCAAGGATTGATGGCAGTCCCGGACTAAGTTGGAATTTATCTGGAAGCTGTCAAGGGTTTTGATGGCTGCCTGGCTGTAGGAAAGAATATAGATGGTTTTACCTGTGTAGCTCTTTTCTGTATTATTGATTATCAAGCCTTAATGATGTATATTTCAGCCTGGAATACCATGGTGTTGAACCCACAACTGAAGCTGTTCTTCCTGCTCGAGCCTACGTATACACCCCAGCACCAGTTCCTTTATTGGTCTTGTACCCATGTATGTACCACACCAGGCACCCTTTGTTGTCTGGGTTGAACCCGTTCTGCCATTTACTTTTGTCAGGGAACTTAACCATGAATGGTTTGTGGTATACAAATCTCAGTAGCATCCTGTCAGACCCCATCTGTAGGATGAGTTCTTGCTGTATATCCTGAGGTTTTTGGTGTGACCAAAGTTAGTGGATTTAGGTCTCCACTGTTGGGTACACATTAGTCTGTAGAGCTCTGCCTGGGCTTCTGCTGCAGTCGTCACATGTAGAGGAGGAAGTCCGAGAAGGACCTCCATTGCTGCTGTTGGAGTCATCTTCATCGCTCCTGTTATAACCAGAGGAGTCATATCACACCAATGCTGTACCATACTTAAGCCTCCTGGAGAAGCCCTTAGATGGTGCTTGGGAATTTTCCGTGGATGAGTTGAGCATTGTCATCTGCATAACGCAGTGTATGTCATTCTCATTTAGTCCTCTTGTAAGTTCATCGACAACTGGGCTTCGCATTAGAGGTGATTGAGGGCCCCACTGCAGAGAGCACCTGGCCACAGATCTCTGCAGAGTTTCTCCTGCAAGAGTGACTGTAATTTTCCTGCCACCCAGCATAGAGCCAATCCACCGACAGATCGTGTCTCCAAGCCCATACCATTTGGCACCCATTCTTTTGATGTCAATGGAGGTGCTATCAAAAACTCCCTCAATATCTAGGAAAGTTTCAAGTATAACTTTTCTGTTTTCCACCACTTCCTGTATATGTGTGATTAAATGATGCAGTGCATTGTCAGTGGACTGCCCTGTTTGGTAGGCCAATTGTTATTGATGTAGGGGATGTAGCCCTAAAATCTCACTGCTGGTATGCCTGTCTACCAATTTTTTCATCCTTTTTAGCAGGAAGGGCAGTAGACTAATAGGATGATATGCCTTAGCCTTCCTGGGTTGGATAAACATCGCCTTGACCTGCCTCCAAGCTTTGGGTATATACCCTGTTGCTGTAACTGACCAGTTCCTTGTTGCAAGAGTGCAGGTGCTATACCATCAGTCCCTACTGATTTAAGTAGTTTTAATGTTCTTATCATCTATCTTATTTTAGACTGATTCATAGCCTTTCTTGACAGGTTCCAGACCTCCCTATGAGCAGTAAATGCTCTCAGATTTGGTTGCCACTGTCCTTCCAAGGCCACTTCTTCTACAGCATACCCTGGAAAATGAACTCTGTGTAGTTCCGTCATGGTCTGTTCTCCAGATTGTGTATGTTGGCCATTAGTTTAATAGATTCCACTCTGTTGGCTGGCTGATTGGCCATGATCCTTTTTGGTCTGGTCCTGTCAAGTACAACTTCAGTCCCTTGACAGTAGTCCCTCCAAGATGACTGTTGGGCCTTTCTGCTCTCTTTGTTATAACAGGCGTGGGCTGTCTAATATGATTTCCAGTCACCTGTCCTTTTAGCCTGATTAAAAAGCCATCTTGTTGGAGCTTTAAGGCGGCTCACCTCTTTGTTCCACCAAGGAACCATCCTTGGCAAGTGAGCCATCCTGGCTGGCAGTTTTGGTGAGGCCTGTTGCAACCTGTCAGCATCCAGCTCTACATCCCATACTGTGTGTATAACTCTTGGTACAACCCCTGGATTCACCTTTAGGTCTTCCAGTAGGATTCCCAGTTGGTTTTCTTGGGGTTTGTGATATGTGGGCCTTGTAACTTCCAGGGCATCAACTTGAAATAATGTGTTTCTGTGGTCTGACAAAAGATCTCATCAGATACATGCCAATTAGGCATCAGGTTCCCCTGTCTTTTCAGTCCCTAGAATCAAGTCTATAACTTACCTCCTGTTGCTAATTGCAAAAGTAGGCTAGTTACCTTTATTAAGAATATTAATACCAGTGCTAACCAAATATTCCATTAGGCATTCTCCTTGTGGATTGATGTTTGTGCTCCCCTGTATAATGTGGCATGCATTGGCATTATGTCTAGTGATGAGCTGAGGTGTATTCCTTCCGCGGCAGTCAACAACTTCCCTTAACCCGTTTTGATGGGGTTGGTTCATATGAATTATAAGGGAGGTATGCCGAGGTAACAGTAAGTTCCCTCTTGCTCCCTGCTGTAGTAGTCATCACTTTTACTGTCGTCACGTTCCCAGGACAGAGCTCTGACAGTGGAAAGGCATGAACTGTGTTCCTGACAAAAATGCAGGATCTAGGAGCAATACTAGGTCCAGCAGAAAACAGTGCCCACCTTGTATTGCGTAATCCCCCTGTATGGTCCCCATAAACCTAGTTTCCTGAATAAGTGCTATATCTATCTCCCTTACGGCAAGTTTCTGGCAAAGGAACACCCTTGCAGTCTTGCTATGGTGCATATTAATTTGAATAAATTTACATTTTTGGGACATCTTTTGCCATTTATCCTTGACTTATGTGAATTGCTCAATGTCCCTAGGTTTGCTGAGAGTACCAGCTCCCTGGGGTGGTATTCCAGACTGGCTGACCCCATGCTGAGCAAAACTAGGCAGGTACTTCTGTGTCATAGTGTCCCTGCTTTTGATAGGTTTTTGTTTTGTGTTTCCTCCATAAGAGTCCCATGAGTAATGGGGAAGTAACAGTCTCCACCCACTGAGCTGCATATGGGTGAAAGGCATAAATACACCGGGGTGCTGCCTGTTGCTCTGAAGGTGTTTTTAGTGACACTGCTGTCACCACCACAGCACCATGTAGCCCTTGGCATGATGCCTCACACCTTGGCATGGACCATTACCCCTGTTAGCCACCTGTAGGTGTTACCCTCCCTCTGTAACAAGTTTGCCAGGGGTTGATATTTTGGAGGAGAGCAGTCATGATTAATGTATTATTTGAAATATTTTATAAATTTCCTGCTGTGAGTGATCATTTCCTGCAGTTTATTTAATAACTTTGCATGATCTGGATTTTTTTGTTAGGTGTGGGTTTTCATTTCTTGTAATATATTTTCTAGAGTGTATGATGTATAACCCAGAACAGAAAGTGACCTCCTTAAGACACCCAGACATTATGAAGATGTGAATTCATTGGCATACCAGCATATCTATGAACTGTTCCACTTCAATTATCTTTGGCTGCAAGAAAGCTCTCCTTAGAAATTCGTGTAGTCTATGGGTTTGCGGCCGATTGCAGTAATTACCTGTACAACAAGTGTTGAGGTGGATATTGGTACCTAAGAAAGAGTAATTAGAGGATTGAGAATTTAATGTAATGTGGAGCTTCTTGATTTTGACTCTTCACTAAATGCTGCAAAGGTGTTTTAGGTCCAGAAAAATGCAATTGCTTGATGCATGTATTTCACTTTGGGGGAGATGAGATATACATACAAAGTTTTAGTCAGGAAAGCTATAGGATTCACCAGTTGACAGACATAACAAGCATGGGTGGGAAGATGATGATGATGTGAGTCATTGAAAGGTTGGATGTAATGGGTGTAGACTGCTGTCAACTGACGTAGGGAAGGGTTCACTGGCAGCTGTTAATGCTGTAATGCTCCATAGCATTCCATTGAGCGAGGAACATCTTGCCCAGCAGAAAGAACGATAATCTTTTCAAGAATTGTCTTGAACCATTTAACTCTTCACAGAGTTATTATCTTCTTGAATTCATTGGCTTTTATATTCAGCAACTGATTCTTCAGAATGTGACTCTAAGCTGTCCGTTCCAGTTTAAAATGTTTGTTTTCTAAAATAATGTTGATATTGAAATGTTTTTTTGCATTTATTAACATGTGTTTCTCTTTTAGCAGTGGTCATGCACAATAAATATAACCAAGGTGAAGACAGTAGCAACATATTTGTCTGTTGGGCACTTCTTTTTCTTTATCCATGCTGCTTGTTGATGGCTTTGTAATGTACTTAGTCCATTACTTCTTTAATGTGATTGAAATATGATTGTTTCTTCTGTGTTTTACAGTGGATGTATTGAATCATCTTAGCAAAACAGTATTCACTGCCTTGCCACTCTATCAAGGTACCTGGATCATTAAAACCAAGGAAATGGGAGAATCAACGTAGACTGACATCCTACCTTGCAGTTCTGCACTGCCTCATAAAGTTATTTGCTCAATAGTTCCAACTTACAGAGTACCTATACCACAGAAAGTAATGAAATTAGGTAGGCCTACCTTTTAATTCTGTGCACTTGGAAATGTAGAATTACGTAGTAAGTATGAACTAGTTTAATTTTATCAGACAGAAATAACTGGTAACATTTTTTTATAGAGTTAGACCCTCATCATACTTCTTTGATATGGTTATTGCTAACTACAAGGATATGTTAATAATAATAATAATAATAATAATAATAATAATAATAAGATAATTTATCCTCTGTCCTAATCAGTCCCCAGCCCATCCAGAACAAGTCAAAACATCATGCAAGTACTTACATAGAGTGCAAATAAATAGGGAATGAAAAAGCAAGAATAAATGTTATGCATAGAACAAATGCAAAATATAATACAAACCCAAATAAACTTAAAACCAAAGCAATAATAAAACAAAAAGCACATGTAACAAACATTCTTGACCTGGGCAGTAAAATCTTCACCAACATGTCTGCGTATTTGTATGTTGACAATGTCTGTAGGAAGTCAGTCCATTCATTGGTGGAATACCCGTGGAAGTACTGTGAATGGAAAGGAATGACAGGAATAATTCTCATACCCATTATGTAGATGCTCTAATTTATGGAAAGTGCATGATCCTTTCCCATTGTGCATCATTCATAGTGGGTAGGTAGTTCCTCACAACATGGAACATAATAGTTGAAACTTCTTTTTATTCTAACTGGACTGACAGTAATTTTGGTAGGGATTGTTTTAATTCAAAAATATTTGTTAGATACATTTCCTTTGTAGCTGCAAAATGAGGTAGTGCTACAGATTTAGCAAGATGATCAAAACTTGCCAAGTATGTATTTTTCACATATTGGAATTTACTGTCATGGATAACTTTATCCAGTACTTGTGTTACTTTTGTGAAGTTATAGTTGAGTTGAACCATTCAGTTTAGGTGTCTTCTGAATATTGGTCATGTCAGTTTTGTTCTGAATTCGTTTGGTCACTTGTACAGGGGTCCACAATTTTTTCAAACAACTAGGATCGACTTTAAAATTCTGGGTTCCGAAAGGGTGATGTGAAGCAAGTTTCATTCTTAGGCCCTGTGGTTCTGGAGTCACCTTTGAACATCAGGGTTATCTGGTGCTGTCTGCTTTTTGTATGTGAACTGATATGCGTTTTTGCATGCAGGGGAAAACCTGCAATAATTATGCTGAAAGCATTAGCTGTCACTGTGCAAAATGTAGACATATGGGCCACCTGGCACCTGGGATTTGTGCCCATATGCACTTGGCCATTTCTCTTGTTACATTAGTTTAATATTAGATATGCAGATTGGTAATTATTTTGCAGTATTGTGGTATTAAAATCAACATGATTCTCCTTTGTGGCATATTACAGACCACATGGGTATTGTTGGAAACATTTTCTTGCATGTGTGTTGTGCAACAGCTGGAATGGTGTGTCATTCCTTGTTTCTGAAAAATTATGTATTTCAGAAAAGTTTTTTACATAACTCTGTTGTTACTTTCTGTAGAGCAGTCTGAGAAAGCCAAAGCTGGCTAGGTGACATGTATGAGCAACATGACAATGCAGCATGTGATTTCTGCTAGAATCTAAGAATGGCTGAGATGGCCTCTGATTACTCAACAGAATGCTGCATGTTGCATTCTGACATCAGGTTTTGTGATATGGCAGTGGCTTTGCAAGTGCAACTCAAAGTCGCACACAAAACGTCTGCAGTTGGATGTTATTACACCAGATGTTTGAAGTGAATCATGTGAAATATATGTCAGCTAACCAGCATGTGGAACGCGAAATTTAAGGGATCTTCCCACACAGTGTGGACGTGTTATGTTGAAATTTTCATTTTTTGAGGTTTAAGAGAAACAGGTGTGTTGAGTTTGCATAATTCATTTTGCTCATACTCAGCTTTCAGCTGTTGTGGTCTACCGTATGTACAAAGTTACACTGCAAAGTCTAGTGTCCAGTTTTGTAAGTATGTCGCAAGTCTGTTGTGATACCTTAGTGATGACATGACCAAATTGTTGTCACTTCCTACATACATTCCACAGAACATAATCCATGAAGGATCGAAGGCAACACTAGATATTTGTGTACACAAACAAATGCTGCAACTATATACTTAACACAGAATTTTAATCATCCTCTTTGGTTTTATAAATTATTATTTATGTGGGATTCAGCTCACCATAGATGAGTTTATGATCTTTTGCCATACTAAATTCTGGGTAAGTTGGCTCAATCCGTTATGTTTCTGACTTGTATTTTGAACATTCCCATTCGGAATCTTGGTCGTAACACCAGATACATCGACTGAGATTTTCATGGTTGTCCTAAACCTGTTCAGGAAAATGTTTGGGTATTGTCTTGTACTAGTCTGTCACCTCTCTTTACATTTTTTTTCTTTCTTTTTGCCATCATCCTACCATTCAGTGCTCTGTAGTTTGGGCAACTAACAGCATTTTAAGGAAACAGATAGAGGTCTTTGTTCATGTGGGTTGTTATTCAGCATGATTGGTGGTTAGTTACTGATGTTTTGGGACTAAAGAGGTTGCTTGACCCTTGATGATGGGACTGATAGCCTGACCTGAGTTGTCAGTAGCACACTACAAAGGAACACTGCCCAACTTCCCAAAAGAGGAAACACTTCATTCACTTTGTGGAGGAAGCCTGATATCACAAAAAATAATTATTAGATTGCACCCTGCACATGCAGCTTAACAGAAGCCATAATGGAATATTATATTATTATCATGTTTTATGCAGATGGTGTTTTTTTTTTTGTGTGAATTTGGTTTGTACCATTGTGTGACAAATTGTCGAAAATACAATAAATAAGAAACATATTGAATTTCACTTGACAGACTACAGGGTATATGACTGGGTACTGTTGAATGTGAGTGGGTACATATCTATATTGTACACTTTTGTTTTACTGTGTGCCATTGCATAATTCAGGCTGAAGGATGAGGTTTGGATACCAGGGTAATAGTGTGGTGGTTGGGGGGTGTTACTGTACCTATCTTGACTTTCAGCCACAGAAATGGCACATGACAGGGGCCAGAACAGATGTAATATTCCAAATCATAGTAACTACACACTTCATAATTTAGTTCTGCATAGTATTTGACACTTACCATTTGTTGAAAATGTATCAGTATACAGGAGTTTAAAACTTACTGAGACTTCATTGAGAAAACTGTAATTGTTAGTCGACTTCTTAATGATTACTGAATAATATCTAGAACAGTGGATTGCAGCCTTCTGGTGCACTCGGCACAATTAGGGATTTTCTTTTGCAGCACTGTAGAAGTGAAAAGACAGCTGAATTTTATAAGAGTACATTTACTTTGAAAAAATGTTGTGCATGGAGGAGAAACATAACACTATCATAAAGTAGGAACATGGTGAAGTATTTAGGCAGATATCATTTAGAAATGCTAATTAAGTACATTGGTTTCCAAACTTTCCATAATATAGCAAACTTCTTCGAACCCCCATCACCTTTCAGAACTTACGCATGTGCATGTGTGAAAGGAACACCTTTATCCATTTTAAATTTCTGAATTATCAGTTTTCACTTTCGCAGCACACTAGCTGATCTAGACCAGGAATATATGTTAGGTTTCATTTACCAAAAATGAAAATTTAATTATTGTTAATAATACCTTCATATAATAAATTATTGTTGCTTAGTTACTATTGGAGTTTCATGAGATTATCAGCATGAGTTTGGTCATTTTCTTTGAGATATTGACTTGGATCTGAAGGAGCCTAAAATTTCTGGCAGCCTTACATAACTACTTAACCAAATGAGTATCTCTTCACCAGCCACAGACTTGTGAATGTCTACATGTTGGGATTATGATTTTGACCCCAGTGTTCTGCATTTTTGCTGTGTCTAATGTACTAGATTGTTGATAAAAATGCATTGTACGTCAGAAATGCAATGAAATCCATTACTAAGTTCAGAACCTTGAGACAAAGAAAAAAATAATTTGTTCATGCCATAAGTGTTTTTTGTAAATTACCATTTTTATACTTTTTTAGATTACACATTTGATTGCTGCAAAAGTTGTTGACCTCCCTGAAGATTAGATGCATTATCTTGTAGTTCATGGAAGACTGGAGTCTTAAAGCCTACATTTCATATCATTTCTTAGCAGTTAATGAAACCATAGAGAGCTTACCAACCAATAAATCAGAGCTTTGCAAATTAGTCTTCAGATGTCACTGGGTAGAACTGTTTCATGGGTTTGTTGCTACACACACACACACTGCAGGTTCCAAAAATCACATCACACTTAAGAACATTCTTTGCTTCTATCGCAGTAACAAAAGGAGCACTGTGTGTACTTTTCCTTATTGAGCTTTTTGTTACGAAAAAGAAGGTCAGAGGGTTAGTTCAGGTATTCCTGTGTTAAGACCATCCTTGTATAATTCTGTTGGTATATTTTAGTAAGAAGTTTATCCACAATTTGGTATAGCAATTGGAATGTAGCTGTGCATCAGGCATAGATGCCATGAGACTGTTGGAAACAGATTTGGTCATTATTCTTGTGTTCATTGTTTTTACACATTAACATACCTATAGTATGCATAAACAGTGTTGGCAAAATGTAATTTGAAAATTATAGGTGAAGCAATCTAGAGAGCAGTAAAATGCCAGATTAGCTTTCAAAAAACAGTATGGTTAATAAAGTGGCAGAATTGCCAAAGGAGTACCAGCTACCAAAAAGAAACAAAATGGTGTGCACTGCACAGCAGTTGCAGGAGAGACAAGAGTGTACAGGGCTTTGTTGTGGCATCTTTTTTGTGTAATCAGTCCTCTTTCACTGTTTTAGTTTACAATATAGAGACTTCAGTTTGATAGTGCTGTTTGGGTAGGAATCTGGGACTGTTGGGACAAAACCAATCCATGACAGCCATTTCCAGTCCAATACCCTGCAAGTCTTAGACCAGGCCTCAAAAAATTACTCTGTGCCAGCTTACTATGGTACCTAGTAGTTTCCGTAACAGTTATTCTTCGTTAAGTGTTTTTCTTTGTTTGACTCTCGCAGCTTAGCAGCAATTACATCACTAAATTCTTCATCTGTGACAGCCAGTTCAAGTGATAAATTATTTTTTTTTAGGAGCCAGGTATCCACAAATTTTTAAAAAACCTAGGAGCCACATAAAAATCCTAGGCATCAGAAGGTGATGTGAACCAAGTCCAGTCCTGAGTACCCACATATTAGGTGCCACCATGCACAGTTCAGTCACTGTGGCACATGTCAACTGTAATTTTTGCACTTCTGTGTATAGCGTTCATTTGCAATTACATGTGCCCCAGGGTACATCTAATAGATATTTTGTGTATGGCTGGTAGACATTTTGTGTAAGGAGGCTCTTTAAACTACTAGTGTGTGTGTGTGTGTGTCACACGTGTTATATTTGTTAGTGCAGCTGTAGCAATGTACAAAACTGTTGTGGTTGATGAATCCCTTTACTGTACCATTAGACAAAAAAAATAAATTTTTTGGAAAGTGGAAGTCAAACAGGTAGTTGTCAGAAAGTACTTGTTGCATGTGTGGTTTAAAGACCTTGTGAACCGTGAAATGGTAGGGTATGATGACCAAGCTCTCCACCTTCAGAAAAGCAGAAACGTTAGAAAATGTAAGCTGATGGTTCTTGGACAGCTTTGGATCAGGAAAAATGTTTGGGGTTATTTTATGGGGTCTCAGTTTCCTCATTACTTATAGTTACTTAAAAATTATTTTTATATAACAGGGATGGAATTAGTAATATGTTATTGTTCAAAGAATGTCATTTTCTGTAAGCGTAGCATTTTCGAGCATTCCTCTTCTTTTAGGAAGTGATGTGTTTTAGGGTTTAAATAACCTATAAATTTAGGCATGTAATAAAAAACCAACATAGTATACAAGATAGACCAGTTTATTTTTCCCCTACTTTGGGGGAGGGGCCACGTGTGTGGTGATCATAAGAGGGACCGTATAGTTGTAAATGAGAGTACTACATTTTGCATGGAACAGTACACACCAAGTCATCTGACCTTTTGCAGACAGTTTAGTACAGCCAACAATAATCAGACATGCTTTTGACAATGGTCAATTATCCATGCAATTTTTTGTATGCCACATGAATATGAGTGTACAGATACCTCTCTATAGTTATATAGGTTATTAATTGTCATTGATCATTTAAGTTGAAATAGATATTCTGAAAGAATATTCGGCATTCCCTGTATGCTGCACACAATAGGCATGCCATAAATGTAATACTAGAATATCGTCTTATTTATATGTATGTACATCCACAAGTCTTATGTAGCTAGTGATTTACAAATTGTGATACTGGACTCCTTAGAAGTTTGAAAAGGTGAATACCATGTTCAGTCAAGTGGAGTATATTTTGGAGCACTCGAACTCGCTTTGCAAGAGGCTATGGACCTGTCATAAGATGGACTACTGATTGAATGTGTCATCCTCTATGGCTGTGTATGTTGTAACCAAGGCATCCTGAAAAACTAAGCCATCTCAGTTTATCTTTGTGATTGTCTAATGTATGAGGAATAAGTATCATCATTCATGTTTACAATTATATTATCTGTCTGGTGATGGCCATATATGGCCAAACGTGAAAGCCAACAATATGTTGGTTTTTGTTCATATTCATGTGCACTTTGATTGCATGCTTGTACACAAAGTACATTGGGAATTAGGCAAGAGTATAAACCCATATATTGTCAGCTCTGTTGATACTGGTCTTTTAAAGTTATTTGTTAAATTACTGCATGGTTTGTTTGACATGCTCTTTAACAGATGTGTCTCTTTTTATAGAGATGTTAATGGAATTCGAAACAGGAAGGATGAAGATCAGGGGGCAGCTGCTGGTGTGACTTGTGCTTTTGCTTGTGACGTCCCATCCACCTGCAGATGGCGCCTGCTGGAACTTTACTTCTCTTCCTCTGCACAGCATCTGCTTTGCTGCGTCCAGCACTGCTATCTTCTGGGACTGATGTTTCATTCTTGGATCGTACTTTGCTGGAGAAAGATATTGCAGCTGTTTTCAACAAGGTGAGCCATTTCTTGGACCATACTTCGCTGCAGAAAGATATTGCACCTGTTTCCAACAATATGAGCTTCCATTGTTGCAGTATGGAGAGACTATATTTTAATGCCAATAGTAAATACACAGTAGGTCTCCAAAGTAGGCGTAATATTGTATATTTGTATCAGTTCTTTGGAAGAGAATTGCATACATCATGTCAGTGATCAGCCTTGCCAGACTGTAGATCAGGAATAAGGGCCAGTGAAAGAACTAAACAAATTTTTGTATTTGCTCAGTAAGTTTGACAGAGTGTTATGAATATGGGAAGTAATTGCACTTGGGACTTGCACTTGCAGTATGGAGAGACTATATTTTAATGCCAATAGTAAATACACAGTAGGTCTCCAAAGTAGGCGTAATATTGTACATTTGTATCAGTTCTTTGGAAGAGAATTGCATACATCATGTCAGTGATCAGCCTTGCCAGACTGTAGATCAGGAATAAGGGCCAGTAAAAAAACTAAACAAATTTTTGTATTTGCTCAGTAAGTTTGACAGAGTGTTATGAATATGGGAAGTAATTGCACTTGGGATTTTAAGAGCAACTACTTTTACCCCATGAAAACAAAATTCAGCAGAGTTCCATGGGCTGTTGTACATATATGGTAACTAGTTATTTTTGTTTTGTAGAACCTACACCATGGATGCATTCCACTGATTACATTGCTTTTAAATTATTATTGCAGATCTCTCTTCCTCCTTCCCCGCTCTTCCCCCCCCCCCCCTTTTTTTTTTTTTTTGGTGTTCTTTTGTTTTGTGTGTTGTTTTTTATAGGTTTTTTTTTTTTTTTTCTCTTTACAAATTTAAAATAAACATTTAAAATGATTCT
>Ga0123355_10002112_pt1 | contig 28041 bp, 28 predicted proteins | sample TergutEmb28metaG_3_FD_89872 | JGI IMG/M metagenome (GOLD analysis project Ga0123355, IMG submission 89872) | Embiratermes neotenicus P1 segment gut microbial communities from Petit-Saut dam, French Guiana - Emb289 P1 | ecosystem: Host-associated > Arthropoda: Insects > Digestive system > Gut ... | reverse complement strand
GCATTTGTGTACGACATAACCCCTGTTGGAGAAACACTGAATATTCAACTTGTTTCAGAAACAGACCAATTTAATGGCGGCGAGTTTGTAAGAATACATTTCCGCAAACAAACAGGGCTACATCAAATGGTTGTTCCCAGCGAAGCCGTTTTTATAGGAGCAATGGGTCAGCACTATATATGGACGGTGCAAAGCAGGCCGGGAACATTGGGAACGGAATACATTTCCGTGCGTAGAAGCGTTCGTATTATTGATTCTGATGATTTCAATACCGCCATTTACATGAGTTGGATGGGAATGAATATGCCTGTAATTACGTCCTATAGCAGAGAGTTGAGCGTTAATGGCCGTGTGAGTAGAATGGAGTGACAACCTTGACACAGCTATGACACAACTATGTCGCAACTGCTTGTTATAATGGCTATACCAAGACACAGACGAAAATGGCAACATTTTTGGCACTTTAAGTGGTATTGAGTTCCAGCCACAGATGATAATGGTAGAGAGATTGTTATCTCTATATCTTTATCAAGGGATTCAATACAAATTTGGTAGACCTTGTAAGCAAACCCAACAATATATGAGGTGCAACGATGAAATATAAACGCAAAATAACCATTGCTCTAACAGCACTAATGGTTATAGGCACAATGCTGATGATGAGTGGGTGTGGAGATAGGAATAATACAAATGACAGTACCCCGACAGAGCAGCCACAAATTCTACCGGGAGGTCCTTTTGACCCCAACCCAAACAGACCACCCCCGCCACGAAACCCTGATGGCACGATTGGATAGATTTGTTTAGCCAACTTTATCTATGACGGCCAACTAAAAAAATATCAGCAGCAAATTTCAAAGTGCCAGCCGCCAAAATCGCAGCGCCGATAATTCGTGATAACCACGGTTATCGGCCTGTTTTATTATAGGTGAAACAACTCAAAATAAACTGGCAAGCAAAAGGCAGATAAAAACCCCTGATTTTCAGCTAATAAAAAAACGCTGACAAAATCGGGTGTTTTTATCTGCCTTTTTTGTTGGCGTGGGGAGGTGCTGTATGAACCCTGCGTTTTGCGGTTTCGATTCTTCGTAACAGAGCGAAGCATCCCAAAAATTGAATAATCTATCGGCTTGGCGGCTACCTCTACCAAGATTGATTTATTAAAGGGGAGCTACCAGTGTGATGTCCGTTATAAACGGGCTAGGAGTTGAAATGTTTTGGATAAAACTATCCTCAACATTAAGACGTTTGCAAGTCTTGTAAATCCTCCTGAAAAACACACGGCACATAAGACAATGAGAGTACCGCGCCATCGGCGTGGACAAGCACTAAGTACGGCAGTAACGCCACCGCCTACAATGCGCTTTACTCTCGGCGGACTTCTTAATGTTTTTCCTGTGGCAGTCGGTTCTGCGAATTTTCGTAAAATCGGCCGTCGTTTTTTATTTGTATGCCATCTCAACTGCCGATTGATATGGCTCTTTGAATGGCAATGCTACATCGCCAAATATCCGTGATTCCTCCTTTCTTTCTGAATTTTTAGAGAAAGGAGGACAAGCCCTATGAAAAAACATAGGAAGCAGCTAGTTGAGGTGCTTGGAAAACGGCAATTTGTTGACGTGCCTGTAGATAAGGTGTTCAGTTGATTACTTCGGACAATTCGCATGAGCCGCCGCCTTTCTTGAAGGAAGTCCGAGGGCTCATGAAGCATAAAAACCGCAAGTAGCTCCGTATTTCGAGGCAATGTTACAATTCGGTTACAGTATAGAGTTTTTTGTTAGTCCTTACTTGACAGATGCTGGCAACGTTGCAACAGTCTACATCGAAATATACCTTAACGGTATGCCGACGGGACATATTACTTACATTTTTGATTCCTCATTCCGTTAAGGCATAGCAGGTCAGTTTTTACATCCAAAAACGAGGTTGCCGAAAAAGGGCAGCCTCGTTTCTTTGTTCTATTATGTTATGTAAAAGTCATCAAATCAGCATTCGACTATGAGAGTCTGTTTGGTATTTCTATTTCGACACATTTTCGGCTTATTTTCCGCCATGCTATTTTCTCGCTTCCTCGCAATCTCTGTATATACGTCGTAAGCGCGCAAACACCCTGACGAAAAAATCCTTGAAAATCTGCCGAAAGCGAGTCCCTAAACAGTCTCTAAGAACTACCTACCAGCAGCCCCAGCCACGGCCCCAGCCGCAACCCCAGCCCCAGCCGCGACCCCAGCCCCAGCCAGCGCCCCAGCCCCAAGGTCTACATCCTCCGAACCACATCTTCCGCACCTCCTTGTTTGCTTTGATACTTTATTATATGAGGGTTTGGACGGGTTGTTGCAGGGGTTATGGATTACGTCAATATTATCAATGGATATGGGCTTGAACTATGAGTTAAGGTTGTGTTAAAATGTATTTTAATGACTTTCGAAAGGCGTGATAAAGTGAGTATTAATACAAGAGTATTGTCGGGGTTTATGGAGCTTAAGCCTCATGAACAGGTTGAATTTGATAGGATTAAGCATATTATTGAGTCCACATATCATCAGTTTGGGTTTACGTCTTTGGACACACCTATGATTGAGCGTAGTGAGGTGCTTCTTGCCAAAGGTGGCTCGGAGACGGATCAGCAGATCTATTTTGTCACAAACGGGGTAGCGGCGAAAGATCCAAATGCACTTGGGCTTCGTTTTGATTTGACCATACCGCTTGCTAGGTATGTTGCGGAGCATTTTAACGATATCACATTTCCGTTTAGACGGTGTCATATAGGCAAAGTCTATCGCGGTGAACGAGCGCAAAAAGGGCGTTATAGAGAGTTTTATCAATGCGATATAGACGTGGTCGGGCGCGGCGAGTTGAGCGTTCGTTATGATGCAGAGATGCCAAGCATCATTTATCAGATATTTAGGAAGCTAGACATCGGTAAATTTACGATTAGAGTTAATAATCGTAAAATTCTGAACGGTCTTTTTGAGGAGCTTGGAATTGATGTGTCACCGACTGAAGTACTTCGAGTAATAGACAAAGCAGAAAAGATTTCTGCTGAACAACTAAATGAGTCGTTTATAGAGATTGGACTAGACCAGAATCAGATAAAAGGGCTATCTAAATTTATGGCAATAAAAGGACACAATGCTGATATTTTAAAGGCTCTTGAAAATATGGGCATTTCTAATGCACAGTTTTGTGAGGGCGTTAGTGAGCTTAGGGCGGTTACGGATTCGATGGAGCTTATGGGCGTTGAGCGGGACTATTTTGCGATAGATTTATCCATCGCGCGTGGGCTTGCTTACTATACGGGTACGGTTTATGAGACGATACTTGATGATTCCCCTGTGGGTTCTATCTGCTCAGGTGGGCGTTATGATAATTTGGCTGAGAATTATACGTCTGAGAAATTACCGGGTGTTGGCATTTCGATTGGTCTTACGCGCTTATTTTGGCAGCTGCGTGAAAGCGGGTTGATAAGCCCAAGCGGCAAGTCTGTGTCAGACGTTATTGTGCTTACAGAAAATGAGAACAATTTCTCTACAGCGTTCAAAGCAGCTATGGCTCTGCGTGAGGCAGGACTCAATGTCGATACGTTCTATGAAGATGTGAATATGAAGAAAAAGTTCCAATATGTGACGAAGATGAATCCGCCGTATGTGGTTGTCGTGCGAATGGACAGTGAATCGGGGCAAGAAGTTCTCAGCTTACAGTATGAGAGCGACGGAGAGCTTAGGAAAGAGATTGTTGAGGTTTGTGAGTTGGTTCGGAAGGTTTTGGGGGAGTAGGTTGATAGCCATTTTTATACAGCCTGTATTTTAACGGTAGAGAATATAGAATTGGGGAAGCTAGGTGAAAATTAAAAGCCATGTTTGACTGGATTGAAGAACATAAAAAAAGTGTCATTGTTGGCACTATAATTTCCTTGTTTATTCTAGTTTTTGTGATACCACTTGCAATAAATGGATTGTTTAAAATCAGTTCGGGAAGAATATTTGCTGCGGAATGGACAGCAGGAGAGCTTCTGTTGTTTTATGGTTCGGTGCTTACATTTATTTCAACTGTAGGGCTGAGTGCCTTGGCATTGTGGCAGAATAAAACCATTAGGGATGAAGTAAATAAACGTGAGGATTTAATAAAGGAAATGGAGTTTGAGAAAAACTCACCTCACTTTTCTTGTAAATCGGGAAGGTCTGGCGGTAAGGCTGCTAGCTTACACATAATTATTTCTAATGTCTCTGAAAACATTGCACACGGCATAGTTATGGATAAGGTTAAAATTTTTTCTGAGAGTGGAGCGTCCTACTGGGTATCAAGTAAGGAATATAAAATAGATGCTTTGCCTGGGAATAATAATATGACATTTGGGCTTGGTAATCCACCATTGAAAGAAGGTAGTGAGTCATTTTGTTTTTCGTTAAAGTGTAAAGACCGATTTGGGAGGTATCATGCATTTGATGTTGTAGGTAAGTGTGAATCGGTAAATTCACACCCTGAGTTTACAGTGACAAAAGCACCGTTACCACTCGGAGATTAGTTTACATAAAAATTGGACTTTATGTCATCCAGAGATGCATGTGTTCTTATGACGCATAAGCGTACACTATGTATTTTTACAAATACACATATCGACTCCGTTCATAGGGTCGGGCTTCTATTCCCGACCTTTTTTTATAATTCAACCTTTAGAAGAGCTTCTCCCCGCCCCGCAAAAACCGCAAGCCAAAAGACCCACGGGTTTTTCACAGCTTTATCTTACACCAATTACCTACTCCCCATAAAACATCCGTTTTAGCATTCAAATGAGGTTATGCACCGTTGTCTATTCCGTTTATGTCTACACCTATTGAATTATCCCCTTTGACTCCCCTAAAAAAACATGCTACAATAAACCCAGCACAAAAAATCTTATCAAGGAGACAATCCCCACCCATGGACGAAACCGTAATAGTAATAATGCAAAAAGACCAAACAACAGGCTTCCTAGAAAAAGAATTAGGCAGCTACACAGTAACGCATGAAAACTTAATACACAACATATTCGCATTAGAAGCTGGCTCAGCCACTAATGCCCATATGCGTCTAACCACTGAGCGCGACCTTGCTGACTGGGAATTCTCTGCGGTTTTCGACTATTATGACGAGGAGTCGCTCCTTGGTGTATGCAGTTTGGTTACGGAGGATGAGTCGGGTTATAACCCTATTTGGGAAGTTGTTTTCGAGTTTTCTGAGAATCAGGAGATTATGCAGGAAAGGCTTGGACAGATTTTGGATTTGCACAAGGTTGAGCTTGATTCTGTTTATGATGCGATAAAAGACTTAGAATCAGAATACTCCAAAGGAGTAGAATAATCATGGCGAAACAAAAAAGCATATTTGAGTGTACATCGTGCGGGTATGAGTCGGCGAAGTGGCTTGGGCGTTGCGTTAAGTGTGCGGACTTTAACTCTTTTGTGGAGAAAGAAGAGATTAAGGGCTTGCGCTATGGCAATGTTAAGGGTGCGAAGAGCAATACGAGTACGTCCAGCATTTACACTCTTGACAATATAGACAGTATGAATGAAGAGCGCATTTCTACGAAGATAGGCGAGCTGGATAGAGTTTTATCAGGCGGCATTGTGGAAGGCTCTTTTATTTTAGTGGGTGGCGACCCTGGGATTGGGAAGTCGACCTTGATTTTGCAAATTTGTCAAAACGTTGGAGGGCAGGGGCGTAAGATTCTCTATGTCTCTGGCGAGGAGAGCGTGAGCCAGATAAAGCTCAGGGCGGACAGGCTATCGATAAACACATCTAACTTAATGATTTTGGCTGAGACGAATATGGAAGCGATACTTGCAGCAGTAGAGAATGTGGGTTGCGACATGCTCATCATCGACTCGATACAGACGGTTTATTCGGGCGATTTGTCCTCGTCTCCTGGGTCTGTGACACAGGTCCGTGAGGCGACGGCGCACCTCATGCATTTGAGCAAGCAAAAGGGCATCTCGACCATAATTGTAGGGCATGTAACGAAAGAAGGCAACATCGCAGGACCTAAGATTCTTGAGCATATGGTTGATACGGTCCTTTACTTCGAGGGTGAGAAGCAAGCCAGCTACAGACTCATCCGTGCAGTGAAGAATCGCTTTGGACAGACGAATGAGATAGGCGTGTTTGAAATGGTGAATGAGGGGCTTAGGGAGATTCTTAACCCGTCGGAATATATGTTGCAGGGGCGACCTAAGGATGTTTCGGGGTCGGTTATAACTTGTGCTATATCGGGGTCAAGACCTATTTTGGCAGAGGTTCAGGCACTGATTACAAGTACAAACTTCAACATGCCGCGCCAGAACGTGAGCGGGGCTGACTATAACAGAGTCGCTATGCTTATGGCTGTTTTGGAGAAGCGCGCTGGGATGAATTTGGGGCGATGCGATTCTTATGTGAACATTGCAGGGGGTATAAAGATATCAGAACCTGCGCTGGATGCGGCGATTATCGCGAGTATTGCGTCTAGTTATAGAAACATTGCTGTCCCTGCAAATATGGCGATATTCGGTGAAGTCGGACTAGCAGGTGAGCTTCGCGCGGTGAATATGACGGAGGCTAGACTTGTGGAGAGTTTTAAGCTTGGCTTTACTGAGTGCATTTTGCCGAAGGCGAATTGTAAAGGCTTGAAGAAGCCTAAGGATATGAAGATTTATGGTGTTGTTAATTTGGGTGAGTTGTTGGATGTGGCTTGTGGGCGATGAAGATATGCTCTAAAGAAAGGGATAGATGATGCAGAAAAAAATTCTCATTGCAACTTCCGCACTTATACTAGTTGCAGGACTTTTCGCTTTTGCTTTGCAGAATCAACGATTTGAAGATATCTCTCAAGAAAATCTGTTTATATTATGCGATGAGCTGCCTATAAAAATTAGCTTTTACGCATTGCCTCATAGTCAAGACAGAGGTACACTGGCGCAAATTGGACTAACCATTGCAGACCATGAAGACTTTATACGAGAATATAAGATGCCTCGGCTGGAGTTTGGCGGGATGCGAGTTTCTGATTGCCAAAGAAATCTCATAATTCAGCTTAAAAACAATGACCCATACAATATAGACATATCCGACCATGAATCCTTGCGTTACATAATTGGCGCAAAGCGCAGCGAGGTATCTCTTGACTCGCACACACATGTATATAATGTAAAATTTGAAGAAGTGCGATTTTCTTCTAGAGAGCTCAATGAAATAGCCAATTTGTTGGCGAATGAGCGACAAATGCGCTATCATAATTTGAATCTGTTAATAGCGGACGTTTTATATAATAGGGTTACGATAGGTATATCACCTGATGAAGATGCAGATGCTACGTTAAAGAGTATAGTCAAATATTTAATGGATGCACATGGAATCTATGATGAGAATTATTATAGAGATATAATACGCATGGTGGAGTTTGAGATAAGATCAGGTTGGTGGGGAGGTAATAGGGAGAGGGAATAATATATGCCTCTACGATTATTACCCCTTCCTCACAACGAGAAAAACACTTGACTCCTCAACTTCCAACACCTCATAAGGATATCCCGAAACTTTCCCAATTTCATCCAGCTCCTCAGGCGAATGTGTCACCGCACGGAACCCATCCTTGCACACAATAACCCCATCTTTCGTCTGCTCCAAATCAACCTCGCCCAAAAGACCTTTCTCAGCCTGCTCCAAAAACCACTTCACACGAAACTCCCAAAACTTCGCGCTGTATGTACTTATAAAAGCAGTGCCGTTAGGCGAAAGTAATTCCATAATCTGCTGGATAAACGAAAAAGGCTCAACCTTCATCGCAGACAGCCCATTTTGCAAACAAAGGACGGCGTCAAGCGGCGCACCGATGACTTCAGGCTCGATATTATGCGCATCCATGACGACCAGCTTTGTATTTGTCACATCGTGCAAATACTCCCGACCGAATACTACATTGTCCTCAGAAATGTCGATGCCGATAATAGACTCGCAGACAGGGGCAAGTTCTTTCATGATACGCCCATAGCCCGCGCCTAGTTCTAGGATGTGGTCTGTGCGGTGTAGACGGTCTTTTACGAATGCAATTTCTGCGTCTAGGTAGGCTTTGACTTCGGGGTGCTTTGTTTGGTAAACTTGGTGTAGTTTTTGGGCGTTTAGGTGGTTTTTGTATGGGTTTGGTTGCATGGTTAGCCTCCTTGCGGGTGGGGTGGATAAAAGCTATGTAGATAAAGTCGAAATGGTATAAATGCTATATGTAGGGGCGGATATGGAATCCGCCCCTACATAGTTTTATGAAGGGCACACGATATAAAATCATTGCACACACTTCGCCTCCGTCATTGCGGGCTTGACCCGCAATCTTCTTTGTGGAAAACTATTAGATTGCGGATCAAGTCCGCAATGACGGGAGGGGGGGCGTGGCGAATCGAAGCTGTAGGGACGACCGCCCTCGGTCGTCCGTGGTGTTGGTAGACTTGGTAGAGTTTTTGGTCGTTTAGGTGGTTGGTGTAGTAGTTATTAGACATGGGGTCACCAAGCTCTGTGTAAATATTGATGAGCAACTTAGCTAAAGCTAATCTACCTGCAAGCTTAGTATATCACCTAAACAAATATAGGTATGAATAATGCATTGCATTGCATTCTGCTTTGTTATACTAACATGAACTCCTTTGCACTGCAAGTCATGAAGATTATCAATCCAATCTAAAGTATACACTATGCTGCTTCCTATTATACTATTTGAAATGGACTTGTTTTGAAGCGTTTCCATCACAACGGTCAATCTATTTTTGTAGCAGTCTCCGCTAATGTCAACTTCTTTGCCTGATTTCGTCTTATATTTTTTCTCATGATACCCAGGAAGATGCTTATTAAATAATTCGTTTGCAATACTCTCAAATAGTCTTCTGCATGTTGTTAGTGCCTGAGAGTATTGCTCTGGATTATTTGATGTGATTTTTCCTTCTATAGCTTTAAGTTTATCTATGGTTTCAGGTGATAGTTTGGCAAAATAGCTATCAACAACTTCTCTATATGATGTAAAAACATCAGCAACAGTATCCCCAAATGATATTTCTATATGCTTGCGCAATGCATAATCATAGTATTTTGACTTTAGAACAGATAGCTTTTTTTCGCTAGTTGCTATTCTATTCAAAAGTTCCCTTGTGCTTATCGCTACCGAATCTGTTAGAGTTCTCATTGCAAGAGGCGCATATTCTCCTGAAACAGAGGTGCCTTGGGTAGAAAAGTTGTCGATAGCGCTTTGTCCTCCTTTTATACTGGCTTCTAATTCTGATGCCAATTCTAAAAAAATATATTCCTTCCCATCCTTCGCATACCCACGTCCATTTTCGCATGCTATGTCCCAGCCTTGAGAAGAAACCCTCCCATTTTTATCGAGCGGATATCCTCCATATTCATATTGCAACCATGTAATTGAGTCAAAATCATTTAGTAACCGTGCAACTCTCAAGCATTGCAGAAGTGCCGATGAAGTAGTTAGCGTTTCATTTTCAACACCATCAAGTACACTTGCACATGTTGCTAAAGCTTGCCTAGTTTTTTCCATGCATTACACCTCCAAAAGTCTAAGCTCATGCTACGCCAAAATCACACTGAACATATGTGTGGCTTTCAGAATTCACCCCAGGTTCTAAAAAACCAGAATGGTGCTTCCAACGCCCTACCTTTCCTCCCGAAAATAATTCAACCCAAGCAATGCAGGAGCCCGATGCTCCTTATTCTGACGTATACTCGTCACAATCAGAACAAAAATGGTAAACGCATAAGGGAAGGTATCATAAATCTGCATAGGAATCCCAAGCGGGATATAAAATCTCATAATAGTAAGTCCGCCGAACACAAAAGCACCAAGTAAAGCTCTCGCAGGACTCCATAAAACGAAGATAACCAGAGCCACAGACACCCAGCCGAAGCCGTATACCGCATTGTGTACCCATACGCCCGATGTTGTCACCATTGCGATGTACATGCCACCTATACCGCAGATGCCGCCGCCTATGCAGGTGGCTAGGTACTTGTATTTTGACACATTGATGGACGCCGCGTCCGCTGTTGCGGGATTCTCGCCGACTGCTCTTAGGTTCAGCCCCCAGCGTGTGCGGTTCAAAAACACAGCCATACAAATAGCCATCGCCACAGCCAAGTATACCAAGATGTTATAGTTAAACAACAGCGGTCCAACTATCGGTAAATCGCTCAGCACAGGAATATGCAAGTTCGCAAATCCCGCTTGAGCTGAGCTTGACACTCGCAAGAATCCATAGGGCGAAAAACGACCTAAGAACTCGCCAAAGAAGTTGCCAAAGCCAATGCCGAATATAGTCAAAGCAAGTCCTGTAACGTTCTGTTGCGTTCTGAATGTTACTACCATCACGCTATATATGAGTGCGCCCAAAGCGCCTATTATAAACGAGCCTAGTATTGCGATGAGTACCGCCAGAGTACCGTTCAGCTCCATACCTAGCCCTACTTCTAACAAGAACACAGAAGCAATGCCAGACACCGCACCCATGAACATCATACCTTCTACGCCTAGGTTCAGATTCCCCGACTTTTCCGTCAGGATCTCACCCATAGTGCCGAATAATAAAGGCGTCCCTGCCAATACTGCCGCGTTAAAAAAGTGTACAAATACATCCATCCTAAGCCTCCTCCTTTTTCGAGCGTAGAATCACGCGATAATTAACAAAAAACTCACAAGCCAACATAAAAAAGAGGATAATGCCGATGAGTACCGCCGCAAGTGTCGCAGGAATGTCAAAAGCGGTCTGAATCCGCAGAGCCCCGCGCTCAAGTGTCGCTATAAACAAAGCCACAGCCACCATAACAGGAGGCTTAAGATGCGCAATCCACGCAACCGTGATAGCAGTAAATCCAACACCGCCCGCGGTAGTCTCATTAAGCGTAAAGTCCGCCCCAGACACCTGCATAAACCCCACAAAGCCCGCAATAGCACCCGATATAATCATCGTGCGCATAATAATCTTGCCTACATTCATCCCAGCATAACGTGCGGTATTCTCGCTCTGACCCACCACATTCAGCTGATAACCCTGCTTAGAGCGCGTAAGATACAGATGCACAAAGACCACAAGAATAAGTACCATAATCCAGCCAATATGAATGCCAAAGACCTGTGGCAGCCTAGCCACACGGTCGAATCTATCTATCTGCGGATGCCCAGTAGTACCTGGAATCTGCCACGAAGGAACAGTCTGTAAGAACCTAATAATGCCCAACGCCACATGATTTAACATCAGCGTAAACAAGGTCTCGTTCGTTCCCCACTTCGCACGGAAAAACGCAGGGATAAGACCCCAAATACCGCCTGCGATAGCAGCCGTTAAGCCCATAGTGATAAGGAGTACTGGACGCGACATATTCTCAAAATGGAACAGTGCAAAGTATGAAGCGATAATCCCACCGATAAGTATCTGTCCCTCCGCCCCAATGTTCCAAAAACGCATCCTAAAAGCAAGCCCAACAGCCAAAGCAGCGCCTAGTAAAGGGATAGCGATCCTCACAGTTTGGGCAAAGCCTACCTGGGAGCCAAACGCACTGTCTATCATCTCAAGGTAAACTACAAGCGGATTCTCACCAAGCGCAAGAATCAAAAGTCCACCCATGAGCAAAGCAAGTAATAACCCGCACGCGCGGAAAACCATCGCTTTGTACGGTGATATATTATTCCTCTTCGATATCCTTGCGAAGGGCAGTTTTATATCCGAGTTTGTCGTTGCTTCATTCACTTTCTGGCTCATGATGTGCTCACCTCCCCTGCCATTTGCGGCTTGTCAGGAACATGCGTCATCAACATCCCCACTTCTTCTTTTGTCGTCGCTGCTGCATCCACTATACCGCTCACTTGTCCACCGCACAAAACCATTATACGGTCAGACAACTCCAAAAGAACGTCTAGGTCTTCGCCTATAAATAAAACGGCTACACCGCACTTCTTCTGCTCATTCAAAAGCTCATAAATCGTATACGACGAGTTTATATCAAGCCCACGTACAGGGTAAGCCACAATCAAAATCTTAGGCACAGAAACTATTTCGCGCCCTAAAAGCACCTTTTGAACATTGCCGCCCGACAATCTCCTAACGGGAGTAGACGTGCCTGGTGTCACTATTTCAAGTTGCTTAACAAGCTTTTCAGCCAAAGTCTTCGCACTTTTTCTATCTACAAAAGGCCAGTTCCCGCGGTCGTAGTGGCGCAGCATTACATTGTCAGTCAAGTCCATACTTGCCACAAGACCCATGCCCAAGCGGTCTTCAGGCACGAATGCAAAGGTGATGCCCATTTGCTTAATCTCATTCGGCGTTTTGCCCACGACTTCTATTACTTGACCCTCTTCAGGGCTGTATGTCGCTGAACCCTCCGCTACGGGATAAAGCCCAGCGAGTGCTTCGCAAAGCTCTTTTTGCCCGCTCCCCGCGATTCCCGCTACGCCTAGAATCTCGCCGCTTTTTAGGGTAAAGCTCACATCTTTTAGTACTTTTACCTCGTCCGTGTTTATGCAATTCAGCTTATCTACAGAGAGCCTGTCTTCCTTATTCTCAACAAATGGTCTGTCGATTTCTAGGCTGACCGCGCGACCTACCATCAGTTCTGTCAGCTCTTGTCTGTTCGTTTCAGTCGTGTTTAGCGTAGCAACTGACTTGCCACGGCGCAGGACATGAACTCTGTCAGATACCGACATAACCTCATCCAGCTTATGCGTGATAATGATTATTGCCTTGCCGTCTTCTTTCATATTGCGCAGTGTGACAAAGAGCTGCTCCGCCTCCTGCGGTGTAAGAACCGCCGTAGGCTCGTCCAAAATCAGAATATCAGCACCACGATAAAGCACTTTGATAATCTCCACCGTCTGCTTTTCACTTACCGCCATGTCATAGATTTTCTTGTCAGGGTCTAGTGCAAATCCGTATTTTTCGCTTATCCCGCTTATCTCTTTTGCTCTGCCTTTTGGGTCTAAGAATGTTTTGCCTGAAAGACCAAGCGCAATATTTTCAGCCGCGCTAAATATGTCCACCAGTTTAAAATGCTGATGAACCATGCCTATTCCTAAGTCAAAAGCGTTCTTGGGTGAACGAATAGAGACCTCTCTCCCATCAACTTCTATCTCTCCGCTATCAGGAAAATATATGCCAGATAGCATATTCATCAAAGTCGTTTTCCCCGACCCGTTCTCTCCTAAAAGAGCTAAAATCTCGCCGCGTCGCACATCAAAAGAAACCTTATCGTTTGCCACGACTTGGTCAAATGTTTTCGTCAAATTGTGCGTTTGAATCGCGGGGATTAGCTGCTGTGTTTCTTTAGGTGTTGCCTCAGTCATTTATGTCACCGCCTGATATGATTTCATGAAACTTTATTTTCGCGAAGCAAGTGAGCTGAGCACAAAAATGCAAGCGTTTTGCGCTCAGCGAACGCCGCGGAGTGAACAGGTTTAATACCTCGCGGCTTGCCGCGCTGTATTAAACCGATGCACCGTTGCCTGCAGCGGGGTAGTTCACTTTCTATATTCTCTCATAAATCGCGTGTAATTGGAAGGGGTAATTTTGATAATGCGTGAAATACTATCCTTAGACAACGATGCTTCACCAAACTACAATCTAAGGAGAACACCCATGCAAACTACCCTCAGCTGGAACTTCCAAAATACCTACACCACTCTGCCAAATATCTTCTTCACCAAACACGCTTTAACCCCAGTTAGTACTCCAAAACTGATAATTTTTAACAATAATCTCGCTGCCGCATTAGGCGCACCCAAAGACTTAAATACCTTCGCAGGGAACCACATTCCGATTGGCACAGCTCCTATATCACAAGCCTATGCAGGGCATCAATTCGGACACTTCACAATGCTTGGTGATGGTCGAGCCACTTTAATCGGCGAGCAAATAACTCCAAGCGGCGAACACTTCGACATCCAGCTCAAAGGTTCTGGACGCACACCGTACTCCAGAGGCGGCGATGGACGCGCAGCACTTGCGCCCATGCTCAGAGAATACATCATCAGTGAGGCTATGCACGAACTAGGCATTCCAACGACAAGAAGTCTCGCAGTCGTAGAAACGGGAGAAGTTATACAGCGTGAAAAGATTCTTCCTGGGGCTATTTTGACACGCGTTGCATCTAGCCATATTCGAGTAGGTACATTCGAGTATGCGTATCATTTTGGTACAAAAGAGGATTTGAGAGCATTAGCTGATTACACAATAGCGCGGCATTTTATAGATATTGACAATGCTGACAATAAATACGTTGCTTTGCTCCAAGAAATAGTAAAACGTCAAGCGTCTTTAATCGCTAAGTGGCAACTAATCGGCTTTGTCCACGGCGTTATGAACACAGACAATATGGCAGTGAGCGGCGAGACCATTGACTATGGACCGTGTGCATTTATGGATACTTACCACCCTGAGACGGTTTTCAGCTCAATTGATAGGCATGGGCGTTATGCTTACAAGAATCAGCCTGAAATGGCAGCGTGGAATATAGCGCGGTTTGCGGAGAGCTTGCTGCCACTTTTGCATGAAAGTAAAAGCAAGGCGATAGAGGTTGGGCAGGAAGAAATCAGAAAGTTTTGGGACGTGTATGATAAAAACTGGCTTTGTGGTATGAGGTCAAAATTGGGGATGCTTAGTGAAGAGCCCGAGGATAAAGCATTGATTGAAGCACTTTTGAGAGTGATGCAAGAATCGAAAATGGATTATACAAATATGTTTTGTGCATTGACTTTAGACGAGAAAGGTGTAGCAGAGATATTTTCCGAGCCAAGCTTCCAACAATGGAATGAACGCTACAAAATGCGCCTTTCTAAACAATCAAAAGGCAAAGGCGAAGATAAGAGCCTTATGAAAGCGAATAATCCTGCACTTATTCCAAGAAATTTCCGAGTCGAGGAGGCGTTAGAAGCAGCAGAGCATGGCGATTTGAGCGTAATGAATAAACTTCTTCAGGCACTAAAGAGACCATATGAGTACAGGGAAGATCAGGAGGAGTATGCGACGGTATTCGTATCGTGTGGGTACAAGACCTTTTGCGGGACATAGAGTTCTTGCCCTATGGAAAGGCTATGCAATATACATTTGCAGATATAGCTAACTAACTTAGCTTGCTAAGAGATTTTTAAAGTTAGTTAGCTAAACCCCTAGTCATTCCTAAAAAAATATTATATAATAGACCCATACCAATAATTATAGTAAAGGGGATGTTACTATGCGTTACTTGTTCACAGGAAAAGAAGGCATTGACGTAGGCGAAGCTCTTAAGCAAAAGACTATTGACAGACTTGATAAGCTTTCTAGAGTTATCCCGGAGAACAGTGAGGTTTTTGTGACTTTTTCGACTGTTAAAAAGGTGAATACGGTTGAGGTTACTATTCCGCTTAAAAAGCATGTGCTTAGGGCTGAGGTCGATAATATGGACATACAAGCAGCACTTGACCAAGCGGCGGATATTTTGGAAGTACAAATGTTGAAGTTTAAGAGCAGGCTGAGCCGTAAAGCAAAGATTGACCCGAATTTTAAGGAAGAGCTCGCTATGTACTTTACTCCGCATGATGATGAAGACGATGAAGATGAAAACGAAAGCACAGTAATAATCAAACGTTCAAAAAAGTTTGCGCTCAAGCCGATGGACGCGGAAGAGGCAGTTATGAATATGGAGCTTTTGGGGCATGGCTTCTTTGTTTTTAGAAATGCAGAGACGGATGAAGTGTGCGTTGTGTATAAGAGAAATGACGGCGCGTATGGGCTTATTGAGCCTGAATGTTAGGAACACTAAAAAGCTCGATTTTTGACTATTGACGCGCATGCCTTTATGTACGATAATAGACTTGAAACTTTATTTGTTTTGGACTAGTATACAAGAATTCGAAACAAAAAATATACTTTTTAGGAGGTTTCAATATGTCATACCTTGATAATTTATTAGCACAAGCGAAAGTAACTCACGCGTCTCAACCATTGTTCATCCAAGCTGTAACGGAAGTTTTGGATACTATTAGAGTAGCGGTTGATGCGGATCCTAAGTACGAAAAGTACGGTATCGTAGAAAGATTACTTGAACCAGACAGACAAATCGTTTTCCGTATCCCTTGGGTTGATGATAATGGTAAAGTTCATGTAAACCGTGGATACAGAGTTCAATATAACAATGCAATTGGTCCATACAAAGGTGGTATTCGCTTCCATCCTTCTGTAAACTTGGACGCGACTAAATTCTTAGGCTTCGAGCAAACTTTCAAAAACGCTCTTACGGGTTTACCAATTGGTGGCGGTAAAGGCGGTTCAGACTTCGACCCTAAAGGTCGCTCAGAGCATGAAATCATGAGATTCTGCCAAAGTTTGATGAACGAGCTTTACAAGCACTTAGGTCAAGACGTTGACGTTCCTGCGGGTGACATTGGCGTTTCTGCGAGAGAAGTTGGTTTCATGGTTGGTCAATATAAGAAACTCACTGATCTTTACGAAGGCGTTTTCACCGGAAAAGGTTTAACATACGGTGGTTCTTTAGCTAGAAAAGAAGCGACAGGCTACGGGCTTATCTACCTTGTAAATGAGATGTTAAAAGCCAATGGAACAAGTATCGACGGTAAAGTTTGCTCTGTTTCAGGTTCTGGCAACGTTGCTATCTATACTGCTCAAAAAGCTCAAGAGCTTGGCGGTAAAGTAGTTACTATGAGTGACTCAAACGGCTGGATTTATGATGAGCAAGGTGTTGATATCGACGCTCTTATCCAAATCAAAGAAATCGAGCGTAAACGTTTGACTGAGTACCTCAAGTATCGTCCTAATGCTAAGTATACTGAAGGCGGCGGTGTTTGGAGTGCGAAGTGTGATGTTGCTCTTCCATGTGCGACTCAAAACGAGCTTCTCATCGACGATGCTAAAATGCTTGTTGCTAATGGTTGTATGGCTCTTGGTGAAGGCGCTAACATGCCTTGTAGCCTTGAGGCTCTCGCTTACTTCCAAGCAAACAATGTTCTCTTCGCTCCTGCAAAAGCTGCAAATGCTGGAGGCGTTGCAACATCAGCTATGGAAATGAGTCAAAACAGCATGAGACTTCACTGGACATTTGAAGAAGTTGACCAAAAACTTCAAAATATCATGATAAATATATTCAAAAGTATGGACGAAGCTGCTAAGCGTGTAGGTCAAGAGAGAAACTATGTTCTTGGTGCCAATGTGGCTGGTTTCTATAAAGTTGCTGAGGCTATGATTGCTCAGGGTGTTGTGTAAGATTATATTTGCTTAGGTTTTCCTCTCCGCTTCGGCGGAGGGGATTTTTTTGTGGGTGAGCAATAATATAAACTTGACAGAAATAACTTGGAAAAGTTGCAAAAATATGGTAGAGTAAAAGCATAAACCGTACATAGATAGGTGGGTGAAAAAATGGTACAGCTATCACTATTTAATAATAACGAAGATAAACTCACGAAAACTAAAAAATATAATAATATGAAATTTACATTTATAGATTTATTTGCTGGAATTGGTGGATTTAGAATAGCTTTAAACAGCCTTGAAGGCACTTGCGCAGGTTTTTCTGAAATAGATAAACATGCAATAGACACGTATCTTGAAAATTATAAGGATGAGCCAAGCGATAATCTTGGAGATATAACGAAAATAGAGAGCCTAGCACATGTAGATATGTTAGTCGGCGGTGTTCCTTGCCAGTCATGGTCTGTTGCGGGGAAAATGAAGGGGTTTGATGACGAGCGCGGCAGACTTTGGGATGATGTGATTAGATTAGTTGAACAGTCACAACCGCGTACATTTATTTTTGAAAATGTTAAAGGACTGACTAGCAACAAAAATAAAGAAAGCTTTGAATATATTTTAAATAGCTTTAGGGAAAAAGGTTATTTTGTAAAAGCTGAGGTTTTAAACTCATATGACTTCGATGTTCCGCAACTTAGAGAGCGTGTTTTTATCGTAGGATTTAGAAAAGATTTTGGGCAAAATTTTAGTCGATTTAAATTCCCAGAAGGTACTACTGTTCATAAAAACTTAGCAGAGTATCTCGATGGTGTTGAGAACATAGATGTTCACAAAAAGAAGCTCACCACATTTGAACTCTTTGGCAATGTTGTTCCTGCGTCAAGGACGATTTTTCAAAAGGATGATGAGTTAAATGATTTTTTTACTATGTGCGATACTCGCAATGGTCACTCTACTATTCATTCATGGGACTTAGAGGAGACAACAGATAAGCAAAAAGAAATTATGGATGCTATTTTGAAAAATAGGCGTAAAAAAACATATGGTCCTAAAGATGGGAATCCATTATCGCAAGAGGATATTGAAGAATTAGTGCCTAAAGCAACAATTATGGATTTAGAAGAACTTGTTGAGATGGACTTGCTACGAAAGGTGGATGGGAAATACGAACTTAAAAACTCAAAAAATTCATCAGGCATAAATAACTTGTACCGAATGTATATGCCATATTCAAAGATATTTTCAACGCTGACAGCCACGGGGACGCGTGACGTTGTTGTTACTGATTATATAGACACAGACGTCACACCAGAGCAATATAAGAAGCAATTTATAGATAAGATTATGAAGGGCGGGAAATATAGAGAAATAACTATCGCTGAGAGTCAGCGTATACAAGGATTCCCTGATTGTTTTATAGCTCACTCAGATGAGAAGATAGCGAAAAAACAATTTGGGAATGCTGTGTCGCCGCCAGTTATAGTTGCGCTAGCTGGAAAAATCATAGAAACTGGAATTTTTGAGAGGAGTACTTATGGACACTCACAAGAAGCAAGAAATATTGAATAAAGCAAAAGAGTGGATGGAGAAAAATATAGTCAAGCCGCATATTAAAAACACAGAGAAGCTATCTACTCTTGATGAGATAAAAATCAATCCATTTTTATGGCCTTATTTAGCAAATTATTATCTAGGAGACTCTAGCTATAAATCGCTGGCGACAGTTGCAATACTGCCGAGGGTTTTAGGAACATCCATCACAACGAGCTTTGGAACGAAAATGCAAAGCTTTATTAGTGATGTTCTTGACAGCTCTTTTGGCTCTACGACTTCGGGGATAGATATTGAGTACATAGATGCTATAGATGGCAGGAAAAAATATTGCCAAGTTAAGTCAGGACCGCAAGCACTTAATAAAGATGATATTACCACTATAAAAAATCATTTTAGGTCAGTTAAGAATCTTGCGCGGACAAATAACCTTGATGTGAGGCACAACGACCTTGTTTTTGCGATGCTCTATGGCGAGCCGAATGAGATTAATTCGTTTGTTAAAATACTTGCCGAAGATTATGAGGTTTATATTGGAGAAGAGTTTTGGTATCGACTGACTGGGGATAAAGATTTTTATTACGACTTATCAAAAGCGATGGCGGAAGTAGCTGAGACTGTGGACTCAAAAGAGCTTGTGAAAGAAACTATTGAAAAGCTAGCTGCGGATATAGAAGAGAAGTATCCGAAGTTAGATGATTAGGTGAGTCTGTAGCGGATATCTTTAAGTTCTAATTACTCCCCTCAAAAAAGGAGTCCCCAATGAAAGGCATAGACATGACCCAGGGCGCAATATGGAAGCAACTTCTTCTATTCGCCATGCCACTAGCCCTTGCAAACTTACTGCAACAATCATACAACACTATAGACGCAATAATAGTAGGTCAATTCGTAAGTAGCTATGCTCTTGCGGCGGTAGGTGCTTCCATCCCCATAACTATGATGATTATAGCGTTTTTTATGGGACTATCAAATGGCGCAAGCGTTTTGATAGCACAGTTTTTTGGTGCACGGAATAGGGTTGAGCTTAGGAATGCGGTTCATACGGCGATTTTTATTTCTTTTGTGATAGGTGTAGTTTTGTCGATTGTTGGGATTGTGGTTTCGCCGCTTCTTTTGCGGCTTGTACAGACTCCTACGGAGGTATTCGACCTAGCGGTTTTGTATTTAAGGATATATTTTGCGGGACTTACGGGGCTTACGGTTTATAATATGGGCGCGGCTATTTTGGCGGCTACAGGGGATTCTAAGCGCCCCTTGTATTTCCTTATGCTCTCGGTCGTGGTTAAGCTTGCGCTTAACTTACTTTTTGTACTTGCATTTAACCTAGGCGTGACGGCAGTTGCGTGGTCTACAGTTATCTCTCAAGTGATAACGGCTACTTTGGTCATAAGGCTATTGCGCAGCCATCCATCGGATATAAAGCTGAATTTCAGTCAGCTTAAAATACATAAAGATACTCTGAGGCGAATCATTGAGATTGGTCTCCCAGGCGGGATTCAGGGCGCGATTATAAGCTTTTCAAACGTAATTGTACAAAGTTATATCAACTTCTTAGGCGGGGCTGCTATGGCAGGATACAGCGTCAGTTCAAGGGTAGACTCTTTCATGTTTGCTCCAATACAGGGACTTGCTTTGGCAGGGGCTACTTTTGTTGGACAGAATTTAGGTTCTGGTCAAGTAGTGCGCGCAAGAAAAGGCGCCAATATGTCCATAATAATTGGCACATTGACAACGGTCTGTGTTTCGGTATTCGCATTTATGTTTATGACTAGCCTGCTGCGCATATTTACATCGGACGAGGCAGTAATATATTACGGTCGAGGGTTTATGCGTGTATTTGTCCCATTTTATGCTATACTTGGATTCTCATTCATCGTATCGGCCGTACTCAGAGGCTCTGGCGATGTAAAAGTACCGACACTTTTGAACATCATCTGCTTTGTTGTGCTTAGGCAACTGTATTTGTTCGTTGTAACGAGATTTACTCATACGGTTACCTCTATTGCTATTGGCTTCCCTGTGGGCTGGGTTGTAGCGGGTGTTACGGTGTTTATTTATTATAAGAGTCGTGATTGGAGTAGTTATGAGAAGCCTATTACCGATTCACAATAACATTTTAAGCAAGTATAAAAATGCTAACATTCAACATGTTTGTGAAGGTTAAACGCCTATAATTTGCTATAAATATTTTGTTTTGCTCCAAGCGTTTTTCACACTATGAAACCTTCCTCCAAATCATCTTCAGAAATCTCAGGAAGCTTAGGCAAATCTTCCAAGCTAGACATCCCAAAATGTTTTAAAAACTCATCAGATGTGGCAAATAATATAGGTCTTCCCGGCGCGTCAAGTCTCCCTGCTTCGCGGATTAGGTTATATTCCAAAAGCTTGTTAACAGCATGAGAAGCATCCACCCCACGCACCTCTTCAATCATTGCCCTTGAAACGGGTTGTTTATACGCAATTATTGCCAAAGTCTCAAGTAGGACAGGTGAGAGTGCTTTTTTTATCGGAGCTTTTATCAGCTTTCCTACAAACTCAAAATAATCGTCACTCGTACACATTTGGTACGAGTCATTTATGCGGATTATCTTGATGCCACGATTATCCTCTGCATACTTGTCCATCATATTTGTAAGCATTAGCTTTGTAGTTTTTTCATCCAAGGCTAGGCAATATGCGAGTTTGGAAAGCTCCACATTATCGCCGCTTGCAAACAAAATAGCTTCCAAAGCATTCTCATATTTTTTAATATCCATGAATTTACCTCTACAGTCTCATCTCTACAACAATTTCACCAAACACTTTTGATTGCTTTACCATGGCCTCTTTTTGCTTAATAAGTTCAAGCAGGGCAAGGAATGTAACGACAACCTCTATCTTATCAGCATCGTCACTAAAAAAATCATTGAAGCGAACTTGTTTTTTGAGCTTTAGCATAGTTTTTAAGTGATTAATTTTTTCCTCTATGGTGAAGAGGTCTCTTCTTACACTGTTAAATGATGAACGAATCCGATCAACCTTAAGTTCCTTACGATTCAACACATCCATAAAGATGTTTAGAAGCAATGCAGGGCTGACATCTTCTAATAGCTCGCTCATTTCAGGGTCAGGGGCTGTTAAAAGCTCTTGTACGCTTTGATCCATGCCTTTGTAGATAGCGGTATATGAATCTGAGCTTTTTGAACGGAGTACTTCGCTTATTTCCTTGAACTTCTTATACTCGAGAAGTCTACGGACAAGCTCCTCTCTCGGGTCAATCTCCTCTTCATCGTCTACGACCTTTGATGGAAGCAGCATCTTTGACTTAATCTCAAGCAAGGTTGCTGCCATGACTAAAAAAAGGCTCAAAGACTCCATATCAGGCGGCAGAGCAGATACTATCTCTATATATTGGTCGGTGAGTCTGGCTATTGGGATGTCGTATATATTTATCTCATTTTTTTCTATAAGCTGATACAAAAGGTCTAAAGGTCCCGCATACGCATCCAAATTAACACTGATATCTATCATATGCCCCCCCTAAAAAATTTGCCAAATAAATCCGAATATAGCAAAGACTATAGGGTCAATAAGTCTAGAGGCAAGCCCCCAAAGCACCGCTAACACAAGTGCAAATTGCATAAACATTTGGCTATTGACCATTTTAACAACTTGATTAGGTCCTCTAAGTGCGGATAAAACCTTAGCACCATCCAAAGGATATATAGGAATGATATTAAAAAATGCGTGACGAATATTAAAAAAAGCTATTGTCCAAAGCAGCGTCTGCACTTCGGATGGAGCATCTATTATTATCCTGATGGTAAAAATAATTACGCCAAACAAAAGGCAAACTATAGGCGCAATAGTGTAGGTCAAAATAGTCCCTTTCCGCTTATCTTTGTAGTAGATGGGGGCGTTCTCTACAGGCTTTGACCAACCGAAACCAAAAGCAATCATAATAATAAGACCTATTGGTTCAATATGCCGAATAGGGTTTAAGGTTACCCTCTTATCGCGTTTTGGCAGTGGGTCACCAAGAGACGAGCTTACAAACGCTTTTACAAACCCGTGGATAGTTATGGCGACAACTGCGGCAATTATCTCATAGATCAAAAAATTTGTGTTTATTGTCATTACAGGACCTCACTATTTATTTTGTGTGCGATACATCCTCAATTATACAGTGGTTTGGTAATTTTTTCAATCTATATTTATAGCCGCTCAATTTGTAAACTTACACACATTTGCGAAATAATGCAAAAAGCGCTAATATCAGCTTTATAGTCTGAAAATTTGCGCTTTTTTGTCACAATCATAATGAAGTTATATACTAATACTGTACTCGCCCCCTTTGCTCGAGAGATTTTGGTAGTCGGCGAGGGAGTGTCTAACATAACACTTATAACACTCCCTAGAGGAGGACATTTTTTAGTTTTATTGCTCCATTTGCTTCCCTAAAAACCCGGCGGCTGTTGAAGCTAGCTTGCTTTCCACCTCGCCCATGGGCTTATCAGCTGAGAGCATAACTATTGCACCAATTACATCACCTTCAGAAATAATCGGTGTGATAAGCTGATTTTTGTATAGATTTACATTATCGTCATCAAGGATGGGTACAAATTCAGGGTCACTGCGTGTATAGGACACAGCAACACGGTTATTGATGATTTTCTCAAGCCCTGCGGATATACTTTTATCCATGAACTCTTTTTTAGAAGCACCGGACACAGCGACTATATGGTCTTTATCAACAATGCACGTTATATGACCGCAAGACTGCGCCAAACTCTCGGCATATTCTTTTGCAAACGCTCCAAGCTCCCCTATCGGTGAATATTTCTTAAGAATTATTTCGCCTTCTCTATCTGTAAAAATTTCTAACGGGTCGCCTTCCCTAATGCGCAGCGTTCTTCTTATTTCTTTAGGGATAACTACTCGACCCAGATCGTCTATTCTTCTGACAATTCCTGTCGCTTTCAAAAAAACTCCTCCTTATGCTATCGGATAACATATTAATTTGTTTTCAAAGGATGGGTAAAACAAGTCTTTGAGCGGCGGAAATTGTTAAGTTTGCACACTCTTTAATAAATTGGTTCACAAAACTACAAAGATAGTATTTTACCAACAAAGGCATTTTATTCATCAAAAATTCATAAAAAATCCATGAGGTTGAAGCCGCACTCTAGTAGAAAAGACAATTTTTTTCTGCGACATTGATTGTAACTTTAGTATTGCCATAATTTGTACTTGATTATGCGTGAAATGTTTATTGTTGCAAGAAATAATTGAGAACACATATTAGGTAAAATTATTACCTGAAAAGTAACAGGCTGCACATTTGAGAACGCAGTTACAGTATGCGCAAGATCTCTTTATTTTTTGACTTAGACTGGGTTACAATATGTATAGCCGTTTGCGACTATGCATATGGCAATAGCGCAACAAAAAAGGAGATAATACTTATCATGGGAAAAACAAAGCAAGGAACAGCCTCGTTGTTGTTAGTAATACTTATAAGTTATTTCGTTGTAGGATTCCCAGATGGGGCGTTTACTATTTCGTGGCTGGGTATATCGGAGGAGATGGGCTTGACTTTGGCTCACTCGGGCTATATACTCGTGGCATATTCTGTTTTGTATACACTCTCAGGTGTTATGCTATCATGGCTTAATAAGTTTATGAGACTTCAAACGATATATGTAGTAGGTTTGGCAATAATGGGCGCAGGATTTATTACATTAGCGTTTGCCCAAAGCTTTGCAATAGTGCTGGGCTCTATAGCTATCTATGGCTGGGGAACAGGTGCAATGGCGTCTAGTATGAATGCGTATATGGCGAAGCACTTTAGCGCGAGGCATAACAACTGGATGCACTCTGTATGGGGCGTTGGAGCAACGTTTACACCACTTCTTATGTCCCAGATGATGTTATTGTTTAGTTGGCGTATGGGTTATTATGCTATTACGGCTATATTGACTGTAGTTGCGATAATTCTGTTGATTAGCATGTACAAAAAAATATGGATTAATAGCAATGATAGTGAAGCAGTTAAAGAGGCAGAGCAAGAAAAAGTAGTGGCTAAAAAAAGATACCTGACAAAAACATGGCATCAAATAGTAGAGATTGCGACATTTTTCTTCTTGGGCGGAACGGACTATACTTTGGTGTTTTTTACGGGTGCAGTGCTTATGAATCGTGGGCTTAGTTTAGAAGCAGTTGCGCTTTTCCCTGCGGTATATTATGCTTGTATGACAATAGGAAGAATAGTTTTTGGCACGCTTGCTAAGTGGCTGAAAGAGGTTTCTGTCATACGCATCGGATGTGTTATAGCGTTTGGCGGGATTTTAGTGCTTTACTTTACGAGTAGCATTGTCGGTATGGCAATGACAGGTCTAGGTTTAGCTCCACTGCTTCCGACTTTAGTAAGTGATACGTCTAATAGGTTTACGCCTTATATTATATCCAAGCTTGTAGGGTATGAGCTTGCGGCGTTTGGCGCGGGGATTGCAGTTTTGTTCTTTATGACAAGCTTGCTGCTTGAATTTATTTCTTTGGACGTACTTTTCCCGATTGGCATTGTGTTTATTGTACTTGTGTTTATATGTAATGAGGTTTTAGCTCGTGCAGTCAGCGCATGCAATAAGACAAGTGATGAAAATTATTAGGACTTATAGTAGACTAGGGTTATAACTTATTATAGCTATATAGCAAAAGAAGGGGGTAAACTAGATGAACATAGCAGAAAAAATGGCAAAGAAGCAACTGGAGTATTACAACAATCATGACTTGGAAGGGTTTTTGTCAGCGTATCATGACGATTGCAAAGTTTACAATGTTCATGACGGCGTGCTTTTAATGGACGGCAAGGAAGCAATGCGTGTAAGATACGGCGAACTGTTTGCGAAAAAAGCAGTCCATGCGAAGCTTGTAAACAGAATGGTGTTCGGTAACAAAGCTATAGACCACGAGAGCGTAACAAGAGGTGATGGTAACCCTCCGACAGAAGTCGCTGCAATTTATGAAGTGGTTGATGAGCTTATTAAGACAGTTTGGTTTGTGCGTTCGGAGAGCTAAGAATGAGCAGCATAATTTGCCATATTACAGTCAAATAGCCCTATAGTGAAATCTACTCCAAACAGTAACATAAAACTTGTCTTTTTCCCACACATCTCCTTAAGATTTTTACCTACGGCAAAAACGGCACAAGCGCCGCCCACTGTGTATAACGGACATCCGTTGACCGTAGGCTTTCGGTCATAGTCATCAAGTCCCAAGCGTGCCTTTTGGCACGCTTGGGACTTGACTCCACGCTCTACGAAAAAAATCCTACGCACTCTGTTACTGTTTGGGGTAGCTTTACTATATATCCTACTCCCAAACCTGACCAAACCGATCAACGATCTCATCAATATTTCTAAACGCATAACCATCATTTTTACACCTAGTGATAAACTCATCAAGGATATCAGTACTCGTTGCACTTGTTGAGTGCAAAAGTATGATCGCTCCCGGGTGTAGCCTCGGCATGAGCTTTTCAAAGGCGTGTGCGCGAGAAGGTTGCTTTTTGTTATCCCAATCGGCATAAGTTGCGCTCCATAGGACAGTTTCATAGCCAAACTCGTTCGCGGCAATTAAGTTGCTTTCATTAAAGGTGCCTTCTGGTGGTCTATAGTATTTAGGTGCTTGTGAGCCTACAATGGATTCATAGATTTCTTCAAATCGCTTAAGCTCCGCACCAAACTCTTCCAAGCTTTTTTTTGTCATATCGGCGTGACTTACTGTATGGTTGCCTATGATATGACCTTCATCAACCATCCTTTTTATCAATTCAGGGTTTTTGTTTAGGTACGTTCCTACTAAGAAAAATGTGGCAGGAACATCGTTTTTCTTGAGTGTATCAAGAATTTTTTCTGTGTAACCATTTTCATAACCCGCATCGAATGTTAGATACAAGACTTTGTTACTGCCATCAAACTCACCGTGGAAATAGGCGTTGTATGTCTCTAGGTATTCGGAAGTTCTGTTGCCTATCGGGATTTCACCTTCTTTTTCATAGTGCAGTCCCCAGTTGATAACAGGGGAGTCGGCATAAATATTAGTCGCAAATATACTTAAAAATGCAACCGCGCATAGAATATTTAAAATGGTGAATTTTTTCATTAAACTCAATACCTCCACTAAATTAAGACTTCAAAATAGTTTGGTCTGAGTTAATGCTTATTATTCTCGCCAGATTTTATGCAAATTTTAACCCTCAAGAGCCATCGGCTCGACTATGCTTCCTGGAATTTCTATCCCTGCAGCATAACAAAACGCAATGATTTGACCGATGTGCATACATTCATGCCCTATCATCATTGCGATGATTTGATGCACGTTTTGCTTATCGCCATAGTAGTTCATGATTTCTGTGCCATCCAATGACTTGAGAGCTGTTTCAAACTGAGAATCAAGTTCTGCCATTCTTGCAATGATGTCTTGCGTTGGCATACTTACGTAATTATACTCTTCTTCAAATGCAAATGTATCTTTGCTCAAAGAGTTGACAACATCCCTTTGAAACAGAGTTAATTCATAAGCTTGTAGTCTTATAGTATTCAGTACCTTTCTAGGCAGCTTTTTGTCAAGGTCTGCCTCGCTTAGTTCGTTTAGGAATCCTAATGTAGTTTTTCTTGTTTCTTTCCATTCTGCTAAGAGTGCTTTTAATGATTCTTTCATGTGAACCTCCAGGGAGTATATTTGTGATGCTACTTCATCAATAATTATACAAAAGATAATCTGACAACGCATGTCATATTAAAAAATATCAAAAAAAGACGAAGGGGTCAACCCTTCGCCATAACCTTTATAATATTCCAAGTGCAAACCCAACTCCCGCAAGAACAGCCAAATGCACAGGATAAATGATATAGAACAGATACTTCATACGCTTGCCACGCTCATCGTTGTAATTGTAGAGCAAGAATGCCGCTAAGAGACAGCCAATGGTGAAAACTGGCATTATTCTTATAAAGTCTGCGTTAAAAGCGAGTATGTCAGGAACGTATTCCATATAGTCTAAAAACTGTAAGCTGCTCGCTGCAAGCATGCCACTTCCAAGCATAAGCACACCAGCAGCAACAGGTGGGGCAATTCGTCTTGTGCTCTCGTTACGGATAATATGGAACATCAGAACCATAGTAACTCCTATGAACTGCCATTCAAGTAATATTGAAAACGGAACTACGAAAATTACATACAATATCCAAAAGAGGACACGGCTCTT
>Ga0123355_10002111_pt1 | contig 28046 bp, 15 predicted proteins | sample TergutEmb28metaG_3_FD_89872 | JGI IMG/M metagenome (GOLD analysis project Ga0123355, IMG submission 89872) | Embiratermes neotenicus P1 segment gut microbial communities from Petit-Saut dam, French Guiana - Emb289 P1 | ecosystem: Host-associated > Arthropoda: Insects > Digestive system > Gut ... | reverse complement strand
CAGTTATTTTATTCTCCCTGCACATCCACATGTACAACTGTTACACACAGTGTACAGTGACAGGTTGCGAACTGAATGGAAATATAACTGTAACTGTACGGTGACTGCTACAGTGTGCTGTTCACACAATTGCATAGACACTGCATTAGGGGAATTCTTTGATCTACAAATTGTGTGTTCCAGGTCCAAACACATTTATCGATTTCAGAAAATGACACGTAATTATATGCACAATAAAATCAACAAGATAAAACAGTGTTCTATTATGAACGGCAGATATAAAAATAAGGAATAACCGACACCAATAATTATTTAAATTCTCAGCTCGAATCCTCTTAAAACTTAATAACATCCTGCCCTTCAGGCTCCTTCCTGCCCAGGAATGAGGTGCGGAATGGCAAGATAAGTTGGCAGCTCTTTGCACAGCATAAGGGTACGGTATGCACTTCCAAATGCAGCCCGTAGTCACAATCTTGTGTACCTTTCGTCGAAATGCCCTGATTACGTGCAGTGCATGTGCGCGCCCCGATTGTACTTTAGGGATTGAACTGTGTACAGCCTATGTCATGATGCACCATGTGTCTCATGTTTCACACACACACACACACACACACACAAACACGCTTGTATATATATATATATATGTACCGATTAAGTGAGAAATGAAGGAGAATTACTTAGAGACATGGAGCAGAGGAATATCATACATGCAATAAGTAAACGGAATGCTAACTTGATTGGTCAATTTTGCGTACAAACTGCCTACTAAATCGGGTTATTGAAGGAAAGATAAAAGGCAGGATAGAAGTGACAGGAAGACAAGGAAGAAGACGTAGGAATTTACTGGATGGCCTTAAGGAAAGGAGACGTTACTGTCATTTGAAGGATTAATTTGTAGTTCGCACTTTTGTGGAGAACTCGCTTTGAAAGAGGCTTTGGTCCTGTCGTAAGACAGACTGATAAAGGAATGAGTGAATAGATACATACGTACACACACACACACATATATATATATATATATGAATTCTTCAATTCATTCGTCAGAAAGCACATGGCGGTCCGGCTTTTGCAGTTTTTCTTTAGTAATGGCAACGCAGCAACAGTTACAGATCATATGCTCCTAAATCCCACATTTTCGCTTCAGTTATTCTCAAATATTCAAAACTCACGTATGATATTCGACAGAAACGTTCCAAACAAGCCAGTGCATTCATTGCATGCTCAAAATAAGCAAATGTGAATACCATGATAAACCACATTCTATAGAACACACCCAGTCTGTCCACATGTTCTGCGCACTCCGTCCATCTGAAACCTCGATGCCTTCCATTGAGGTCTTCCTACATATGAAGCTTTCGAAGTCACTATTATGCACCGACACTTAGACAGTAACACAAAAATATAACTTAAAAAAACAAAACCCAAATTCGTTTAGGTGGTCTGCGCAAATGTTAAGAAGTTTTTTCATTATTAGAACAGCCACAGTTTCTGTACTGTAAACGAAAATGCATTTTTCATTTCCGGCAGAAAGTGAGTTAATTCAATATGTGAATAAATATTGGACAATCCACGCCTGCAATGTAAGAAAAATTCCTGACTGTTTGAATAAATATTTTTACATCAAAATCGTGTGTTTCAGGCGACTAACAACACAACAAGGAATTATGAGTTTTCAACACAAATTCAATAATTTTCGTAACTACCAAAATTTCGCATTTGCAGTATTAATAGAAGAATCATTTTCAGAGGAAAGTCATACAATTGAGAAATAGTGATATGGGGTCGAAGAACGTGTCTTATACTACTAAGAAGAAATTATCTCTAAAATATACATGAATGATCAGTATGATGAATGATCAGCTTTCAGCTACACTGAAATCTGAGATGAATAATGTGTAAAGTACATTAAGTCTTGTGTGTTTTCATTATATTACATCTCTATAATTTTTCACTTTCTAATATTTTCCAATTCTTGGAACGTATATAAATTGACAATGAAATATCTGCTTCTTCTTCTGTAAAATTTATACACACTATGAAAAAAGGAGTGGCAGCAGTGAGTAGTTTATTCTTTCTGCGAAGTCTCCAATATCATGGCCCAAACTTACGCCGTAGAGTGGTTGCTCCAAATTATCCAGAAAAAAATTAACGATTCCACAATACCAACTTTCATGTCTTATTAATAATGCAATTTAACAAAGTATTGATCACAATTTCACCAACAAAAATAGCACCAATATGTTAAGCAGCTCAGTGTCACGCAGAATCTCCTTACATTCAGAGATATACTGAGCAGTGAGAAGGTGACAAATACATATCAAACACAAATTGTCCAAAATTCCTAGCAGTATTTTAAAATTTGTATTATTTATCATTATGGTGATTACTTAAACATGAATATACGAAAAACGAAACTAAAGGAACTGTCGGAGATTCGATTCGGTTCGACGATTTTCCTCCTCAGAATGGCGGGAATTCCGTTGAAGATGAAGAAACTAAAGCCTATTTACACTATTTATATGGTAACAGTGATTGTATGTAGTTGCAGTACATTTATTGGTATGTCTGTCGATGCTTACATACGCAGGGGTGATTTGGGTGGCGCCATGGCGACAATGCGAACGTTGATACCATTCACAAATATAATGTGGATATTTTCATACTGCAGGTAAGTAACAACACACGGTGTTACACCGGCAGTATCATACATGTGACGAAAAATTATCTAAAATACTTTACAGAAGTTGTGACTTGAAAGGAACGCTTTATAATCTACATATCAACAAATAATTTTTGATAAAAATACACCAGATAATAAAAAAGTTTAGGCTTTATGAATAAAATTTAGATGATATGGACATCATGTTGTTTATGTGACACGTCGTCTAAGGCATTCTGTAGAAAGATCAGCGTAGAATATATGAAAGTGTAAAGTTAGCATAAAACGTTTTGTTTTACACATTAAGAGAACGATAATCCGAAACAGAATACGTGTATTGTTCAAAAGCCGGATTTTTTTTATCAGTGGCAAACTTGCTTGAAGCTTGAAAAAAAGAAAAGTTTAAGACCGAAAACAGTAGTGGCCTCCACAACCGACAGAACATGTAAAGACTCCTCTCTGAAATTTATTTGTAAAGAATTTCAGTGCTAAAACTCCCACAACATGAGATCCAAAGTTCCTGCTCTCCTTTGACATTTAATTAACCTGCGATAACAGTTTGGTTTCCTTATATCAGATTGCGACAACGCAGTATTGAACGTGCGATGGACCTAACAGACAGCTTCATATGGGAAGATCTGCCGACCAGAGACGCTGACACCGGACATTTGACAGCGGCAGGATGGATCCCGCTCACTATGAAATACAGCAGAAGTGCAGCTATTGCGATCTTATGTTTTCACGCCGTCCAGTCAACAATACGCATCGTGACAAACCACGAGACGATACTAAATACATGGTATCCTTTCGACTGGACTGTTTCACCGTTCTATGAAATGGTTAACATCTCACAGGTAACACTTTATAAGAGAGAATTCTCACCTCTCTGCTTTTACAGTATTTTTAGTTTAACAGATTTTTTAATTGAAACGCTTCTTTTTTCTTTCTTTCGTTCTGTCCTCTTCTCTTCCTTACTTTTCTACGACGATCTCCAACTACGGAGCGTCGGTCGATTGGTTGAAATGAGTATTTGGAAAAAAAATGAAAACCCTTTTCGTCTAACTGTGGCACTGAGCTGGAACATATCTGCAGATGTGTGAGAAAAAGGGAAAATTATTGGATATCCGCTTTATCGATCTACACCCAGTGAATACAGTTCCATAGCGATAGAGCAGTACAAGCTGTCCAGATTATCGGTCTTGTCATTACGTGATCTAACGTTGTGTCGTATTGAGCAAGGATAATTGTTAATGATAAGTCAAAACAGAAGTCAGAAAAACAGATCAGGATATACGTGAAGGCCAAATGTAAGATTCACAATAATATGGGTCACAAAGTACACAACACCCACTCTCCTCAACCTCACAGCTTATTTGTAAATCTATCACATATTTTAACACCCCCCCCCCCCAAACAGCACTCCTACGTCCAGCCATACTCAAAATGACGCATGTGAAAAAAGGGATGTAATTTTTATTGCAAGTAATCTATCTGCAGTACAATAGTTCATTTTGATTTATAATATTCTAATGTTAAAAACTATTACACAATTGACATTATTTCACGTTCAGAAATCCATTTATATTTCTTTCTTTCCTTACTGTTGTGCCTCGGCCCGTATTCCGGTCATAGTCTGTACTTTCATGAAGCTTCGAAGTCTCACTCAGACACAGCACGCTGTAGGACTCCCACAGACGAGTGATCATGCGCTGAGAACTCTATCCGACAACACCAAACATTCACAAGGGACAGACATCCATGCTGTCGGTGGGATTTTATCTTGCTATTCGCAGTATATAGTAGTTACTGGAGCAACATAATAAAGCACAAGACAATTAAAACAAATTAGAATTTTCATAATTAAGTCACAGTACACAGAAAACAGTTTCATGTTTAGTAGGAAATATCATGAGTGGTTTATCTTGGATGAATAACTTCCCCCAGTAATCTAGTTACTAAGTCGGCCTATATGTACATTTTTATGTATCCGCGTCGTTTCTTTGCTCCGCATTCAAGTATTCACATCACGATACGAGATTTTTCATCTAAGAAATTAAGGTGAAATTATACAGATAAAACAGGCATCCTACAGGGTTTTCATTTCGAATATGTAAAATCGTTCATTCAATCCAATCAAACTTAATGCCGTTTTGAACGGAATTGAATTTACATTCTATGAACGAAAGAAATATCTTAAAATAAAATTGATTCAAACTTGTCATTTCCGTATATTCGTTAGTTTAGGCAGAAGTTATTTAAGTCAGAATTCCTTAACTGCTTCATTTAACGTAAATTTATGTGTTAATATTCACCCATTTTCAGTGTTTCACATCACTACTAGGAACGGGTACTCTATGTGGTTACATGTCTCTGGTTACCACCCTTATCGCTGTGGCCTGCAGTCAGTTCGATATGTTAAAGGGGGCCATACTGGATGTCAGACAGAAACATATCACGCCTCACGTCGGGCAGGAAGATGAACGAGATCATACAATTGTAAACTGTGACTTGCAATCTAATTTAAATGCGTGCATTCGACACCATCAGGATATAATGGAGTAAGTGCAAATGAATATATTCAAATCATTAATGTAACGAAAAAAATAGAAGAGTTACATACTGTGCCTTTAATACTTACTTACTTACTGACTTACTCCATTGACAGGAATCTTTCTTCAGAAGCAAACCGATTCTCAGCTGGTCAAAACATTTCGTGCTTTTTACATAACCCAAATGTTCATAAGTACATTCACATGTGCCCGGCAACTATCCATACCCTGAGACAAATTTAATTAGTCTATGCCCCCACATCCCACTCCTTGACGGTCCATCTTAATATTATCCTCCGATCTAGGCCTGTGTCTTCAATGTGGTCGCTTTCCTTCAGGGTTAACCACCAAATGCCTACTGACACTTCTCCTTCTCCCATATCTGCTTCATGTCCCGCCTATCTCATTATTATAGACGTGATCATTCTAAAAATAGTGGGTGGGGAGTTCAGGTGATTAAGCTCCAACTAAAGTAGTTTTATCCACCCCCCCTGTTACTTCGTCCCTCTTAGGTCCAAATAATATAACAAGGACATTTTTCTCTAACACACTCAGCCTAAGTTCCGCTCTGAATATCAGCGGATATAATTCACACCCATACAATACAACAGGGAAATTAGAGTTATGTATAACTTAATTTTCAATAAAAAACTGGAAGACAAAAGATTCCGCACTGAGTGATAGCAAGCATTCCCTGAATCATCTACTCTTAATTTCTTCCTGAATAGAATTTTAATTTGTTCAGATTTTCCCCAAATATTTGAAATCGCCCACACTTTCAAAGGAGCTATCATCAATCTGTGTATAGAGATTTCGTCGTGTATTTTGTTCTTAAGGCATGACCATGCACTTGGTGTTTTCAGCGTTAACTTCTAGAAAAATTTCCTTACTAACGACTACTAAAATTTTCTTTCTTATTCTCTGTAGTATGTACGTTTCTGCCCATAATATTACCATCATCAGCGTAAACCAATAGTCGACGTGTACATTACGGTACAGTTTCCAGCATTTCTGGTTAACCTGAAACCACTTAATGGTGTACCGTAGAGCAAAGTCTAAGAGCAATGACAATTAGGCATTTCCTTGTATCAATATTTCTTATAAGGAAACATGTCAGACAATTGATTGCCTAACCGGACCCTGCTACAGGTTTCATTCAGACACATTTTTATTAGCTTTAAACGTGTCAAGCGCATATCATTCTCAATGATAATATTATATAAGACCTGCCTACTAACTGAATCATAAGCTTACTTTAAGTCTATAATTGTTTGTTGCACTGATTAATTTTATTATCTTTTTTTTTCAAGTATTTGACGAATGTAGAATATAAGACCCGTGGTTTAAAGGTAGGGTCGAAATCCACACTAATGATCCCATATTAATTTCCTCTGCATTTGTCGATAACATTGGAAGCAGGATGTAGAAAATTATTTTATACGTAATTGACAAATATAATGTGCCTCTATAATTACTGCATGCTGTTTTATCACCTTCCTTAGAGATAGGTACAATAATCCAAATATTCAACTCCTCAAGTATTACCTCTTGATTTAAAATAGAATTAATACTTCTAGTGATCTCAGGAAAAATTGTTCTATCCTCTACTTTAAACAATTATGCCCGTATTTGATCAATAACTGGTGATTTGTGTCTTTTTGTTTTTAAATAACCATATGAACCTCAAAGGCACTCGGCTCATGAACTACTCTAATATTTCTTACAATAAGTAAAACGCAGATCACTATGGAAACAGCCCCTCTATATATTATTTCTGATACAAAAAACATAATGTATTATCTAAAATTGAAACGTTTCTGAAATACTCAGTAACGTTTAGCATGTTCATTATTTTCAACGTACTGTACTTGTCCTTCTAAACCACAGGTTCATGCAGCAACTGGAAGATGCGCTTAATGTCTCTCTATGTGGTCACTTGCTGCTAATGTTGGTCACAATGTGCTTCACTGCTTTCTCTGTCGTTACGGTACGGTATCAGAGTTGTTGTGTGCTGTTACATTATAAAATAAAGAGTGAATGATGAAATGTAAGGATTTATAGTCAGATGAGCATCAATTTTCTATCTCAGTTTTCCAGGTAGATAACCTACCTATATTTACACGTGTGTGTGAGTGTGTATATATGTACATATATATACAGTGTATATATATATATATACGTATAAACAAAAGAACTGAACATTTATGTATCATGGCGGCCTAACATTTAGTCATAAGCCGGTTTGTAGAAATTACCTAGAGAATCCGATACTAGATTCCGAAGACAGACAAACCACCTCGAATTTAAGTGCAGTCAATTCCAATACGCAGAACACGTAACTTGGCACTTGTCACGTTTCACATAAAGATATGTTATAACAATACTTCAGACAGTATAGCAGTTTTGTTTGGCAAGTACATATGTAAATATGATTCTCAAATTACTCGCCGTTGCTGTTCGTCTCGTACATTTGTTATTAACACTTTCTTGTTTCGTTTCACCATTATAATGAGCGAAATATAAATAGCTATTATGTGACATTTATATCCACTGATACAATTATATATCAATTCCTTCAAGTAAAAGTTCTATTCACACAAATATGTCGTAACACTAGTCTTAGTAAAAACCTATTATCTTTTTATCTCTGCATTATAAGCATCGCAGTTATTTTAGTTTTAAGCATTTTAACTAACCACCAGGATTCATGAAATATAAAAGTGCACAACACTGAGAAAATTGTAAGAGCAAATGAAATTGGTCTGCTTCAAGCCGGCAAATAATATTTCAATCACGCATATTTATCATTACCTGCATTTCTTGATTAAAAAATCATATTTTCAAGGCTCTTGCTTGTGCTGAGACACCAAATTGCTGCTGTGTGATACTCTGAGTGTATCAAAATTTTCTCCTCATTGAGAAAAATCCCGTCCCTTTGAATGGCAGACTGTAATTGATACTAACATCCTGAACGTTCCGATGTGTAGAAATGTTTAACTGCAATGAAATTTTATGAAAGGGTATGTCTTAATTCCGTACAATTTTCCTTTACTGAAAACAAAATAACACACATATGAATTATGCAAAGAGCAATACAAATTAAAAGAGAGCTGAATTTTGAAAGGTAAATTATACAGAAAAGAGCATAAGTAACAAGTATTTTAAATGTAGTTTATTTAAGCAATCAGTATTTTATTTCGTAAACATATTCTACAAATTTAATTATTAAAATTACTTTTACAGAACGTAAAAGAGTTGAACATGATAAATCTCAGTCCCTTCATGCTAAGCCTAAAATTTGACCTTTGTTGTGTTGGATGATTTACGGTAGATACAAACGACACAGCGTACATTTGCACATACGTATGTGGGGAAAAAAAGGACGGGTAATAATGCAGCTTCCGTGTTCTGAGACGTATGACGTCATGCTGTAATTTCCTGATATAACTTATGGTGGAACAATTTCTTGAATAAATTCTAATGGTGAGCTTTTGCCCTGTTTTTAGACGGAAACTAGAGTGACGTCATCATCTTGCTATAAAATGCTCAGAACTGCAGTGCATATCCTCAGTTTTCCTGTGTGAACTGCGATAGAAATTGAAGCAAGTATTTTTAATGAGACCATAAATGATTTTTATTTGTAGCTAGATTCCAGAACATCTAATAGACGAGACAGCAATGTTAGCTGTAACTGAACGAATCCATTCTTCTAATACATGCAGGTTTAGGAATTTTACATTGTTTTTGCTTACAAATTATTCTACTGCAATTTTTTGTGTGCAAAATTTTCTGATATAGATACCGTATTGATTACTCTAACAATGAAGCAGAATTTATATATATATATATACAGATTATTAATATTATTATAATTAACATCGTCTTCAATATCATCAATGATATAAGAACCCTAAGTTAGCCTTAACTTCTTCTAGGATCCTCCATCATTTAATTTTATAAGGACACTCGCATAAAGGATGTTACTTCCCACATTCAGAAAGGGGAAAAATCGGACTGGAAACTACATATTTCATTTCAGATAATAAACATATAAAAAATGTAAGCAATGATTTGAAGAAAGTTATTACTGCACATCACGTACTGAATACAAACGCATTAAAATTAATTGTAACTGACTGCACAGAGACAATATTACACTCGACAGCCAGTGCTATTCAGATTATCAAAAGCACTTCCACAAACAGAGATTTTACGACTTATAGGCTGATAAGTACAGAATAAAATACACATATTAATGTAGGGTCACAAACGGCAGTAGCAACTAATCAGGGAAACAGAATAGGGAATATATAATTCACTGTGTCTCGTGATCTAAGTGAGAAATTGCTTGAGAATTTTAAGTGACGTAATTTCCAGCCAGGCTTTAATACAACTTACCCAGCATAGAAAGTTCGGTAGCCTTAAAGAGTTCTAAAATTCAAATATCTTTGATTCACGAAGTCAAATTTTATGCCGCCTACAGATTGCTGTATGGGGAACAGTAAAACTCTTATATTTTCAACGGGATATATTTGGAAGTAAAAGATATATAGAAAAGATTTGAGTTGTGTTTGGACTATAAATTCCAAAATATTCATACTTCTTTAAATTAGAAATATGTAATCATCGTTAATGTCGTATTAATATTTGAGTAGGAAATACTTTCAGAAAAAAATTTCAAATGCAGTAGTACTGGGAAACGCCAACGGAGGGAGTAAGACATGTAGGAAATTTACCTCACAAATATACAAAAAACTTATGCCACCAGCCACCCAGTTACATGTTACTAACATTTACCTCAGCATAGTTTGATGAGAATAAGAAATGGAAATGAAGCTAAGAGAGGGTGAAGATAGACTTGAAAAACTGTCCGAAGAAATAGGTACACAGTTGGTCTGTTACTTAAAATAAATACACATATATTGCTGGTTTGTTGTATTACCTGACCAAAGACAGCACTGTTATTAGAGAATTGACAGGCAATGCCATATTTTTACACAATATCTCATAAAGGTAAATTTTCAAATTAGTTAATGAATGTTTGTTTTGTTTTTCGCTACAATCTTTGACCGAAGCATTTAATGTCAGATGGATTGAGAGAGACATTATCATAACTGAACATAAGTCTTCATGTAAAATACGCGTTGTTGTAGTCAAATTTTCATTAAAATAGAATTTGTCAAAAAATTTTCGAAAAATTCTCAAGCATTAATTTTCAAAAATTCTGTCCAGTGTGAGCTGAACTGTTCCATCTTGATGAACGGATCGACGGACACACAAACAAGACGAAATCAATATTCGCTTTACGCACATTTTCGAAGTCAAAGTCAATACAAAATCAAATATATCTGAATAAATCAATTATTCCTAAAATAAAATGTTTTCCATAAATTTTGTTATTTTAAATATCTTATATTTTCAATGCTCGTGATATTGCAAATAATCTTTTGCAGAATTGGGGAGATTATACAGATATGAGTCAAGGAGTGTTTGTTTATGTCAATATCGCTACTGACGTGCTTCTGATCTGTTGGTGTGGAACTCAGCTGACACAACACGTAAGGCAAAGTACATTGTTGTAATTGATGTTGACGCTGTTATCACATTGCTTTCACAATGGGTACCGAACCTCAAATCAACTGAGGAATTATGGCTCTAAATAAATACGGAGAATTTTTCTCCCCTACCCTCATTCTTCACTAAATTTTCTTTGGCAAATCTAGAAAATGTGTTTGTGTCTCCAAAACAGTAAAATTATTTTCAAGTTTTATGGCTTATCACGCATTCATTTTTCATTGGACTTGAAACATTCTTGGCCACAAACAAATTATTTCTGTTTAAGCAATTTATCCTATCCTACTCTTCGGTCGTGAAATGAATGAAATTTATTTTCCATTTCAGTAGCGAATTACACATTTAATTTTTATTTGAGTGTTTTAAAACTCTTTGGACAGAAACAGAAATCAACATTTTAACTGAAATTTCACATCTTTAATATGTTCACAATTTCCGTGTATTAATAAGTTGGATAATATCAAAATAAATAACAAAATACCCTTCAATATTTATGCAGTATTAATATCACACTTTTGTTACAAATGCGAAAGTGATTTATAGACAGTGTCTACACATCACCTACACGCCGGATTACAACTCACAGCATCACTGCATCCAGCAGCACTCCACAAAGACTAAACGATTTTCATTCCAAAAATATTAATATATACACATTTTAACCTCTATTTATATTACTTGTATAAAATTTTAACTGAAATTTTAATAATTTATTTAACTCTTTTGGGGTGACGACACAACTAGCCACATTCCATATTGCCAATTGTATTCTTGAAACAAATTCTCTTTGGAGATGCTGCAATAGCAACCGCAATATTTAGTAAGAAAAGTGTGATTAAAATAACGCATAAATATTGAAGCGCATTTTGTTTGTTGTTTGTATATAATAGACTTAGATTTCACTAGTTAAGAAATTACAAACCATTTTCTATATCAAATTACAAATATGATGGTTAGGTTATACCGTAAGAATCTTATATTTAATAAATCAGAATCTGACAATCGTTATGTCTTCACAAATAATGTTTTTATTCCTGTGCAACGTAAACTACAGAAATGAAAGAAATGTCAAAAAATAGGTTCGATCGTACTCATCAGAAAAATGCCTGAGACGTCCCGACGACACTTCCTACAGCCAATACTATCCACAGCTCTTGCACAGATCTTGTGTCTGACAGCACATACACAAAAGAGACGCTAAATGAAAGGTTGGTTTGGGAATGTCCGACGTGTGAATACCCTCTGTGTGCACTCCGCTGTGTTTAAGAATATCTTAATCCTAAAAATTTTAAATAAATTCCAGTGTACTTCAAAATCAGGGCTGTAGAAGACAATATATTATTGTTTATTATAATGTGGTGCAACACGAAATCGGACCTCTGATCCCAAATTACACATCTCCGCTAATTATTAAAGCAATTTTGAAAATTCCACTATTCAGCACTATATGCAATACATTATTTTAAGTATATGTAGATAAGTCTGTATTGTCAAATATTAATGTGAGCAGTCTAACTACTTAGCGATCTGAACAAGTGTTTCTCTAAGTAGGAAACAGAACTGCGAAAGCAACAGAATTGTAACATAAACTCACTAGAAATGGTACCAACACATACGGTGTTACAACAATTAAACAACCTTGCCTAGCGGGGTTTGAAACTGGCTAGTGACAGGGCAGTTTGTTGGCACTACAGCAATGGCGCAAGGTACAACAAGAAACGTTGCAGGAGGTCAAATACAGCTGCTTGCTGTACAGCATTTGTGGTTCCTATTATCGTTGTGACAAAAACAGCTGTACATCCATGAAAAAAAGAGTAATTATTCCTGGTTAAATGCTATATAATATTCATATTATCCATGAGTACTATCCATGGGAAACAAAATTATTAATTTCATGGACCTTAAATCGGTAAAAGTATTTCAACTTTAATCTAAAACGAATCCGTGTTTAGCAATTAAAATAGATTTAAATATCACTTCTGTTTGCGTAACAGCTAGAATATCATATAGCAAAGTTCGCTAGAGAGTCGATCGCGATCCACCAGTCGGACATGTTCATATGTTTTGTTGCTGACCGTTGAATTTTGATCTCTATCGAAATTTATTTGCCGCTTTGACTTATCACAATCTCTCCGTTGGACAGCATTAATTTGGTCAACCTTCCTCTGCGAAGACGCAATCAAAAAGAATAGGATAAATAAATTTAAATATCGAAGCCATCTGAAAATGAAAATTTAAAATACTGCCTTCACTTTTGCACAAGAAAACATGAACATTCTTTCAATAAGATATCACAAGATATACAGAATCATACATCAAATTCGAAACAGGGAGGTTAGTTAAAAACTCCTTTTAAGGTATGTAAGTTTTTAATATGAAAAGTCAAATTTTTAATAAATGAAACAGCTGTATTTAAAAACTGTGATTTTATTAAGTTTTTTTACATATGTTTGCCTAACTCAAATTCAAATATTCATACATTATTCCCTAAGCACTGTCGCGAAACGTTCCGTCTTTAGAGCAGATCACGGAATTGAAATGTCCGGCGAACTATGTTATGCAGTGATTCGGTGAGCCCGTAGGGCTGAATTTAGGCACAACATGGATGTAGGTCCGAAACTGCAAAAAATATATATATATAATTAAATTAAATTAAATTAAATTAAATTAAAATAAACACAGTTTCACAGTACCATGAATATGATGACAACTTCCTACGAGTAGAGAATAATATGGGAGATGAAATTGGCGAGATCCTATGAGATGACGTTCAATCCGGAAATTGCAGCATTGGATAAACTTGTTAGATAGTCACTATCTGACAGTAAACGTTAAATGACAGGCAGCTGGTACATTCAATATAATGCAGCACACATCGGACAGATTTATTACATGAACTGTGAAATATTTCAGGCCGAGAGTGTGAGAGACGCAGCATTCGGATGTGACTGGGTGGGAACTCCTATCCCATTTCAGCGATGTCTGAAGTTCATCATTGCTGCAGCTAACAAGGAGTTCCGACTGACAGCTGGAAAGTTTGTTCCGGTGTCAAATCTGACCACACTGAATGTATGTAAATAATTATGTCATCACTTAAGAGAATATGTCACGATTAGCATGGGTTTATATAATTTCATTAGAACATAAATTAACCTACCTAAGCACTCACGGTCAGTTCAACTGCTGAACGTCCAGTTTATGATCAGGTAAATTTTTAGTGTGACCAGAAATGGCCGGAGAATGGAATTGTCTGATGAGTTCATTGTCACCGAATTATAACATTGTAACCATTCTTACTTTATTGCGATTAAATAGCTTGTATTCATTATTAGCAAAAAAAAAAAAAATCATCCCCACTCTTCTTACCAATGGATCGTTTGCAATCATACTCTACTCTCAGGCTGCTCCCTCAAACGATCTTCTACTTCGTCTGTCACTTCATGCAAATATGGCAATACGTGTTTGTCTAACAATGGCGTACTATTTGCTAACAGCCAGATGGGTAAATAATCATATCGAATTCTCCAGGGTTCCACAGTTGTTATTGAAACAAACAGACTTTAGACCTATGTAGGTTTCCCTGCACGAGGAAGGTTCTTCGTAACTAGCAGGGGGACTTTAAGTTTTTATAGAAAATATCCAGCTGCCATTCCAGTTTCACAATATAGTTAATAGATATTACAATATTTTTGTAATAGCGGGTATTACTGACATTTTGGTTGTGTCAAAAACGAAGTATTAACATAAGTATTCTACAGGTTTCTCTTTGATTTATATCACAGCCAGGTTGTAAAATTCCGTATATTATATAATTAATATTAAAGATCAATACTGCAAATAAGACCCACAACAAAAATAAATTTGTGAAACTATTTTAATCCATGTACTGAGTTTCTGATATTTTGCAGACAGAACAAAAGTTCCTTTCATCGTTACAGATTAAATTATTAGAAAATGTGGGGCTCGATAAAGAAGGTGAAAAATGAACTCATGGTCGCCAAGAAAATGCTAATAAAACAGGATTAAAAAACTGGCAATAATATTTGAAGTAACATAAACGAAGACTGTCTGGGCGCGGTGGACTAGAACCACCAAAGAGAATAAGTCAAAGTCCGAAAAAGGAAATATCAGAAGAGACTTAATGAAGTATATGAACTGCTGGGAGAAACGGGTTTTTATTGTGGATTTAATATGTAGGTAGTACCAAACGTAAATTAGTGAAGTTATCTGAAGGTTGCGGATCACAAGAAAATAAATGTGATTACTTTTTGCAAAAAGAGTTGTGAAACTACAAGCATGTCTTTCCAATTTTCTCTAAATTGTCAAAAAAAAATTTAAGCGAGTTACTGTAGAAGGAAAGCTATATCAATTGTAACAATGAGGTTGCACTAGCCCTGTAAAAAGTTAAAACCGCTGCAGAATCATACAGGAACCACAGTGAGTCCATTTCTTCATTACAAAATGTATCTGGCATTTTTCACAGACCAAGGTTGCTTTTACTAAGAGAGTAAAAATGTTTTTAATAATCACACAATAACTTTCTTTTAAATTCTTTTCTTATATGTGTATTCTATTTTATTACGCAGTGTTCTAATTTGTTAGCTCCACTTAAACGTTTCTACAGATATTCTTGTGTGGTTTCTTAATATGTATATATCTACAAATTCCCACTCTTACAAAAAAAAAGTTAATCACCTTGTGTGTGTGTATATCAAATAATCCTGGTTCCACTCAAGAACGACGCTTGCTTATTTTGCTGCTTATTTATAAATCCGTTCAACTTTATTGATTAAACAGTTAAAAGCAACCGTAATACCTAAAGCACAAGTACAGATGGCCTCGTTATTAAATATAATATGATGTTCAATGTTGATTGACAGTATAAATGGAATTTGGTTCATCCATTTAATTCACTCTTGACAGTTCTTCTGTAACGATAAATCAGGATGACTATTTAAAAATTCTTTCAGATTTTTATATAACTGGTTTCTATTGGTAGACCATTAATAGAAGTAAAGCCTTTCGATACTGTTCGTATGTCCTATTTCCTTCCTCATATGTGTAAGATCCATAATACCTTTATTTTTAAAAACAGGTAAAACAGTCCTTATACAAAATTAGACAAGCCCCTAGAGTTACAGGAGGCTGGGACTCCCAAGCTTTCTAGAATATCGGAACAAGAATGTGGTAAATTGGTCAGCCCTAAACACTGACTGCCTCTCCGTCTTGGGAGATATTCCTAGTACTCAATTTTGTTAAAAGCTGAGAAGAACCCAGAACAACATTGAGACTGGAACGAATAAGTCAATCCTGTGTCCCCATCGGCAATCAAACCTGCGACCATGAGGCTTGTAACACAGTGCCTCAACCAAATGCACCACTGTCGACCCGTCTATTTTAACAAAATGAAATGAATTATCGAAAGCATGCTGTGGTCACACGAGAAGGTTAAAGTTTATATACTGAAATTCGCTTCGAATCAGTAAACTACTGAACGGCGAAAGTGCAAGTGAAAATTCTGTAGGAGAAGGTAAAAGCCACACAAAACTAAGTATAGATTATTTAGCATGGACAAACTTGTTCCAGTTACAATTTTAAATATCCAGTATGCCATCCATACAACATAAAGTGCTACATTGCAGATAAGATAAAATCTTAAAGTACCGAGATTCAGTTTAATATTATACAAAGCTTTATACGACAGAACTACACTTCATGACAAGTAGAGTCATAAGTTGATGCACATTACTTCATATCCACATAACGCCTAAAAGTATTAAACACATACCAACCACGAAATTACCAAACAAAAAGCACCATATGATTTAGATATTACACTTCTTATACAGTAAACTGAATTCATCCTTCATTTTACCCAGCAAAGTTATTTTATTATACATGCTGTATTTTCCCTTTCAATTAATTCTTACATGACGACGGCGTACAATTAGCCGAAACACATTGCTTTATCAAATGTATTAATAAAAAATAATTTTGCTACCCTGAATACTGTTGTAATTATTGTGTATTGCGGAAAACGTAATTAAAATAAAAGAAAATGCCAAAAAATAAAAGTACGTACATTTTAAAAGTGATATCAAATCGACTGGCAGCTGCTTACGTCCAACTGCAATTACGTTCACGTGTGACAGATAAAGAGGAAAAAAACTTTTGTTCCAAATCCAGGTTGGCCACCCATCAGCGTCAGATGGAAAACACTTTCCTGGATCTACTTTTCCGTTTCTGGCAAACAAATCTTTCCAAACGGCTGTATGAATTATGTACATCATGCACATATTTCGCACAGGCGCCATGTAGGTTTACACATTCGCTACTTGTACACAAAGTGGCGTTTGTCTAAAACCATTTACTGCAAAACATTTTGCACTTATTACCACAAGCTGGCAGTGTACACCTCATTTCACAAACATGCATGGCTACCGCGTGCCCTTAATATGTTTTCATAATAATAATTATCATCATCGAAATCGATGTTAAAGGTCATGCTATAAAATGGGATAAATTTGTACAGGTTATTGGAGGCACTGTTGTACCCTTTCTTAGCCTTGCGCTTGATGCGGTTGTGTGGTCAAGACCGTAAGCCTTCTGCCATTCCCCTAGAAAAGAACGTCCGTGCTTTATACAGGAATCTAACTAAGCCCATGGCTCGAGAGTATAGGTAATGGGAAGACAGTAATTTCTTGCCTCTAACGGTAATCATACTCCAGAAGTTCACACCTGCCGAATTGACTGTGGAAGGAAAGAATATTTCCGAACATGTGAATAAAAAAGCCGGCCTGCATTAGGGCACTACAGCAGCATCAGCGTACAAAGAATGCAAGAAAAAAATATACGTTAAACGGCCACTTTCGGAATTATGAATCAATCTCGGGAATTCCGAAACGCAGAACGGAAAAACAGACCGCTAAAAGCACGAAGTCTGTAGATGTTTGTTTAACAGTTGTTTCTATATCACATACTTCATACAAGAATAAATACACTCGAAAGAAGAATGAGGTGAGGGAAATTTAACAGTGTGTTAAATGGCTGCATGTTAATTGCACTTTATAATTACCATACTGTAATATGAAAAACAGTCAGCTTCGTTTTATCCATCAGCACCAGATCCAATATTATGACCATAACACCCCTGAAGGAAGTCACGAATTTCCTTTCAAAATCTAAGTTTTTTATTCTTTTTCTGAACAGCAAAAGGTTGGGTATTTACAGACATCTAAAACACAAAATATAGATGTAGTTGTTTTTTTCAAATAAACAGCCAAATTTTGTTGTAAATTCATATGCATTTCCTCCGTATGCTACTCACCCCTCTTGCCATTCAAATCTATCATTCCTGTTCCCCGGACCCGTGTGTACATGCAGATGGGTTTGAGAAACGACTGGTGTCACAGCACTGATTGTGTAGGCCAGCATCATGTGTATAAGTGACGAATCCTCGTACTTGCTGTTCATCCTGATAGTAGTGTTCCAGTATTCCAGACCCGCTTAGAAACGCCTCCAGAGTATCCCCAGAAATTGCATCCTATTTTGTCCTGATATATTTTCTACCGCGTCCGAGTATGCATTCAGTGCAGTCCAGTACCTATAAGGTCCTGAGATGATTCACCACATACAAACTCAAACTCACCAAAAACCACAAGATCGCGTGATGCATTTGTCGGGGTCACAGTGTGAAAGAGGGACGGAGCCATTCCTTGGGTACACGTCTAAGGTCCGTCTTTGTATCCGAGGTATCTGTGGGCAGATTCATTCCTAAATGTGCTATCTCACCCCGTGTTCTGTGAGTCGATATAGTATGGTGTTCAGCCTGCCACACTGCGTACAGTTGTCCGTTTCCATCAGTCGAATTAAATGCAACTTCACATTCTAGTTATAATGTCACGAATCACCATGTACCTTGCTGGCCTGACTCCATCAGGAAATATAACATGATGGAGATTGCCCCACACTTGTGATCAGTCAGTGACTAGCAGAAGCTGCAAAATGCGCACATCCCGTGGTTTCGTCTCCGCGGTACACATAGTTCGCAAGGTGTCATACACCCTTCGTTTAAAGGCCCGCTCTGTTTCGGCCTGCCTCTGGGGTTCCATATACAACCATTCGTGAAAAATAAATCAGTAGGTATTCCAAGATCCGAGGAATAAATGGCATGTGGCGGCCACTCAGCAGACAGCGACCCACTCCTATTCCGTTGGTAGGAAAGCAGGCACGACATTTGTCTAAGGCATCGAACAAGTCCATACCTCCTTCCGGCGTTGTAAAATTGATAGAGGAACGCCGAAGTTAGCACCACGCCATATATACCAGGATACCGACGTTAAGATTTGTCGCTCGTACTCCTATGGGAGTAGGGAGAATCTTCTGTGTTGTGCGACATACTTTCGAGAGAAAACTTTATGCACATATTGCATTCGTTATTTTAGACCTAGGTCGAGACTTCACGCGTCTCTGACCAGGGATTCGACATTCTATTTCGTCCACGACCATGTGACATATCCTGAACTGGCTACTGTACTCGTGAATTTGAAACAAAGAGCGGTTATTTCCTCATAATATGGGATGTCCAGCAGGTATATAGATTTGCCCACGAACCTGCAGAAATAACTTTCGTTTTACGGATGTTCATACAAACAGCTGTTGTCCTTTCGTAGGTCAGAAGGATGCACCGATTATTTAAATTTCTGCATGTGACATCACAAAAATTATTATATCTGCAGAGTATGCCATCACCGAGGTTTTCTTTGTCCAATGTCCAATTATGACACCCCTACGATGTGGCTTCAATAGACATATCAGCGGATTCAAAACCAAAGCGAATAGAAGCATGCTCATTGGACAGCCTTGTGTAATGAAACGTTTTATGGGAAAGGGTCCTGCAACGTAACCATGAATTTGTCCCGAAGAGAACGCATTGTCAAACATCGCTAGTATGAGTGTGAAGAATTTAATTCTATGGCCTTAAATTGTAGCATCAAAAGTAGAGAAGTATATGAAATAATGTCAAAAGCTGCTGTGAAGTCCAAGGAAAGGGTCACAGTGGAGCGTGTGTCAACTCAGCATACGTTATACCTTCTCGAGTCCAGGAAACCCTTCTTTGATGAAAAGTAAATGAATTCTCGCAATTCTAAGCACAATTCCAGATGTCATATATAGAAGCGAAATTCTTTTTATTTATCGTATCTCCTCGAGTCCAGGGAATCCTTCTTTGATGAAAATTAAATGAATTTCCTGTTCGACATATTTCTCCAACCACGTAACCTTGTCCTGATATTTTCCTTCCTGCAGTCTCAACATTGTCCACTCGTGCAAAATACGACTTCTCTTAGTTGTATCTTCTAAAATTTTGTGTTAATTTTCCACAGGCCCCGATTTCGTTGTAGCAGACCGGCTTCAAGCGATATTTGCAGGCATACGGTTAGCTGACCTGTAAATGCCGCAATCAAGGATTCCACCCCGACCTTCAGTCCACTGAAATTTTATGTGACCTATATTCGATCAAGGTTTGCTGCTCCGTGAGAATTGTAATGTGTATAAACGGCTATAGGAGGGACAGTGAACCACAAATAATTTAATCCGAAACCGGTGACCAATTTCTCTATTAACTAAAGTTCATATTCACATTACTGTCTCTACTTGACAGGACGCAGTTAAAATCGTCCTATGACCAGTATTGGAGGCAATGCAAGTAGCAAGTATGTGAGCTCCACAATATAAACATATTCCTTGTCTTTTCTATAGGATGAGACAGAAGGCGCATATATATGTATATATATATATATATATATATATATATACTGTCCAGGCGCCTCGGCTAAAATATTCCATACCCCGCCTGGAGGGCAAAATCGTAAAGATGGATAATTTTATTGCCTCTCTAATGAGCACGAACGCGCCACGTGTGTTTTTCCCACATTTGTGTATACCGTGTATTGTCTTAATAGATCAAAATCGGAAGGTGTGACTTCTTGTAATAGGGGTAATTTTAATGTTGGAATTCTCATCATCTTTGACATGACATTGACGTTGATGGTCGCCATTTGAAAGAAAAGACAAGACAAGGAAGATTTATCTATACTTGCGCCAATGTTGTTCTCACCGCACTCCTACTTCAATTTCTGGTCCCAGACCTTCTCCTCTCCTACACTGGTTGTTTCAGTCGATTTGGACTGGTCGGTTAAGATGTCTTCAAACAATCTGCGTGAGCAAGCAATGGCGCGCTGTGTGCCATCGGCACACTTAACACTACTTCGCCTGTCCGAACTCCATGTACCTCCAACTCTGTCTGGGTGATCTCTTAATTCTCCTGATGTTGTGCTATTTGTGATAGGAGAAAAGTGGCTTCCCTCCTACTCTTCACTGCCGTCTCGTTGTTCTCCACTCGAACCATCAAGTTTCATACTGGCGCCAGGGGCGATTGTGCCGTGATCAAACGAAGTTCAATTCTATTCGTCACAGCCAGTATTGTTACATCTACCTGCGAATTTTCGTCCAATTGTTCAGATCTCCTGTCCGATGGAATTGATGCACATTGCTCCTCATTATTCCTATCTACAAGCTCTGTCTGTCCGCTGTGCCTTACTCTCCCTTCTTCGACCTCTAAGTGCATTCAGTGTATTTCCTCTCCACCTCTACGCTCTATCCGCCCAAGATGTGTTGGTGGATATGAATGCCGTCTCCTGCCAAATCTGTCGCATCGGGCATGTTTGAAAAACGTGACTCGCGTCATTACAACCATAACACGTTATAGGTTGTCCATCGTATGACACCAACACCCTGCTGCCAGCCACAGTAATGTGTGACGGAATGGGTCTGGGGGAGTAATCATTGCGAGTCGAATGCCTTTGGCCAACGGGTAACGGTATAGTAGAGGCTATGTTTCCACTTGACTTTCCATTACTTTTCCGTACCGATACAGAAAAGTCCATAGTATTCCATACCCCATACTCAATCCAACACTTATCCTGACTGTCGATATTTCGACATTGCTATGTCGGTAATCAACTTGATTTTCGGTCCAAAGGAACAGGTCCTGTATTCGTCAATTATTCCGAAAATTAATTACCCCATTTCGTTTGGGCCCATCGATCTGCAGCATTGTTGCCTCTTGATTATTAAGACACATTTGATCATAAATCCATTCATGAAACTCATAAAACAAAATGCGTGGGTGGGTGAGACCAAAATCACATACGATCTTACGGTCCCTTCACACATTTCGAGTGTCCATCTCTAAAGATCACAAACAAAAGCAACACAAAAACCTACCGTAAACAGCTGCAACACAATATTCCCTTCACAATCACACAACCTTCCATTCCGTGTCCCGCACGCTATTCTTACCCAGTGGGTTTCGATAAACTCTTGACATATTCGGATGTGAAGGTTTCTTTCTACTGAGGTGCTTATGGCTCTGCGCAACATAACCAATGTTGTACATGAGTTGCAATTAAACAAACAAATTCATCAAGTTAAGCATGAGACATAAATACAACTGACCGGATGAAATGCAGAACGTATTGACATCAACAACACGTACAGATTTTTAGGTGGGTCTTCTATACGGCAAAATTTTATTGAAATATAAAATGGTTGACTTTTTACGATAAGGAACTAAACATTACGAACCACATTAATTATACAGTGTGATCGAAAACAAACATCTAGTTTCATGACATTCAATGTACAATTACGAGTGGACACCACACACAAACATAGGCTAGGTATGACAGCACATTAAAGAAAAATGTCGTTATTCGGGTAGATAACTCTGGTAATTGTTTTTCGAAATTATAAAAAAATAAATTATTCTAAGAAAGAAGAAAAATCAACGGAAGATTAATGCAACAAAAGGAGATTTTGTTGTTTTTAATTATTCTTAATTTCTGGCAATTTATGCTTAAGAAAAGAACACAGAACGCTAATAACATCTAATATAAAGAAAGCATAAATTATATCCATAATTACATACTGTCTCAGAACCAGTTACAGTGTAACTGACTCTTGCGTTATCTTCAGTGAAAACTCAAAATTGTACATATTTAATTCCATTTTCAAAGTTTATTTATTTATTACATATATAAAAGTGAAAGTCGTTAAAGCAGTATTTGTCTGTTGCAGATAATGCAAGAGACGCTGTCCTTCTTCATGTTTCTGCTTCAAGTGAAAGACAAGAATGAAGATACGATGCAGGTGCAATGACGAAGACAATGGAACTCCGTAACGTAGCACACAGCGATGCCTGTGGTCCTTCTGTCTTGTGCTTTTGTACAATACAGCATCTGGTAGAGCAAGTTACACACTATATTACGCACACACACGTTAAGAGTATAATATTATAGTCATAGAGTATAGGTTAGAGGAATAAAATATCAAAACTAAAATTGTCATTTTCGTTAATCTCAATCTGTTCTGTCATTCTATAAAAATCAATTCCTTTGGTATATTCAATAGATAAACATCTTTTTAAAACTAATTTTACTCCAAATGCACATGTTGTTTTGTAGACTTAACCTATATACCCAATAAAAGATGCTCGGTATAACAGCATAAATGTTTGAGACGGATGTGCTTAAAGAAGTGATAGTATGTGAAGATTGCAGATTTCATCAATTGTTAATCCGTACCAAATTCTGAACGAACTGTAACTGAAAACTCGCGGAGTAGTAAGTATTCTGAACAACATAAGAATAATACACAGTAAATGTTTCTGGTTTCCGAAATGATATGTATTTAGAACAAACATATTACGTTTAATAATTATGTACATTCCACATAAGAACTAACGCTGCATGTGGGTAGACTTCATAAGGCATTATTACTCATGCGTTTTCATAAATGTTGAAAAATCCTCTGAAAGTTGTCATGAAAATCAATAAATGTGCACTGATACTTACTTTCAAATGACAGTTTAATGTGGATATACGTGCAATGAGATTTTCAACATAAACTGTGTCCACACAGACACTAACACAAACAACACTATTTCAACACGCAACAAAAATCGACAATATACTCCAGCAGCATATCACAAAAATTACCAAAGTTACCTGCGAAAAAGTACATAAATACTGAATCACCAAATCTTATAATACCACAAACATACTTATTACAAGCTAAGCAAAAGCTTCCAAAAGAACCATCAGCTAAAACAAATTAAAAATTCCGGTGTACTGATATATAAACCTTCCAGGAACTCGATACAAACCACAACATCGGACATTAAATTTCTACAAATAGCATCTGTACAAAATAATAATATTTCATGAACGCAAAATTTTATGAGGATTAATTTCAATATTACACAAATAATGTTATACTATAAATGATAAGTTTAATTATATTGCTGATATAATAGTTATTCAAAAAACCTAATTCTGTAATGGAAGTAATAAAGTGAGTTGTGGTCTATTGTTTTAGAAAATATGAAAAGTTTGCAAGTAACCTAATAGTAAATAAAATTCGATTAAATGACTTTCAACATGGTTAGCTCACATCGACTCCAAATTTTTGCTCCAAGATGCAAAGCACAATTCACTAGGAAAATTTCTTGAGCTTTTATAAGCAAGAGCTGAAATACTCCGTTCTATAATCCACGACATAAACAGCAAAGATTGCGTCACATACACGGCGTACTTAAACGCGCAAATAATTTACAGAAAATTCGTTTAAACCCCTAAATGTATACCACTTCGAAATGAAAAAATTCCGCTTACAAGCCTTGAGCACTAGCGGTATATCAACGGTGACAACACGTGGAACGGAAGTACAATTGGTGGCTTAATGGTGGAAGGGGTTGTGAGGTAGCATTCTACTTTTTCAAATATCGGTTTTAGACGTAAGGAAGTGGTCATTATTACGCTTCAAAAAAAGCACGTCTGGTATCAACCGAACAGGAGAAATTATAGTTACTGAAGATACTTAAAAGATTCTCTTTGAAAAGTACAGCTACAAATGGGATTGTCAGAATTCACTTGTCGTTGTGTGCACGTGCGCTAATGTAACTCGGAACATTTCCTGCTGATCTAATTAATTATTCTAATGTGCATGTGTCTCGGCCAGGTAAAACTCGGCACACATAAAATAGAGTAAGATGTAAGCCTAACATCACGTCACTGGAGACGGACGGAACATCCGATTCGAGGTTTCATTTTGCCAACAACACGATCAAATTCACGTTCAGTCCTGCTGGTACATCCTACTACAGACCAACATATTGCTTCTTAAAACATACTTCGAATATAAGTCAGCATTACAACACATCAGATTACGTACTCTAAGCCATGAAATAGCAGAGAGTCTGGCAGAATGATATAAGTAGCAATTTTGAAACTTTCCATGCCCCGTGCAGTAATCTCAATCACGATATTTATTACAACTGCACAACAATAAAAATACAGCAGTTTCATATGTATATGATATTCCACGTGTCGACTTAAAATGGCCAAGTTCAGGGAGGTCTCTAAAAAACGAAAAGCTAGTGACTAATTTTATTAGAGTTGTGGAATTATATTGTTGTGCAGTTGGTGGAATAAATATTGTGAGTGCTTAGGAAGTTTATGTGTGGTAAATAGAAACTGAAAATGTTTGGTTGTCTCCGCAACGTACTGTACCGGATATCGCACGGAACACACGAAAGTAATGGATGTCCTTATCGACTCTGATCCATGGTTTTTATTTATAATGGCAATCTTGAAACAAAATAATTTTACTTGACTGAAAGAACTTACTGACAATTCACAATAATATGGAAATGCATATATTTTGTATTATTTACCATCTCAGCACTGAATATTTATCGCTGTAAGAATTAAACCGATTCCAAACAAAGGAAAGGCCTGTGGCCATACATCGCTCTGTGCATTTAACAGCAATATTCATACACATACACAAACATATATATTATTTGGGTTAATGGAGTCAGCAAATTATGAAGTTTTGCATTACGTCCTTTTCACCAGATCATTATTATCTTCTGTCTCTCTCATGTCCAAATAATTTTCTGCCCACGGCCTGTTGACCAAAACCCATAATATAACCACCCCCTTAAAAGTGTGGCTCTGAAAAATCATGCCGTCTCACAGGTTGGAGTTTTGCGTTTCCAAACAAAATATCCTGCAGGTGAATATTAATATAATATATGCAAATTCGTATTTTATCATTGTGCATTTCGTGGCTTAATACGTAATTGTCAATCCAACATATGCTGCGACCAATTTCGGCCATTCTTGTATATCTTTATTGGAAACATTTCGAAAAGTTTTCTTCAAGCTATTTCTAAGAGTTTGACGGAAAGAACCACATCCCATAATTCAAATCCCGGCGTTTTGCAAAATCTACTCTGAATTAATATCGGTCCCAAACATTTAAAGTGAATTACAGATACATGTATCTCTAGCCCACCAGGTAGAATTTAATGTTTGTAATCCAATTTTAAAATTTTACAATGAAATTTATGAAGACAAAATGTTGTCACTTCAGCCGAGTTGGCGGAGAAAAATCCAAAAATTACTGAGTGAGTATAATAAATATAAAGGGAAATATTTTGCAATTTACCTAAACTTCAATTATTAGACTACAATAAATAAATATATATGACATCCAAGATCAACTAATTCTATATGACATATTGCATTATATACAATTTCGCAACGTCTCATAAAATTCAAAACCTATATTTTAGGCATTTCATATCTCCACACGTTTGTGATCTGAAACATAATGAAGAGTTGTAATGAACATCCCCTTATATTCTAGTAATTACGCTAATCGTGGCTAATCAGCCGAGGAGTCCCACCGGTTGTGATGTGTTTTGAGTGTATTCAGGTGGAACATAAATCCCCTAAAGTGTAGATTTTACATGGTTTTTCGTTTTTAGCCGAAACATGTAGCACTATTCTTAAAGAATATAAATTGTTGACTGATACAAACATTCATTTCAATCGTAATTTAAGATATGTGTGTGCTGAGTCTATCCATGTTACTTGCGCAATACAACAGACTGTAATTTTCGCTATCTTTGAATTGGGATAAGAAGAAATTATTCGACGTGAAGAATAAATATGGAAAATTAATCCGTAAAGAAAGGTGATAAAATGGAATTGCAGTGCTTAACTATACAACAACATGTTGCATTCCAACCGTCCAGCGGTCCAGCAAGTAGGAACACAAACTTAAGCGTAATGTCACTGGACGTGAGGTTCACAAGATTTTGCCATGCAGCTGATCCACAGTAATATAACTTCCACCACCAACACTAACACCACTACCTCCCACTTTCGAGTAGCTATATAATTACGTATTATTTCAAACAGAGTGGCCAAAGGGTAAAATTACACGTTCACTTCTCCTAATATGAAAAAATCTGCACGGTATGACAAACAGTTACACTTTCACATAATCCACCTGTTTGTACAGACGGACAGCTGTACATTGTGAACACTAAACCGGATGGCAGAGACAGCGGTTTCTGTTCAAACAGAGCAGTCGGACACAAATCAACAAGATACCAGTAATTTAGTATATTCCATATTCCTGTTCTCAAAAGGATAGAATTTTCAACATAACAAAGAACTTTATAAACCATTCAAAGTGTTAACAATCGGATCGCTTTTATAAGCAAAGTAATAGAAATTACTCTACTATATTTTGAACATTTAGTTATCACTATTAATTTAGACAATAAATCAGTAATATCCGAAGTTCGATACGTTGATGACATATTAATTACACAATTTATGGCCAGATAATAACCGTCACATGATTGAAAGAACTTACTGACACAAAACAATAATGTGGAAATACAGATATCTTATATTACTCACCATCCCAGTACTGAATATTAATCGCTGTAAGCATCAAACGGACTCCAAACACAGGAAACGCATTGGACATATATAGCAATGCCACCATAAAAATCACATTCATACACACACACACACATACACACACACAAACATGCATATATATATATATGGTTAGGTTTAAGGAAGAAAACAAATTATGTAACTATGCGGTACATTCTTGTCACCAGTTCACAATTACCTTTTCTCTCTCATATCCAAACAATTTTCTGTCTACACCCTGTTTACCAATGTAAGGGGTAGCGCTGTTGAGACCTGGAAAAAAATCTTCAATCTGTGGTACTTACTGAGACATTGGAGAACGGGCTGGTTTCCGGCCGTTGTTGACCAAGAAACACAAGCCCCGACTTCCTGTCTGCAGCTGGGAATCGCGGAGTAGCTATT